>Ga0247740_1000269_pt1 | contig 27352 bp, 25 predicted proteins | sample UWRJL148409B2_FD_180942 | JGI IMG/M metagenome (GOLD analysis project Ga0247740, IMG submission 180942) | Plant litter microbial communities from Arlington Agricultural Research Station in Wisconsin, United States - UWRJ-L148-409B-2 | ecosystem: Environmental > Terrestrial > Plant litter >...
AACATCGCGCAGCGGTCGTGACCCTTGTCCCCCGAGCTGCTCGCTACGCCTTCACTCTCCGCCAGTTCGCAAGACTCGTTGACTCACTCGACCTGGGCGAGGTGGTTCCGGCCGACGTCGGTGAAACACCAAATGAGCTCGACTGGCTGCGGGCGCTGGTCGCCACGGCGGCATCCCACCGCGGATTCCTACCTCCGCTCGCAGACCCAGCCGACGATGACATCGAAGACCCTTTCCTCCAATCCCAGGCCGTCTACGACCGCGTCGGAGCGCTCATTGATCACGACGTCGCCGTGATCTCCGACGCTCTGTTGCAGCTCGGTCGCAAGGCTCAGAACTCGTGACGCCGCAGAAGTCGAAGGGTCGCAAGTGGCTGACCGGTCGGTCGCGTCTCGTAGTCGCAATCGGCGTCGTGCTCTTTCTTGTCCTTGACGTTCTCCTCATCGGCTATGCCCTGACTCGGCCGGCAACGGGGGGCAATGATCCGCTGGCGCCGATCCCTACGTTCGGAGCCACGAGCGCTCCGACGCCCACCCCGACCCCGACCCCGCCCCCTGAGCCTCTCCCGGAGTCAGCCCCACGCTTCATGGTGTCCGTCGATGGAACGATCGGTTGGCGCTCTACCGCTGGCAGTTGCCCCGGTGAGGCTGCCGTCATCGAGCGGACCGTGGACGGCGGCGCATCGTGGGAGCACACGCCCGTGGATGATCTGACCGTGCACCAAGTTCTCTCGCTGTCCGGCACTGAATCCACTGTGCAAGCAGTCGCCCGGGTGGAGGGGGGCTGCAGCGTGGATCTTCTTGCTTCGTTCACTGAGGGGGATTTCTGGAGCCAGTACCCTGAGCGCGTCGCGGAGTTCTCGTTCATAGACCCCACCAGCCCGAGCGTTCTCCAGATCGGCGGCGAAGCGACCGAAGCACCCTGCGCGTCCCCGCGGGAGTTGCGAACCGGGTCAGCCGCCATCGGCGTGGTCTGTGACGGAGCCCTGTTCGAAATGCTCGACGGCTCCACCGACTGGACGTCCATTGCGATCCCGGGCTTGCTAGCTATTGCTCCCAATGACACGGGCTATGCACTAGCCGTCGCCGGAGTCGAGGGGTGTGCCGGGCTATCGTTCCAACTCCTGCCACTCCTCTCAGAAGGTGTCGGTCCCACACCTATTAGCTGCGTCAGCGATGTGGAGCTGGCGCAGGTCACTCTGGCTCAGTCCGGCGAATCGGTGTGGCTCTGGGGTGGCGATCGGGTCCTGGTGTCACAAGACGGTGGCGCCACATGGGCCTAGAAGCGCCCGAATCTCGTCGTTCACAGCGAACCAGTTCGAAGCGCAGCCGTCGTCGTCGGGTCGTGCGATGGGCCCTGGTATCGCTGGGCGCCGTATTGCTGGCGACGATCGCTTGGGTGGGCGTACGAGGCCTCTTGGCCAAGAACGAGCTCGAGGCCGCCGTGCCTTTGGCGCAGCAAGTCCAACAACAGGTCATCGACGGTGAGGCTAATGCCGCGGTCGTCACATTCGAGCAGCTCGATGCCCATGCCCAAGCCGCGGAGTCGCTCACCAGTGACGTGGTCTGGCGCGCTTACGAACTCGTCCCCATCGTGGGACCCAATCTCGCGGTTGTACGTGAACTGGCAAGTGTTGTGGCTCAGGTGTCTGACGAGGGAATTCGGCCCCTGACCGAACTTGCGGGCAAGATCGACCCGAGCAGCCTCAAACCAGTGAACAATACGGTCGATCTCGAGCCTCTCATCGAGGTGCAACCCACGGTGCACGCAGCCGCTGTTGCGCTGGATGTCGCGTACGCAAGGGTCGACAAAGTCGAACGGAGCGACATTCTCGGCGTAGTGAGAGATGCCGTCGACCGTTTGCACAGCGCCGTGAAGGGGGCGAGAGACGCCGTCCAAAGCGTTGATAAGGCAGTGACTCTGCTCCCTGCAATGCTGGGCGCGGACGGCCCCCGCAACTACCTCCTCTTGTTCCAGAATCCCGCGGAGCTTCGGTCTACGGGAGGCATCCCGGGTGCGCTCGCGCTGATTCATACAGATGGTGGTCGGATCGACCTCGTGCAGCAGGCATCGACGGCCGACTTCACGAAGTTCGAGCGGCCGGTCCTCGACCTCCCGATTGAGACACAGATTCTCTACGGCAAGATCACCGGCCAGTACATTCAAGACGTCACCCTCACACCGCAGTTCCCGATCGGAGCGTCTCTCGCTCGGGAGATGTGGCGCCTGCAGTTCGGCGTCGAAGTGGACGGCGTCATCGCCGTAGACCCCTTCGTCCTGGGCTATCTGCTCGACGCCACGGGCCCACTGACACTGGCGTCCGGTGACCAGCTCAGTGGGAGTAACGCCGTCTCGCTGCTTCTCAGCGAGGTTTATGCCCGATTCCCCGAAACGGCCGACCAGGACCGCTTCTTTGCCGAAGCCGCCTCGGCCGCGTTTGCTCACATCGTGAGCGGCGCCGGAGATCCCAAGGTTCTAATTGAAGCTTTCGCGCGCTCGGGCAATGAGCGACGGGTGCTGGTGTGGAGCGCACATGAAGACGATCAGGAGGTACTCGAAGCAACCACGCTTTCTGGGTCGTTGCCCGTGAGTGAGCCAGGGGTGCAGAGGCTCGGCGTCTACGAGAACGACGCGACCGCCGCGAAGATGGATTACTACCTGTCCACCGACATTGACTACGGCATGAAGAACTGCCGCGATGATGGGCGAGCAACCATGGTCGTTGACGTCACCCTCACCAACATCGCCCCGGCAGACGCCGCAACGTCTCTCCCGGAGTACGTGACTGGCGTCGGCGCATACGGAGTAGCGCCTGGACGGATCAGCACGATTGTTTCCGTCTATGGGCCGGTCGGAGCGCTGAACTCTGGCGCAGAAGCCGATTTCGAGGGCTTTGCTGAGCATCCCGCGGCAGATTCAGGGCGCCCGGTCTCTAGCTTCCAAATTGAGCTCGGCCCAGGCGAGACAAAGACCGTACGAGTGACGATGCTGACGGAAAAGGCCTTCTCGGGCCGAATGGAAACCGTAGCAACCCCGGGAATTAATACTCACGTAACAAACGAATTGGTGAATATCTGTTAATTTGCCCTACAGTTACAGAGGTCAGCATTTATCGACCGCACCTCAACTTTTTCCGCGCGCCATTTACCCACGGTGCACCAATACCCGCAGGGGGTCCCATGTTCAAGAAATCCATCGCCGCGGTTGCGCTAGCAGCCGTAGTTTTCCTCGCCGTTCCGACCGCAGCTCTGGCTTACTCGCCCACCAACGGCGGCACCGCCGGCGATTCGACCCCGGCTCCCGGCACGTCGACCACGGTCTCCTTCGCAGACGGCCTCTTCTTCGCGAACGAGACGGTGAACTTCACTGTTACGGGCGAGGGTTCGGCAACGCTGGCCGCACTCGCTGCCACGGTCTCGCTCGCAAAGACGGCTTCGGCGACCGGCGCTGTCAGCGTCACGGTCACCCTCCCGGCCGCGGCTTCGGGCACCTACACCGTCACTGGAACCGGCGCGACGTCCGGCAACGTGTGGGGCGCGGTCCTCACCGTGACCCCTGCCGACGCTGGTGGCCTCCCGAACACCGGCTCCACTGTCCCGGTCCTCTGGATCTGGGTCGGCGGCGGCGCACTTGCTCTCGGTATCGCAATGGTTGTCATCCTCGCCATCACGCGTCGCCAGCAGGCAGCTCGCAACTAGTTCCAAGAATTTCGCCCCGGCGAGCGTTTCCCTGCGGAACGCTTGCCGGGGCTTTTCTTTGTCCGGAATCAGAAGAGCGTCGGTTGCGGAGTCCCACGCGGGAGCTCCTGCGCGATGAGTCCGCCGTCACCGCGCAGAGCGCGCGTGGTCGGATTCATGACACCGCGATCGAGTCCATGCCTACGGATAAGCGGCCGAATCTTCTCCGCCAGCCACCGGCGGTAGTCCTTCGGCGCATAGGCGCTTCGCCCGTACATGTCCTCGTACCGCAGTACGAGGTGGGGCTGCTCGCGCTCGAGCCACTCCATGAACCACTCGCGGGCCCCAGGGCGGAGGTGCAGCGCCGAGTACATTACGGAGGTCGCGCCGGCCTCCTTGACCCGCGACAGCGCAACGTCGAGGTGTTCGCGAGTATCGGTCAGATAGGGCAGCACGGGCATGAGAAAAACTGTGCAATCCAAGCCCGCTTCGCGTATCGCCGCCACGGTCTGCAGTCGCGCGGCAGTCGCCGGCGCGCCGGGTTCCACCGACCTCTGCAGTTCGTCATCGTGCACGGCGATCGTCATCGCGAGGTCGATCGGCACGTGAGCACTCGCCTCAGCCAGTAGCGGTAGATCCCGGCGCAGCAGGGTGCCCTTCGTGAGGATGCTCATGGGCGTGCCACTGTGAGCCAAAGCGGCGATGATCCCTGGCATGAGCCGGTACCGCCCTTCAGCCCGCTGATATGGATCAGTGTTGGTACCGAGGGCCACGGTCTCGTTGGCCCATGACGGTCTCGCCAGTTCCTTCGCAAGCACATCTGCCACGTTGACCTTCACGACTATCTCGCTGTCGAAGTCCTTCCCAGCATCCAAGTCGAGGTAGGTGTGGGTGTTCCGAGCGAAACAGAACGTGCAGGCATGGCTGCACCCCCGATACGGATTGATGGTCCAGTGAAACGGCATGGCGCTTTCGCCTGGCACTCGATTGAGCGCACTCTTCGCAACCACCTCATGGAACCGGATCCCGGCGAACTCAGGCGTGCTCACCGAGCGTACGAGACCTGCGAGCCGAGACATTCCAGGCAGCGCGCCCGGCTCGTCTCTTGTTAGTTCTTGACCACTCCAACGCATTGCATGATTCGAACATATCTTCGAAAGCGGGTCAAGCCTTGGAGCTCCCGCGCTGATCGAGATGGCGATGGATCACCACGGCCAGCACCCCACCAATGATGGCCCCGATAGAGTTCGAGACCACGTCACGAGGAGTTCCGAACCGGTCCGGCAGGAACAGGGACTGACCCACCTCGATCGTGACGGAGAAAAGCGGGCCGACAATGAATGGCACCCAAGCCAGTCTGCCAGGCAGGACCAACCCGAGAAGCAGGGCGAGCGGCACGAACATGATGACGTTGGCTACGAACTCGACCACGTAGTAGTTGAACCAGGTCGGCACTCCCAGCACATGCAGCGTCCGGAGGACTCGTTCGATGAGCGGTCCCTGACCCCCGTCGATCGGCGAGGGCCACGCCACAATGAGAAGTACCAGTGCGGCGTAAGCCGCAAGCAGGCCTACCGCTACACGAGAACGCACTTATGGGTTGATCTTCAACGTCTTGGCCGTGCGGGTGAGGGTGCGCTTTGCGAGAGTCGCGTTCTCGGCGAGAGCAGTTCCGTAGCTTGGGATCATGCGCTTCAGCTCGGGCTTCCACGCCTCCATGCGATCCGGGAAGCACTTTTCGATGAGTGACAGCATGATCGGAACCGCAGTGGATGCGCCCGGCGATGCGCCGAGGAGTCCGGCAATGCTGCCATCTGCCGCCGACACGACCTCAGTGCCGAACTGAAGCACACCGAGCTTCTTAGGGTCCTTCTTGATGACCTGAACGCGCTGGCCCGCCGTGATGCGGTACCAATCCTCGGGCTTCGCGTTCGGGAAGAAGTTCTCGAGCTCCGCGAACTTGGTGCTCGGTCGAGCCACGAGCTGGCCGATCAGGTATTTCACGAGGCTGAGATTGCTGAGGCCGGCCGCCACCATCGGCACGATGTTGTGCCAACGGATGCTCGCGAAGAGGTCGAGCACTGAACCTGACTTGAGGAACTTGGGGCTGAAGCCGGCGTACGGACCGAACATTAGGCTACCCGTGCCATCGACCACGCGAAGGTCCAGGTGCGGCACCGACATGGGCGGTGAGCCGACGGCAGCCTTTCCGTAGACCTTGGCCTTGTGACGCGCGACGATATCGGGGTTGTCGGTGCGAAGGAATTCCCCGCTGACAGGGAAACCGCCAAATCCGCGGATCTCTTTGATGCCGGACTTCTGCAGAAGCCCCAGCGCATACCCGCCGGCTCCGACGAAGACAAAGCGCGCGTTGACGGGCTCCACTGGCGTGCCACCAATGTCATGGCGCATCTTCAGCTGCCACGAGCCGTCGCGGAGGCGCTTGATGTTCTTGACGAGGATGCCCGTGTTGAGCTTGGCGCCCTCCGCCTCGAGGTTCTTGGTGAGGAGGTGTGAGAGCGCCCCGAAGTCGACATCGGTGCCGGACGCTATGCGAGTGGCAGCGATCGCCTGCGACTTCAACCGACCGGGAATCATCAAGGGTGCCCATGAACGGATTGTCCGGGCGTCGGTGCTGAACTCCATGCCCTGGAAGAGCGGGTGGTCTTTAAGCGCCTCATAGCGCTTGCGGAGGTAGTCGACGTTGCTCTCGCCCCACACGAAACTCATGTGGGGTGTGGCGTTGATGAACGCCGTGGGCTCAGGTAGCGCGCCGCTCTCAACGAGGAACGACCAGAACTGTCGGGAAACTTGGAACTGCTCGTTGACCTTCACGGCGCTCGAGATCTCGATGCGGCCGTCAGCTCGCTCGGGGGTGTAGTTGAGCTCGCAAAGAGCGGAGTGACCGGTTCCCGCGTTGTTCCAGGGGTTGGAGCTCTCGAGGGCGAGATCGTCCAGCCGTTCGAAGATCTGGATGTCCCAATCGGGCTGCAACTGCTTGAGAAGCGTTCCGAGGGTGGCGCTCATGATTCCGCCGCCGATCAGCGCAACGTCGACGGTTTTGATCACGGTTCATCCTAATCTGGCCTGAGCCCACACGCACATTCCGGGCCGTGGATGCCGCGGATTTACCCCACCTGCTTCTACCCGGCTCGAGCAGCCGGACGGCGTCGGCCTCTCCTAACCCATTGGGAGAGATTGTGGCTGGGTGTCTCAACTGCTCGATAGAAAGCGAGCGCCACCAGAAGAGCGCCAGATGCCGAAGCCAACACGAGGGTCGCACGGAGGTTTTCGGGAGCAAACGCCGCGACGGACTCCAACACAATCGCGTGCGTCAAGTACAAGCTGAACGAGATCCTTCCCAACCATTGGGGCCATCGCCTATTAAGGAAGCGCTCGATTGCGGGATTCACGATGGCAATACTGACTGCCATGGCGGCGCCGACCAGGGAAACAACGTGTGCGACAGGAAGGAAGCTGGACAACGAGAATGCCAGAGCTATCCAACGGACGCACAACAAGAGTACGCAAATGGTGAGCACGATGGGCCACACTATGGCTCGCGCACCAATCATCGCGCGCAGCGAAGCGAGGCGGTCGCGCTCAACCGCTATGACTGCGCCAAGGCCAAACATGGGCAAAAAGGTTAAGGCCGGCCCGATCACATCATTCTTCTCAAAAACGGTAGCGCCAACGTACACGAGCGCAAAGAGGAGCACGATCTTGAGTATCCACAGTGTCCTCAGGTGCTTCGCGAAAACCACGAATACGGGGAGCAGAACAGAAAAGATGACCTCCCACTGAAGTGACCAAAGGACGCCATCCAATTGAGACACACCGGTCACGAGAGCACCGTCGCGAAGTAGCCGCTTGAGAGTTAGCAGCGGCACCCTGTCCTGAAAAAGCTCCCCGCCGCCGCCTGGCGCCAACCACAAGACGACAAGCGTCACCCCGATTACGAACATAAGCGAGCCCCACACCGGCAGATAAAGACGGATGAGCCGACTCGGGTAATAGCGATCCCAGCGAAAGCCCGGCTGTCCTGCCAGAACCGGCAACACTAGGACGAACCCGCTCAGTATGAAGAATACGTAGACCGCCTCAGCCCCAAGCCAGCCGACGTGCAGTGGGGTGTGTGTCAGCCACCACTCCCAGGTGTAGGAATCGAAGGGCACCGTCGACGAATAGATAGCGCGGAGCTGCGGGAACGCGACGATGAGGGAGTGATGAAGAAGGACGGACCCCGCAGCGACGCCTCGTAGGCCGTCAAGGGAGGAGTATCGAACCCTGTCGATGATCCCCCCCACCCATCGGAACCTAGCTCAAGCATACTGGTTGTGAGACGTTCTCGCGTTACAGGGTGTTTTCGTTAGCTTTAGGGCGAGTCTCATTCTTTGCGCCTACAAGCCGGGAAAATGATGGCGGAGCGTCTATTAGGATTTGTCATGATTCGATACGCGTATGAGCCATTGGTAGCGCCCGTGCATGAGAGCAAGCGAATGGAATTGACGTCTTGAAGGTATTGCTGATCTCGCACGGCTGGTCGGGCGGCGGAGCCGAAGAGGTATGCCGCAATTGGGCGACGGTCTTAGTGCGTCTCGGATACTTGGTTGACGTGGTTCTGCTTGATCAATCCCCCCCGGCCAAAGGCCGGCCCGACGGTGTCAATTTCCTGGAATCCCCTAGGAGCGGACTAGTTGCACGTATCCGTTCGGTGCGGGAATTGATTGGCCGATCCAACTACGAAGCCGCAATTGCCCTGCAGACATACCCGAACTTGGTAGCGCTATTGGCGCGGATGACAGGCAAAGCGCGGCTGGTGCTATCGGAGCACAACGTGCCATCAATTCTTCTCCGAAACGAAGGGACGCCGCGCCGAGTCCAGTTGTTCTTGGCGAAATGGCTCTACCGTCGAGCTACGGCGGTGGTTGCCGTCTCGCACGCCGTAGCCACTGACCTCCAAGTGAATTTTGGTGTAGACCCGAGTCGTCTCGCGGTCATTAAGAATGCAGTCCTGACAGGCGACCGTCCTTACCCGTCAACCCCGATCCCGTCGACCGTGCACCTCCTCGTCCCGGCGCGTTTCGCACCGCAGAAGCGTCCAGCCAAGGCGGTGGCAATCGCGGACTCTCTCCGCGCGCGCGGGTGGACTGTCACCCTTACGTGGGTTGGTGACAACCCTCTCGGGTTGCCAAACTTTGGTGAATCCGAATCTGCCGGCATGACAAGGAAGCATTGGGCCGACGACTGGTACGTGGACCTCCCGCGGAATACGGTAGTTCTACTGCCGTCTTACGTCGAGGGCTTTGGGAACGTATTAGTGCAGGCAGCGGCGCATGGGGTACCAGTGGTCGCTGGCTCCTCGGCGCTCGGCACAGGAGACGCCATCGTTGAGGGACTCACTGGATCGCTCGCCGTTTCTGATTTGGACTCCAGCTTCTCCGATGCCGTAGAACGGGCCGCCCGTCTTCAACCGATGGGACTGGGGCAGCCGACTCCGGGATGGATGGAGCCCTACACCCTCGAAGGTACGCAGCTTCGACTCGGGCGACTGCTCGATCAAATCAGGGCGGGGGAGATATCTTGACTACGACTTCCGACCGTGTCGTACGAATCGCCCTGGTGGCAGACGGGCCGCCGAGAGCCATCGGAACCAACTCGGGCGTGTCAAAAAACCTACTCGAGGCTCTGGCAGCGAGGCCAGATGTGGAGATTGTAGGGGAGATTGACGCGCACGTTCGCGGCGTGAGTCGCGCGCTAGTGCGATTGGTTTCCTTCCGTCCGTCCGCATGGCGTTGGCGGCGGACGGTCTCGTGGGGCACCGCCAAACCCCGTTTTCGTTCGCTACTAAGAGACCTGAAGATCAGCACACGTCGAACCGAGATCGACTTGGTAATTCACGTCCGAAATTTCTATTTCCCCACGCAAGTCCCCTACGCAGCGTTTATCGACACGACCATGCATTTGAGAAGAATGCACATGCCCGAAGTTCGAATCCGCGATGCCGACTACGAGCGACTAATCGACATTGAACAGAATTATTTCACGCATGCAACTCATGTTTTCACTGTGAGTGACTACGTGCGGAAGGACTTAATCGAAAGCTACGGAGTGGACCCGCAGTCCGTATCGGTCGTGGGTGCGGGATTACGCAAGGACTTCGTCGTACGACCGAAGCCCGTGCCGCAACTCAACATGATTCTGTTCGTTGGGCGTGATTTCGACAGAAAGGGCGGCTGGGACCTTGTTCAGGCGTTCGCAATTGTTCGCGAGCGTTTCCCTGAAGCGACCCTAGAGATCGTGGGGAGCACACCAAATATCTCGGCTCCCGGGGTGGTGATTCACGGAGATGTTCAAGATATTGACGAACTCAGCAAGATTTACTCTCGAGCTGCCGTCTTTAGTCTGCCTGCACATTTCGAGCCGTTTGGGCTGGTGGTGCTCGAAGCACTGGCGAGCGGCATTCCCTGTGTGGTGACGGACGTGGGTGCCCTCCGCGAGATCATTGAGACCAGCGGCGGCGGCGTGGTCGTCGAACCGCGATCGATTCCAGAACTGGCGCGTGCGCTCGAGGAACTTCTCGCCGACGCTGATTTGCGCGCCAAGTTGGGGCTCGCGGGCCGCAATTACGCACGCCAGAGCTGGGAAGATGTGGCCGGTCGAATTATGTCTGCAATTGTGGCGGCATAGTGTCCGCCTCAAAGTCGCTAACGGTGCTCGAATGCGGCCCTGACCCGACGACTACTGGCGGGATGGCCTCAGTATTGAGTGAGTATGCCCGGTTTGAATATGCGGGCCTTCGAATTCGGATCGCCTCGACCTGGTGGCCCAATTCTCCTTTCCGGACTCTAGGCGGGTTCCTCAAATCAGCAGCACTGGTCTTGCTGACACCGGGTATCGACGTCATACATGTCCACATAAGCGAAGGTGGGAGTTTCTTGCGAGAGGGGTCGCTCCTCCGTTTGGCGCGAATGCGGGGTCGACCCACAATCGCAACACTGCACGGGGCCGACTTCGAGAAGTTCGCCCGAAGGCATCCGCGATTTGTCCGAACCGTACTCTCGCAGGCGTCAGTCGTAGTGTGTTTGGGCATCCAGACTGAGCGCCAGGTGTCGAAATTGCTCCCTCACGCCCGGACCGAAATACTGCTGAACCCTGTGGAAGTTCACCGGCGGCCCACAACCGGCCTATCCACGAGACGCGTCTTGTTTGCGGGCGAGGTCGGCGAGAGGAAGGGGTTCGATCGCCTCCTACGTGCGTGGCGACTCGTGCATACCGCAGTGCCCGATGCCCAGCTGATCGTATGCGGGCCACTGGCGGCAGGATGGTCCCCTCCGATCGAACAGGACGGCGTGCAGTACCTCGGCGACGTAAGTCGAGACGTAGTCCGTCAGGAGCTGTCAGCCGCACGAGCGGCGTGCCTTCCATCGCGGCGCGAGGTTCTTCCGATGTTCATATTGGAAGCTGTGAGTAGTGGGGTTCCCGTTGTTGCAACACGAACAGGAGAATGGGAAAGCTTGGCCGGCTGTCCGGCCATACGGTGGGTCGCCAACGACGACCGCGACGCGCTTATGATCGCCGACGAGCTAACTCTGTTGCTAAAGAGCGACGACGCCGACGTTCGCGTTGCTGGCCAAGACTGGGTGGACGCGCACTGCTCCCCCGACGTTATAGCCGAGAAGCTGTTTCGCATCTCTAACAGCCTTGTACGAGGGCGGACTAGTGTCTAAACGCGACATTTTTGGCCTCGAGTTTGATCTGGGTTCGCTGGAGGATGCTGTCGCGTGGGTGATGGAGCACTCGGCATTACCCGCTTCCTACGTGGTCACGCCAAATCTTGATCACTTCCGCCGGTGGGAGGGAGATCCGCATTTTCGGTCTCTCTATCGACACGCTGGACTAACAGTTCTTGACGGCACCCCGCTTGTTTGGCTTGCACGAAGACAAGGAGCACGGGCGACGCGAATCACAGGCGTGGACCTTGTAGAGAAAGCATTCGCGGCCGCTTCGCGCTCGAGCGTTCCGATAGCGATCGTCGGCGGAGAGCCCGGTACGGCTGAAAGCGCAGCTTCAAACTTGCTCGCCACTTACCCCGGCCTGTCGGTGGTGTTCACAGGTTCGCCGACGGCCGACGACCTTCGGGATCCGGGCTATCTGGCTTTGCTCGCTGATGCCTTCTCCGATTATCCTGAGTTGATTGTGGCCTTGTGTGTCGGTTCACCTAAGCAGGAACAACTTGCATTCGATTTGCAAGAGTTGGGCGCGACAGGGGCCTATCTCTGCGTAGGAGCAGCGGTGGACTTCTTCGCCGGAAGATTCAACCGCGCACCGAGAATTGTGCAACGGCTTGGGTTCGAGTGGGTGTATCGAATGGCACAGGAGCCCCGTCGTCTCTTCAAGCGGTATTTCGTCGGTGGCCTATTCTTCCTGCCATACGCGGCTCGCACGGTTTTCCGAGCCAGGAGCGAGTGAAGTGGGCAAAATGTGGATCTTTGCACTGGCGGCGGTACTCGCTGGGGCGTTGGCCATTGCAACTGTAGGACTTACGGCGTCGTACCCCGTGCTGCCGGTCGCCCTGATCGGCGCTATCGGCGTTTTCGGATTGTTTCTTGTCAAGAAGCGCGATGATCTCCTTTCGATTGGCGTAGTACTTTTCGCCACACTGCCGGTCGCTTACATGGCTGTGCCGACAGCTGTTGGTCGTTACATGACACCGACCGTCATAGTTCTTTCCGTGTGGCTCATTCGAACTCGATGGTCCGATTTGCGCCCTCGCCGAATACCCGTTTTGGTCGTCGCGGGATTGTTCGTAGCCGCTCTCCTAGTGGTTGAGACGGCCGTGAGCATAAATCTAGTCCAAAGCGCCACTTGGTCTCTCCCTGTCCTGATCGGCTTCATCGCCGTCATTCTTGTAGCGGGTGCGCGCGGCCCGGCCGACTACTCCAGATTTTTAAGGACTTGGGCGGTATTGACCATCGCGCTCGCTGCTTACGGATGCGTTGAGTGGGTCGCACAGTCGAACCCATTGGCGAATGTTTATTACGCGCTTGGTGACCTCACCAGGGGGAATGCTTATTCGGTCTATAGAATTCGTACAACTCTTGGCCACCCGCTCGCAAATGGCACGTTCTTCGCCACATCTGCTGCGGTGCTATTAGGCGCCGCGGTGAAGAGCCGCTCGAAGCTGCTGTACGTTGCCGCAGGTGCTGGCGCACTGGCGCTCGCGCTTACCGCGTCGAGGGGTGCTCTCGTCGGATTCGTTCTTGCTGCGGTGGTCATCGTTGGCGGGCTCGTTTTTTCTGCGCGCGCTAGTTTTGGAGCCAAGGCGGCGACGGTTGTGGTTTCGTCGGCAGCGGTATTAGTGATGATCAATTCCCCCCTTATCGCCGCTCGACAAGGCTCGTCGGAAGGCTCAAGCTCGCTAGACGCGAGAGGCCCGCTCAACGCGCTCACCTTGCGGCTACTGGACGTGACTGGGGGTCTGGGTTCTGGCCCGGGAACCTCTGAGACACTTGCGGCGATGTATGGGTACGGGATAACCATCGAGAACTCGTTGTTTCAGGCGGCGATAAGTTTAGGCCTGCCGGGAGTGCTTGGAATATTGCTTTTGTTTGGCCTGGCCTTCGCAGCTGCCATACGCAATGGCGCCTACCATGCGATGGGCGGGATCATCGCGTACTTGGTTTCAGTCGCTTCATTCAACGCTTGGGATACGAATCCCGGGATATTTGCTCTCGCTGGCTTGGTGTGTTTGTTGGCGTTCAGCGCGACCCCGGCCATTCGGACAGCGAAAACGGCATCACCGAAGCTACGGAGAAGGGCAATGACGACATGACCTCGCCCTTCATCTCAAACATTCACTACGGTCGATTAGTAAATGCCGAACTTGTGGATATGGGTCCTCCCGGCCAGCGAAGCGCTGGATTTGCGTCGGCCATTCGTCTTTGGTGGGGGTCACGAAAGGCAGTTGTCATCACTAGCGAGGGGGTGATGACGCCACCCGGCCTCGTCCTCCTTTGCGCCCTGCTGGCCCTTTCAAGTCGACGGGCATTGATTCTGACGGAGTTCCTGCCCGGCACCAAGCACGGACCGAGAGGCAGATTGGTCCGCACCGCCTACCGGATGCTCTTGAACCGGACCGTGCTCGCCGTCCAAGTTATGACTTCGTGGGAAGCGGACTTCTACTCCGGCGAATATCAGATCGACTCCGTGCGGTTACGCCATGTGCCGTTTTACTCCTATGACGATTCGATTGAACACGCGCCTCGCAAGTGGTCACCTCGGTCGACGGGAGGGGTGGTGTCCTCTGGGCGAAATTCCTGCGACTGGGAATCCGTGGCGCAGGCGCTTGCCGAGATCGACTGTGCCGCAACACTCATATGTGAAGGGCGTCAGAAGAACCACGTGATGGCCTTAGTGGCTGGCAATCAACGTGTTACCGTGCTCGCCGACGTCTCTTCTGAGGAGCACGATCGTCTTGTCGAGAACGCCCAAGTGTTCGTACTAGCGCTCAAGGAGAATGGGGTGAGTTCTGGTCACGTCCGGCTAATGATGGCTGCGACCTATGGGACGCCGTTAGTAGCCTCCCGAGTGCGAGGGATCCAGGGGTACGAAAACCTAGTGACAACGATGGTGCCTGCGAACGACTCCGACGCACTTCGATCTGCAATAGCGGATGTACTCCTCTCGAAGGAATCCCTCCTCGACGAGACGGAGCGCGTGCGAAGGGCTGCCACTACAAGGTCCCGTTCCGTCTATTCCAATGAGATGGTCGAATTCATACGCCGCGGTGCGGAATCCCGATGATTCGCCTGAATCGAATCAGAGACCGAAGGCAATCAAGCGCGGCCGCCCGCGCCATTGCCTCTAGAATAGGCCAGAATCACGTGAGGAGACTCCGGGGATGGGAGCCTTTCGCCCACCTGAACGCCTCGAGTCTGGCCCTGACCGGATTCCACGTTGACTCCCCCACCAAGGCAGTGAACCTCGTGGTTCCTTCTATCAGCGCAGATCAGATCTTTGCTGGCGTCCGTACGGCGATCGTCTTTGCCGCTGGTCTTGCGGAACGGCTCCGCCTGCCATTGCGGGTGGTCGTTCTAGCGCACAGCACAGCGAAGCCCCGGGACTCTGGGGCAGTGTCCGAGATTGCAGGGCTTCCGGTGACGATCGTGTCTGCTTGGCAAAGCGGATGGAGCGCTTCGCGCGACGATCTATGGGTGGCAACCTATTGGACTACGGCGCACGCTCTCTACGTTGCCGAACGAGCGGGTCTGATCAACTTGAGACAAGCGATTTATCTGGTTCAGGACTACGAGCCAAGCTTCTTTCCGGCTTCAACGGAATCGTCGCTAAGTCGAGCTACCTACGGGCACGGATTCACTACGGTCGTGAACTCGGTCCCCTTGTCGAAGTACCTTGACTCGCAGGGTGTGGCGAAATTCGATGAGGCCCTAGTTTTTGCCCCCGAGCTCGATCGATCGTCGCTCCAGAAAGTATCGGCGTCGCGAGTCCATGCGGATGTAATACGTATCGGATTCTACGGACGTCCATCCAAGCCGCGGAACGCATTTGGGCTGGGGGTTGCCGCAATCAAGCTCGCCGCCTCAGAGTTTGGCCGCCGCGGGATCGATGTCCAAATGTACTCGATGGGTGAACCGCACAGCCCCATATCAACGGAGCTCGGTGACGTTGCATCGCTTGGGAGGCTCTCATGGCCGGCCTACTACGACCAACTTGGCGAGACCGACATCGTATTTGCATTGCAGCAGACTCCTCATCCATCCCACCTGCCGCTAGATGCGGTGCTGAGCGGGGCTCGAGCTGTCACCAATGAAGTCGGAGAAAGCCGCGCGCGACTCCATCCTCGCTGGGCGGCCTCGGACGACTCGCCCGAGAAGCTGGCAGCGGCGCTTGTAGCCACCGCGATGGCGGCGCGCCACGAAGGGCCGGCTGTCTATGACGAAGAGTTTCTTGAACAATTGGGACGCCCACTCAACACTGTGCTCGATCGCCTTTCGAAGGGGCTCTAACATTCTCCGCGGATCTTTCGGGCGCTTTAGGCGTTTAGCGCCTTACTTTCTAGCTCCTGCGCTCAGCGCCCTTGCTCCTCTCTTGGCGATACCAGCAATTACCGAAGAGTTTGGCGCGTCCGGGTGGGCAGCGGTCGCCGTCGGGTCCTCGCTCGGAGGCGCGGGTGGACTGGTCGCCGAGCTCGGCTGGAGCGTGATCGGCCCACAGCGAGTTGCTCGAGACCCAGCTTCACTTCCAAGGATGTATTCAGTCTCACTCGCCTCGAAGCTCCTTGCTGTGGCTGTAGTGGGCCCTGTCGTGATCGTGGCCGCTTTTTTGATATCGCCGACCAACAATTTCACATCGTCGCTCGTAGCGGCAGGTGGCGTCTTGAGCGCTCTTGGGCTGGGGTGGATTTTCATAGGGGCCAACCGCCCGTATGCATTCTTGTTGGCGGAGGCACTTCCAAGGGTCGTCCTAACCCTATTGGCGGTCGTTGGCCTCCATCTGGGAGGACCACTTTGGCTCTACGCACTGTCAGTCGCCCTAGGATCGACCGTAGCTTTTGTGCTTGGCGCGATCATCGCGCGCTTGCCTATTCGACCGCGCGGAGTTTCGGGGGGCGAAGTGGCGGATGCCGTGAAAACACAGGCGGTAGTTGTGGTCGGGCGAGCCATTGCGTCGCTCTACACCACGCTGCCCGTCACGCTTCTTGGCCTCGTGAATCCTACACAGATCGCGGTGTTTTCAGCTACGGACAGGCCTCTGCGTATGGGACTGATGGTCATCGCGGGGGTGCCGAATCGCCTTCAGAGTTGGATCGGGCATCCCGATGCACATGTTGGGCGGGCGCGCAGCATCAAGTCCATCGGCCTCAACTCGGTTCTAGGTGTCATCGCCGGAGGAGTTTTCCTGACTGCTGGCCCGATAGTGATCCCAATCCTTTTTAGTGGGGCAATTGAGCCTGGCATCGATCTCTACTTGCTCGGCGCCGCCATCGTGCTTCTCGTCTGCACCTCGCGCGGTCTAGGACTTGCCCTTGTCGCCGCTAACAGGGCACCTGCAATCACGGAAGCGATTGCAGGTGCTGCCGTAACGGGCGTCGCAGGAGTCCTAATACTCGGAGCGCTGTTTGGCGCAGGTGGCGCTTTGGCGGCTGTGGCGCTGGCGGAAGCCGTGGGCGTTCTCTGGCAAATTGTCCGATTCCGTCAGACCGGTGGGCCCCAGTTCTCGAAAGGCACTCGATGAAAATAGCCATTGTCTGCGCTGAACGGTCCAACAACTCCATGGGTCGGGCGTATTCGTTGTGGTTGCTCGCGAAGGAACTGGGATGGAGCGCCGTCGTGATATCTACGATAGGTGAGCAGCTGTGGAAGCCACTCCGGGGGACCGGTTTCGAGAAGGATTTGGTCAAGTCCAAACCCAGCGAGGTTCAGACGCACCCTGCGTATGAGACCGCAGATGTCATCGTCATCGTGAAACCGCATCCGGAGTCCCTCGGACGGTTGTTACACGACGTCGAGCAAGGACTGAAGCCCTTCATCCTCGACATCGACGACCCTGATTTGGAAGTTCGCCTATCTTGGGCGTCCCCAGCTCGGCGAATAGTACGAGAATTGCGCCGCCCGGAAGACTTTCGCCTGTTACGTCGAATGCAGCGAGTTGCTCGGAGCATGCCCACCACGGTGAGCAACCCGTGGCTTCAGAATAGATACGGCGGTGCGCTCATACCGCACGTGCGTCACGATCCTGGGCGAGGATCGCCCCCCCGTGGCCCAGTCAATATCGCGTTTGTGGGGACCAACCGCCCCCACAAGGGGGTCGAGCTACTACGTTCTGCCGTTGCGGAGCTCCATAACGATGGGTTTACGTTGACCATTACCGACGTAGCGCCGTCGGATGCTCAGCCCTGGGAGAATTGGGTAGGTGAGACCTCGTTGACGGATGGAATGAATCTGGTGGCCGCATCGGATCTTGTGGTCATACCGAGCGTGCGTGGTGGCTGGGCAAGAGGCCAATTTCCGGTCAAGATAGTTGACGCGATGATGATGGAACGCCCTGTTATCGTCAGCAACGTCCCGCCGCTTCCTTGGGCCATAGATGACTCGCGAGCAGTTTTCCGTGCCGGGTCCCGCCGTTCACTCGTGCGGACGCTGCAGACGGTTGCGCCTTCGCGGGTGCGGGCTGAGATGGGCGCACGGAATCGAGCGCGCGCATTGGCAACCTTTTCGGTCGAGGCGGTCGCACCCCGTTTTGCCGAAGCGGTCTACGCTGCCCTGAGGCACGAGCGACCGGCAAGGTAGGGCGGGCTTAAATCCACCAGGGCAGCAGCTCAGTAGGCACCGTCGCGCCCGACGACCGCTTTCAATGTTCTCCACAAGATCATTACGTCTCCAGCGAGCGACCAATTCTCTACGTAGTAGAGATCCAGCCGAACGGTGTCCTCCCACGAAAGATTCGAGCGACCACTGACCTGCCAGAGACCCGTTATGCCAGGCTTCACGAGAAAGCGGCGATGCACGTGGTGCTCGTAGACTGCCACTTCGCTTTCTAATGGGGGCCGGGGGCCGACCAGGGACATGCTACCCAAGAATACGTTGAACAGCTGCGGGAGCTCGTCGAGACTGAACCGACGAAGAAATGCGCCGATTGGGGTGATTCTCGGGTCGTTGCGCAGCTTGAACATCACTGAGTTGCCCTCGCTGCGTGGTTCGGCAGCGAGGTTCTGCAACAGCTCCTCAGCATCGACAACCATGGATCTGAACTTCAGCATCATGAACTTTGACCCGCGGTAGCCGACGCGTTCCTGTCTGAAGATCACATCGCCCGCTGAACTCAGCCGTATCGCCGCTGCGATCACGAGCATGGGTACTGATGCGATCACGATAAGAAGGAACGAAGCGACGACGTCGAATGCACGCTTCGTGAAACGTTTAAGACCCTCGTAACGGGGGGTCTCTACGTGGACCAACGGCAGGCCCGCCACCGGTCGAACGTGGATACGAGGCCCGCCGACATCTGTAATGCTTGGCGCGACTACCAGATGCTGTCTTCCAGGATCCAGAGCCCAGCTGAGCTCACGAATCCGTTGCGGCGCGAGATCGCTGCTCGTCACAATCACGGTGTCGGCCGCGTTCCGATCCATTAGAGCCGTAACGTCGTCGAAGTCGCCGGAAACGGGTACGGAACTGGCCGGCAGGAACAACAAGTTGCTCCCGGGGACACACGCAGCCACCACTCGATAGCCAGCACTCGGCAGGCGCTCGAGTTCGCGATTGATCGCAATAACAGTGTCGATCGAGCCAACGAGCACCACGGTCGCCGAGTAACGGCCTCGTAGGCGCTGAGCCATAAGCCACTGGCGCCACATCCACCGCCCCAGAAGCAGAGCGATGACTCCCACGGGGAAGGCGATGAGCACGTAGCTCCTGGCGATGTCGACCTTGAGCAGGAACGCGAAGATCGCCAGCACTCCGAAGAGTCTCAGGCTGGCGTCGAAGATGCGCGCGTACTCGGTCCACCCCGTACCCACGACGCGAGCTTCACGAGTTCCGAAGAGCGAAAGGGTAACCATCCAGGCGCCCACCAGCAGGATGGAGAGTGCCGTGTAGTTCAATTCGAGAGCAGCGGCCGCGCGTTCGGTGTCGACCTCTACCAAGGAGTCCTCGAGACCGAATCTAGCGATCTGAGCTCCGCCGGCGGCCCACAAGATTATGAGCAGGTCAGTGACCCAAAGGCGCCGCGCATAGCGCGCTTCCCACGGCTTCTTCTGGCGCACGGAAGAAGTCGAGGCGGGTCCTCGTTGCATCTACCGTCTCCAGGTCACTCGGTACTGATGACGCTAGCTCAAAAAACAAGCCGGTTTTGACAAAAACTAGATTTCAACGGGTCCCATTGACGGGCCGCGCGCGAAATGATAATTATTCAGGGGCGCCCGAGGCCGACATACTTCCAACTAGCCGCGCGCCACTCATCGGCGTCCAGAACGTTGCGCCCGTCGATGATCGTGCGACCGGCAGTGAGCGACGCCACGTGCTCTGGCTTCAACTCACGGAACTCGTTCCATTCCGTTACGAGCACGACAACCTCAGCATCGCGCATGGCGTCGTCCGCATCCTCTGCGAAGGTCAGCTGCGGGTGGACCCGCCGCGAGTTCGCGATCGCCTCCGGGTCGGTTGCGGTAACCGCTGCTCCGAGCCCATGAAGCCGGACAGCGACGTCGAGGGCCGGCGAATCCCGGATGTCATCCGAGAACGGCTTGAACGCCAACCCCAGCACGGCGACCTTCTTCTCGAAGACCTCACCACCCAGAGCATCCACCACCAGGTTCACGACGCGATCGCGACGACGTAGGTTGATTGCGTCAACTTCCTTGAGGAACGCGACCGATTCACCGCGGCCGAGTTCTTCGGCACGAGCCGTGAACGCGCGGATGTCCTTAGGCAGGCAGCCTCCACCAAAGCCCACGCCGGCGTTGAGGAACCGCCGCCCGATGCGTGTGTCGAAGCCGATAGCGTCAGCGAGCTGCGTTACATCGGCACCGGTCACCTCAGCGATCTCGGCCATGGCGTTGATGAACGAGATCTTCGTGGCGAGGAACGCGTTGGCCGACACCTTCACGAGCTCGGCGGTCGCATAGTCAGTAGTCACGAGAGGGGTGTCGTTGCTCAGCGCGGTCGCGTAGACCTCGTCGAGCTGCGCTTTCGCGCGCTCCCCCGCCTCGCCGCCCGGAAGCCCGTACACAAGGCGATCCGGCGAGATGGTGTCTTTGACCGCAAATCCCTCGCGGAGGAACTCGGGATTCCAGGCGAGCTGCGCACCGGAACCCTCGGTCACCATGGTCGCGAGCCTCCCGGCCGTGCCCACCGGTACCGTCGATTTGCCGACGACCAGGTCGCCCTCTGCGAGATACGGGATGAGTCCCGCCACGGCGGCGTCGACGTAGGTGAGGTCAGCTGCGTAGCTCCCCCGCTGCTGCGGCGTTCCGACGGCGATGAAGTGGACGGACGCCCCGGCTACGTCGCTCATCTCGGTACTGAACTTCAGACGTCCAGTCGCGATCGCAGACTTGAGGATCTCGGGAAGCCCGGGTTCGAAGAACGGCGCCTCACCTCGCGTGAGTGACTCGATCTTCGCCGCATCAACGTCGATACCCACGACCTCATGACCGAGTTCGGCCATGGACGCAGCATGGACGGCACCGAGATAACCACAACCGATGACGGAAAGCTTCATGCAGCCGACACTATCGCGGTTAAAGACTCAACTTTTCCAGCTCCGCGTCCATCCGCCGCGCCATCTCCGCGTACCCGTCGTCGTTCGGGTGCAACCCGTCCGACGCCATCCACTCCGGGTGCCCTTCGATCCAGTGTGAGGCGTCCGGGATGTAGTCCGCCTCGATCTGAGCTGCGGCATCCTTCACCCACCCGATGATGACCTCGACGGATTTCGGACGTTCGTCCGTGTACCAGAAGGGTTCGACGACGATGATCCGGGCATCCGGCAGTGCTTCTGAGATGCGGGTGAAGTCGTCGGTGATCTGCGCCTTGATCTGATCGGCCGCGCGGTCGTAGCTGAAGTTGTCGTTGAGCCCCATGGTGATGAACACGATGTCGGGGTTGTCGTCGATCACCTGGCTGGGTTCGTCGCCGTCGCCGAAGGTGCTGCGGTTGTTCACGAAGCCCAGTCCGTTGACGCTGGGGTTGAACTCGCTCCAGCCGCGCTGCTCGCTGATGATGGTCGACCAGCGCTTGGCGGGGTCGGAGGCGCCGGTTCCGAGCGTGTAGGAGTCGCCGTAGAAGGCGACCCGGGTGGCGTTGGGGTCGCGGGGTTCGTCGGGCGTGGCAGCAGCGCAACCGGTCAGGGCGATTCCTACGACGACGGCGAGCGCGAGCATCCTCATACCGACAGTTCGGTGCGGTGGGCCCTTCTGCTTGGCCCGCGCGCCAACCAGGCGATGCCACGGATCATCGCGGCGATGATCACGCCGATGATTCCACCCACGCTGTTGGCGAGAACGTCGCCCATCGAGGCGACCCGGCCGGGGAGGAACACGGCCTGCCCGAGCTCGATGCAGATGGCGACGAGGATGAGCCCGACGATCACGGCCCACCACCAGCGGGTGGGCGCGAGGAGTGCAATGAGGAGGCCGAACGGCACGAACAGCATCACGTTGGCGAACACCTCGAGCTGCGTATACGTGACCCAGCCGAGTCCGGAGGCGTTGAGCTGCTCGCTGAGGTCGACGCCGCGGATCGGGCTCACCGGCGAGAGCGCGATGACCGCGAGCGTGATCACGTAGAGGCCGAGGAGCACCCCTGTGACGATGCGACCGGCGATCTAGGCCACCTTGGTCGTCAGTTCGGCTGCGACGAGCTCCGCGATCTGCACGGCGTTGAGTGCGGCGCCCTTGCGGAGGTTGTCGTTGCTGATGAAGAGGGCGAGTCCGCGGTTGTTGGGCACGCCCTCGTCCTGGCGGAGGCGGCCGACATAGCTCGGGTCTTGCCCGGCGGCTTCGAGCGGGGTGGGGATGTCGGTGAGCACGACGCCCGGTGCGTTCTTCAGCAGCTCCTTGGCTTTTGCCACATCGAGCGGGTTCTTGAACTCGGCGTTGATGGCGAGCGAGTGGCCGGTGAACACGGGCACACGCACGCAGATGCCGCTGACCAGCAGGTCGGGCAGCTCGAGGATCTTGCGGCTCTCGTTGCGCAGCTTCTTCTCCTCGTCGGTCTCGTCGTCCACCAAGTTGCCCGCGAGGGGGATCACGTTGAACGCGATCGGCTTCGCGAAGACGTTGGCGGTCTGATGGATGCTCGCACCGTCGTGCACGAGGCTGCGGGCATCCCCTGCCGCTGTTACTTGCTGCATAAGCTCTTCGCCGCCGGCCAGCCCGGCTCCCGAGACCGCTTGGTAGGTGGAGACGATGAGGCGCTCGAGCCCCGCCTCGTCGTTGAGCACCTTGAGCACCGGCATCGCCGCCATGGTGGTGCAGTTGGGGTTGGCGATGATGCCCTTGACGGCCTGCTTGATGGCGTGGGGGTTCACCTCGCTGACGACGAGGGGAACGTCGGGGTCCATGCGCCACGCGGAGGAGTTGTCGATGACCAGTACGCCTGCGTCGGCGAACCTCGGTGCTTGGGCCTTGGAGGTGCTTCCGCCGGCGGAGAAGATGGCGATGTCGAGCCCGGTGGGGTCGGCGGTCGCGGCATCTTCGACTGTGATGTCTTCGCCCTTGAAGTTGAGTGTCGTGCCCGCGCTGCGGCTGCTCGCGAAGAAGCGGATCTCGGCGATCGGGAAGTCGCGCTCCTCGAGGAGGCGGCGCACCACGGCGCCGACCTGACCGGTGGCGCCGACGACGCCGATACGTACTCCGCTGGTTGTCATCCGTCTATCTTATTTCCGGTTCTGCTCCTCCATTTATGCCGTGGCCCTTAGTTCTCCCCAAGTTGGCTGGATGTAGTCGAACATAATTTCGAATGTGGCATAATCTATGTATGGCATTCGTGGACACCGACGCACTCGCGGCACTCTCGCCCGCGGCGTTGTCAGATGACGCGTTGATGGCTGTCCAGCGGTCGTTGGCTTCTGGGCTTAACGACATGCAGGCCGCTTCCGCGAGCGTGGCTGCCGAGATCTCGGTGCGCTCAGCGCGCGAGCTTGGTTACGGCGGCCTCGCTGCGCAGCAGGGTCTGCGCTCGGGGGCCGAGCTGGTGCAGAAGCTCACCGGGTCTTCCCTCGGGGATGCCCGCAAGCTCGTACGAGTGGGTACCGTTTTGGCTACCGATGCCGAACAGGAGCCGTGGCTGGCGCCGGCGCTCTCGACGCCGGTGGGCGCGCTCGATGCGATTCGTACGGGGTTGGGGGCTCCGACCTCCGTTATCTCGGCGGATGATCTGGCCACCGCCGCACGCTCGCTGGCCTCCATGGCGCCCTCCCTCGATGTCGATGCCCTCGCGCGTTTGGCTAGGGAAGCCCGGGCAGAGCTGGACCTGTCAGAGGTCCCGCTGCGAGAGGAGGAACTGCGCGACTTGCGCGACGCCACCATCACTCGCATGAGGAACGGCAACACCAAGCTCGTGGCCATCCTCGACCCGGAGTCCGCCGCGAAAGTGGTCGGCCCGATCGACGCGATCACCGCGCCCCGACGCGGCGGTCCCCGCTTCGTTGAGGAGGCTGGCTCGAAACCGCAAGAACTCGACAACCGGACCACCGGACAGTTGATACTCGACGCCATCGTCGACATCTTTTCGGTGGCGGTCAAGGCGCCCTCGGGCAAGCTCTTCAGCAAGAAGCAGCCCGGCGTGCGCGTACTCGTCACACTCGACGACCTCAACAGCGGCGAAGGGTTCGCCACCATCGAAGGCCAGTCGGAGCCGGTGTCGATTGAGACCGCTCGCCGGTACGCGTGCGATGCCGGAATCCTTCCCGTCGCGTTCGACAAGAACGGTCAGGGTATGGATCTTGGTCGCGACGAGCGTTACCACGACACCCGCCAACGGAATGTTGCCTCCGCAAGAGACGGCGGATGTCGCATAGTGGGGTGCCCCTGCCCACCCGCGTGGTGCGAAATGCATCACATCATTCCGTGGGGAGAGGGCGGGGATACGAGCGTCGAAGACGGGGTGCTCCTGTGCCGGTTCCATCACATGCTCATGCATAATCTCGGCGGCAGGATCGTGAGGGAGGGCTCTGCCTACTACCTGATCCCGCCCAAGTCGATGGACCCTCGCCAGGTGCCAGTCCCGCTGCCCAGCAAGAGCCCTGCCCTCCGCAGACTGCTGGCGGCAGGGTAGGCCCCCTCAGCGACGTGGCCTACCCTCGGACCATGCGTCTGCTTGCCCCCGCCCTCGCACTCATCACCTGTGTGGCGCTCGCGGGATGCGTGCCGGCGACACCCGAGGTACCGTCAGCGTCTCGCGGTCACGGGTTCCCGGTTGCTGCACCCGCGACGCCCGACCCCATCGCGGTGGTGCCGCCCACGATGGTCGACAACGACGACCATCTCGTCGAACTCGCGACCGCCACCGTCGTCGAGGAGCACGCCGGCGACGTGTGCGCCGCGCTCTGGGCGTACCCTGACGCATCCATCAGCGAACTGATCGCGGTCGCCCTCGCCAACTACGGACTCGACGGCATACCTGCCGACACGCAGGACCGCATCGCGGCCAACGTGTTCGTGCAGTCCGCCGCCGGGACGTGCCCCGACCAGGCGGATCGGGTGGCTAGCGAGCTGGGGTAGCTAGCTACCTACCGGTACCGCCGTGCACTACCGCCTCGGTTTCGCCGTCGAGGCCGAAGGCCGTGTGCACCACGCGAACGGCATCGTTCACGGTGTCGGCGCGCGTGACGACGGAGATGCGGATCTCGCTCGTAGAGATCATCTCGATGTTGATGCCCGCCTCGTACAGCGCCGTGAACAGGCGAGCCGAGACACCCGCGTTCGTTCGCATACCGGCACCGACAACCGCGAGCTTCGCGATCTGGTCGTCGTGCTGCAGCGACTGGAAGCCGATCTCGTCCTTCTCCTCATTCAGCGCAGCCATGGCCTTCTGCGCCTCCTGCTTGGGCAGCGTGAAGGAGATGTCGGTCAGACCAGTAGCGGCCGACGACACGTTCTGCACGATCATGTCGATGTTCACATTGGTGCGAGCGATGAGCGTGAAGATCTGCGCGGCCTTACCGGGCAGGTCGGGAACACCGACAACCGTGATCTTGGCTTCGCTGAGGTCTGCGGCAACACCGGTGACGATCGGCTCTTCCACGATTTCTCCATCCTTCGGGTTCACGACCAGCGTGCCCTCGTTGTTGTTGAACGACGACCGCACATGAATGGTCACGCCATGACGACGCGCATATTCCACCGCACGGATATACAGCACCTTCGCGCCAGTCGCCGCGAGCTCGAGCATCTCCTCGCTGGTGATGCGATCCAGCTTGCGAGCGGACGGGACCACCCGGGGGTCGGCGGTGAAGATGCCGTCCACGTCGGTGTAGATCTCGCACACGTCGGCCTTGAGGGCCGCGGCGAGAGCGACGGCGGTGGTGTCGGAACCTCCGCGACCGAGAGTGGTGATGTCACCCGTCCCGCGGTTGAAACCCTGGAAGCCCGCAACGATCGCGACGGCCCCATCGTCGAGTGCTTCGCGCACCCGCTTCGGGGAGACTTCGACGATCCGAGCGGACCCGTGCTGGGCATCCGTGACCATGCCGGCCTGGCTGCCCGTGTAGCTGCGCGCCTCGATACCGAGCGAACGAATGGCCATCGCGAGAAGGGCCATTGAGATGCGCTCGCCCGCGGTGAGGAGCATGTCGAGTTCGCGACCGGAAGGGAGCGGGACGACCTGCTCGGCGAGATCCAGCAGTTCGTCGGTGGTGTCGCCCATCGCGGACACGACCACGACGACCTCGTTGCCGGCCTTGCGCGTTTCGACGATGCGCTTCGCCACGCGCTTGATGCTCTCGGCGTCGGCGACCGACGAGCCCCCGAACTTCTGGACGATGAGGCTCACGTGGTTCTCCTGCGGAAAGAGGTGCGGCCGGGGTTCAGGCCCAACGAGAGAGTTTAGCGGCTAATTCTCGACCAGCCTGCGGCCCTCGAACGCGCGACCGAGTGTGACCTCATCGGCGTACTCGAGGTCGCCACCGACCGGGAGGCCCGACGCGAGGCGCGTCACGCGAAGGTTCGGGTAGACGAGCAGACGGGTGAGGTAGGTGGCCGTCGCCTCGCCCTCGAGGTTCGGGTCGGTCGCGATGATGACCTCGGTGACCGTTCCGTCGGAGAGGCGCCCCACCAGCTGCTTCATGCGCAGGTCGTCGGGACCGATACCGTCGATCGGGCTGATCGCCCCACCGAGCACGTGGTACAGGCCCTTGAACTCGCGAGTGCGCTCGATCGCGACCACGTCTTTCGCCTCCTCCACCACACAGATGGTGGTGTGCGAACGGCGCGGATCGCGGCAGATCGAGCAGGTGTCCTGTTCGGTGACGTTGCCGCAGATGGAGCAGAAGCGCACCTTGTCGCGCACATCACGGAGCACCTCAGAAAGGCGCGTGACGTCGAAGCTCTGCGTCTGCAGGATGTGGAACGCAATACGCTGCGCCGACTTCGGGCCGATGCCGGGCAGGCGGCCGAGTTCGTCGATGAGTTCCTGGACAATACCGTCGTACACGGGCTAGAACTCTTCTCTCGGGACGACGCGGGGCGCGATGGTCTGCTCCTCGATGAAACTGGCACCGAGCATCTCGCGCACCACCGACTCGCCGTACCGGTTGTTGGTCGGCTTCGCGGGGGCCTCGACGGGCATGACCCGCTTGCGCGGCCCCGACGGTGCTTCGATCTTGTGGACGATCGGTTCGGGCACGGGATCGGCGGCCGGGGTCTTCACGTGCGCGGAACCGGCGGCAGGCTCGACTACCGGCGCCGACTCGGGGATCGCAGCGACCGCCCAGCCGCCGCCCTCGGTGGGCGGGAACTCGTCGAACGGGGGCTCCTCGGGGAGGGGTGGCTCGTCGTCGCGGAGTGGGGCGGAAGCGGTGGGGCGCGCCGGGGTGGTCGGGCGTGCCGGGGTGGTGGCGGAGGGCTGCGCGGGGGCGGCCGCGGGGGCCGAGGTAGGCGCCGGGGCAGCGGCGGGCGCCGGCGCAGCGGCGGGGCGACTGCTCGCGGCCGG
>Ga0247740_1000270_pt1 | contig 27304 bp, 18 predicted proteins | sample UWRJL148409B2_FD_180942 | JGI IMG/M metagenome (GOLD analysis project Ga0247740, IMG submission 180942) | Plant litter microbial communities from Arlington Agricultural Research Station in Wisconsin, United States - UWRJ-L148-409B-2 | ecosystem: Environmental > Terrestrial > Plant litter >...
GCCCTGGCCGGTTTCGGCACCGAGACAAGCATCTTCACCCGCCATCGCATGACGGCCGCAGAATTCCGCATCCACCGCGGACAACCGCTGGTCGACCAGTTCGAGTTCGACACCCGATTCGCCGGCGAGGTCGACGATGTCGAGTGGATTCCCACGTTGAGCGCCCGAGCACCCGCGGGCGGACTGCTCGACCCCGACGATTTCGACGCGTTCGTCGACGAGATCGTGACGGGACTCGCCGCAGCCCCGCCGCTCGACGGCCTCTTCATCGACCTGCACGGTGCCGCGCGCGTCGACGGGAGGGACGGGGCGGAAGAGCATCTGCTGCGCCGCATCCGCGCCACCCTGGGCGACGACATCCCGATCTCGCTCGCGATGGACACCCACGGCAACTTCAGTGAAGAGCTCGCGTCGCTCGTCGACCTGGCCGTCTGCTTCCGCACCGCGCCGCACATGGACAGGCTCGAGATCAAAGAACGCGCCATCCGCAACCTGCTCGCCGTCGTGCGCTCGGGGCGCCGTCCGCTCAAGGCCTACGTGCGGATCCCCGTGCTGCTGCCCGGTGAACGCACCTCCACGTTCGTCGAGCCCGGAGCGACCGTTTTCGGTGCGCTGATCCCCACGATCGAGCGGTACGGCGTCGTCGATGCCAGCCTGTGGGTGGGGTACTACTGGTCGGACGAGGCCCGCAACGCCGCCGCCGTACTGGTCACCGGTTTCGACCGGGCGGCAATCACCGCGTGCGCGCGCGAGATCGCGCAAAGCTACTGGGACGCACGGTTCGACTTCACGATCGTCAGCGACCATTCGGGCACCTGGGACGAGGCGCTCGACTTCGTGCTCGACCGCCCCCAGGCACCCTGCTTCGTCAGCGACGCCGGCGACAACGTGACGGGTGGCGGGTCGGGCGACCTGACCTTCGCCCTGCACGCGACCCTCGAGCGCCCCGACGTGACCGACAGCGGCATGCGTTTCCTGTTCGCGGGGATCTTCGACCCGCAGTCGGTGCTCGCGGCGGTCGCCGCGGGTGAGGGCGGCACCGTCGACGGCGCTATCGGGGCGACGGTCGACGACCGCTTCGGGGGACCGGTCGGCGGGCCGTGGCTCGTCGAGAAGCTCATCGACGGCCTCTACCCCGGCGAGGGTGTCACGGGAGCCCTGCTGCGGCGCGCGGCCATCTCGGTCACCGTGCAGCGCGGACGCGCCTACTTCACCAATCCCGCCGACCCGGCGTTCACCCATCGCCACCTCGCCAACCACGCGTACGTGCCGGTCGACGGGTACGACGTCGTGGTGGTGAAGAACGGCTATCTCTTCCCCGGTCAGATCGCCGAGGCGGGCAGCGCCTTTATGGCGATAACGCCCGGCGGCACCGACCTCGACGTGGGCCGGCTCGACTTCTCCGCCGCCGGTCATCCGATCTACCCGATGGACGTCGACTTCGACGCCGACCTCACGCCCGTGCTGCTCCCGACGATCGGCGCAACGGCGTGAGCGGGCGCAAGACGATGCGCATCGCCGTCGCCGGCATCCACATCGAGTCGAGCACCTTCACGCTGCACGTGACGGGGCTCGACGACTTCACCGTGCTGCGCGGCCAGCAGCTGCTCGACTCGTTCGACTTCGCCGGGTGGCTCGGCGACGAGCTGAACGACCGCATCGAGTGGGTGCCGACCGTGCACGCCATCACCGGGGCGAGCGGCCCCGTCGACCCCGCGGTCTACGACGCGCTCGAGGCCGAGATCGTAGCCGGGCTCGACGGACACTTCGACGGCGTCTACATCCCGTTCCACGGCGCGATGAACGTGCTGGGCCGGGAGCGCGCCGAAGAGCGTCTCGTGCGGGCGATCCGTGGCGCCGTGGGGGAGCGGGCAGTGCTGTCGGCGTCGATGGACCCGCACGGCAACCTCTCGCGCGAGCTCGCCGAGCTGCTCGACCTCGCCGCCTGCCACCGCCACGCACCGCACATCGACAACGTGCAGACGCGCGAGCGCGCCGTCGTCACCCTCGTCGAGGCGATCTCCCGCGGCGAGAAGCCGCTCAAGGCCTGGGCGCGCATTCCCGCGTTGCTGCCCGGCGAGCGCACATCGACGGTCGTCGAGCCGGGCGCGACCGTGTTCGGCCGCCTCCTGCCCGCCATCGAGCGCCACCGGGTGATCGACGCGAACCTGTGGATCGGGTTCGCCTGGGCCGACGAGGAACGCAACTCGGCCGCCGTGCTCGTGACCGGCTACGACGAGGCGTCGATCACGGCCTGCGCGGCCGAGCTCGCCGACGCCTACTGGGCCGCGCGCGACGATTTCGTCATCGTCACCGACCACTTCGGCACCCTCGACGAGGGGCTCGACTTCGTCGAAGGGGGTGCCGCGACACCCGTCTTCATCAGCGATTCGGGCGACAACGTGACCGCGGGAGGCACCGGCGACGTGACCTTCGCCCTGCGCGCCTTGCTCGGCCGGCCCGCACTCCTGTCGAGCGGGCGCCGCTTCCTGTTCGCCGGGATCGTCGACCGGGCCGCTCTCGCCGCTGCCGTCGCCGTCGGCGAAGGCGGAACCCTCGAAATGGCCGTCGGCGCCGCTACCGACGCCCGCTACGGCGCCCCGGTCGACGGCGTCTGGTGCGTCGAACGCCTCATCCCCGGTGCGGGCGACCGCGTCAACGGCGCCCTGCTCACCGACGGGACGGTCTCGGTCACCGTGCAGTGGGCGCGCGATCCGTTCGTCGACCCAGCCGACCCCGCGTTCCCCGCCGGCGTCACGACGGGTCTCGCCTTCGTCGAGCCGGGCGGCTACGACGTTGTCGTCGTCAAGAACGGCTACCAGTTTCCGAGCCAGCTCGCGCACGCCGGCAGCTCGTTCATGGCACTGACCCCCGGCGGCACCGATCTCGACTTCGACCGCCTCCCCATCGAGCGGTGGTCGCGGCCGATGTTCCCACTCGACCGGGCGTTCACGCCCGACCTGACCCCCGTCATCCTCTGATCCACGCCCAAGAGAAAGCTGTCACCATGCGCATCGCCATCGTCGGTATCGGCACCGAGTCGAGCACCTTCTCGCTCGACGTCACCTACAAGTCGTTCTTCACCCAGCTGCGCGGCGACGTGCTTCTCGCGAGCTACGACTTCGACACCCGCTTCCCGGCCGGACTGCTCGACGACGTCGAGTTCGTGCCGATCCTCAACGCCGCGGCCACCGCCGGCGGCGAAGTCGAGCCGGCCGACTTCGACGCGCTCGTCGACGAGTGCATCGAGGGGCTGAAGGCGGCGGGCGAACTCGACGGCGTCTACCTCGACCTGCACGGTGCGACCAAGGTGCGCGGCCGGGATGCCGCGGAGGAAGTCTTCGTGGCCGCCGTGCGCGCGGTCGTCGGACCCGACATGGTGATTTCCGCGTCGATGGACCCGCACGGAAACTACTCGCGCGAACTCGCCGAGATGATCGACCTCGCGGCCTCGCACCGCCACGCTCCGCACATCGACCGCCGCGTCACGAAGGACCGCGCGATCACCAACCTGATCGAGACGATCCGCCGCGGCGAGAAGCCGATCCGCGCCTGGGTGCGCGTGCCGTCGCTGCTCCCGGGCGAGCGCACCTCGACCGTGGTCGAGCCCGGCGCCACCATCTTCGGCAAGCAGCTTCCCGCCATCGAGAAGTACGGCGTGCTCGACGCGAACACGTGGGTCGGATTCGCCTGGGCCGACGAGCCGCGCAACTCCGCCGCCGTGCTCGTCACCGGCTACGACGAGGCGACCGTGATCGCCTGCGCGCGCGAGCTCGCCGAGAACTACTGGAACGCCCGCGAGGACTTCGTGATCGTCTCCGACCACTTCGGCCCGTGGGACGAGGCGATGGAGTTCATCCTGAGCGACGCCCCCACCCCGATCTGGATCAGCGACGCCGGCGACAACGTGACCGCTGGAGCGACCGGCGACATCACGCTCGCGCTCACCGAGTCGCTCGCGAACGAGGCGCTGATGGCGAGCGGCAAGCGCCTCCTGTTCGCCGGCCTCGTCGACGCTCCGACCGTCGCCGCGGCGGTCGAAGCCGGCATCGGTGCCGTGCTCGACCGCGCGATCGGCGCCGTCGTCGACACCCGCTACGCGCAGCCGGTCGCCGGCCGGTGGGAGGTGCTGAGCATCATCGACGGCCTCTTCGGCGAGGGCATCGTGGGCGCGCTGCTCACGAACGGCAGCGTGTGGGTCACCGTGCAGACCGGCCGCGTCTACTTCGTCACCCCGAAGGACCCGGCGTTCGTCACGTGGGACGTGCCGGGCCTCGCGCCCGTCGACACCGACGACTTCGACGTCGTCGTGGTGAAGAACGGCTACCTGTTCCCCGGGCAGGCCGCTCTCGCCACGAGCGCGTTTATGGCCATCACCCCAGGAGGCACCGACCTCGACTTCGGGCGCCTGCGCTTCGACCGTTGGTCGCGCCCGATGTTCCCGCTCGACCGCGACTTCGCGCCCGACCTCACCCCCGTCGTACTCTGAATCCGCATCGTTAGGAAACGCACCAGATGAGAATCGCCATCGCCGGGGTATCCGGAGAATGCAGCACTTTCAGCCTCGACGTGATGAACGAGTCGATCTTCGACGTCACACGCGGGCAGGAACTGCTCGACCACTACGAGTGGGACGCCCGCCTGGGCGACATCGTCGCCGACGTCGAATGGGTGCCGATCACGCGCGCCGCGTCGGGTGCCGGCGGGCCCGTCGACCCCGCGTTCTACGACGCCATCGAGGAGGAGATCCTCGCCGGTCTCGAGGCGAACCTGCCGTATGACGGCGTCTACCTCGATATCCACGGAGCGCTGAACGTGCTCGGCCGGGAGCGGCTCGAGGAGCGTTTCGTCGGCCGCATCCGCGACTTGGTCGGCCCCGACGTCGTCATCTCCGTCTCGATGGATCCGCACGGCAACTTCTCCGAGGAACTCGCCGGCTATGTCGACCTCGCCGCCTGTTACCGGCACGCGCCGCACATCGACCGGCTGCAGACGCGCGACCGTGCCGTCACCAACCTGGTCGCGACGCTGAAGAGCGGCATCAAGCCGAAGAAGGCGTGGGTGCGAGTTCCGGTGTTGCTGCCCGGCGAACGCACGTCGACGCTGTTCGAGCCGGCGACGAGCGTCTTCGCCGGCCTGATCCCCGCGATCGAGCGCTTCGGTGTGCAAGACGTCAACCTCTGGTGCGGGTTCCCCTGGGCCGACGAAGACCGCAACGCGGCAGCCGTGTTCGCGACGGGCGACGACGTGGAGTCGATCACCGCCGCCGTCGCCCACATCGCGCAGAGCTACTGGGACGCACGCGCCGAATTCGGCATCACCAGCCCGAACTACGGCAGCTGGGACGAGGCGCTCGACTTCGTGCTCGCGGACAACGCGCGGCCCGTCTATCTGAGCGACGCCGGGGACAACATCACGGCCGGCGGTTCGGGAGACGTGACGGTCGCGCTGGCGCGCACAAAAGAGCGGGCGGATGTCGCGGTCTCCACGACCGAATTGCTTTTCGCCGGCCTGGTGGACGCCCCCAGCCTCGACGCGGCCATCGCCGCGGGTATCGGAGCGACCATCGACCGGTCGCTCGGTGCCGTGGTCGACGCGCGTTACTCGCCTCCGGTTCCCGGGAGCTGGATGGTCGAGAAGTTCATCGACGGCGTCTACGGCGAGGGCATCGTGGGTGCGGTGCTGCGCGACGGCCGCATCTCGGTGAGCGTGCAGCGGTACCGCCAGCGTTTCGTCGGTGGCATCGACCCGGCCACTCCCGCGTTCGACATGATCGGTCTCGCCTACACCGACGTCGGCGCGTACGACGTGGTGGTGGTCAAGAACGGATACCTGTTTCCCAACCAGCGTGCGACGTCGGGCAGCGAGTTCATGGCCTTCACCCCCGGCGGCACCGACCTCGACTTCGACCGGTTGAGTTTCGAGCGCGTCTGGCGCCCGATCTTCCCGCTCGACCGCGACTTCGACGCCGACCTGACGCCCCGCGTGTTGCCGGTGGTCGAGTGATCCAGCGCGACACGGGCAAGGTCGCGGTCGCCCTCGCGGTAGGGACCACGATCGCCGGCGGCATCCCCGTCTTCCTCATCGGCGCCCTCTTCGTGCAGCTGCAGGGCGACGTGCACGCGCCCGCCTGGGTTCTCGGCTTCTCGGTGGCCGCCTACTGGGCGGCGGCCGCCGTGGTCTCGATGCTCTCGGGCCGCATCATCTCGCGCATAGGCTCTCGCCGCGCCACGATCGTCACTATCTCGGTCGCGATCATCAGCCTGGTCGGCAGCGCCACGCTCGTCACCAACTGGCAGCTGCTCGTGCTCTGGGCGGTCGTCGGCGGTGCGGGCAACGGGCTCGGACACCCGGCGTCGAACCACCTCATCTCGCTGCGGGTGAACCCGGCCAAGGCGGCCACCGCTCTCGGCATCAAGCAGGCGGCCGTGCCGTTCGCCGCGTTCATCGCCGGACTCACCGTGCCGATCCTCGCCCTCACCGTCGGCTGGCAGTGGGGCTTCGGCGCGGCCGCGATCCTCTCCGCGCTGCTGCTCGTCGCCTTCTTCCGGTACGGGCCGCGCCGCGTCGCCGCGCGCAAACGACCGCCGCACCTCAGGCTCGGCAAACCGCTCGTGCGCTACCTGCTTCTCATCGCGTCGATCACCACGCTCGGGGCGGCAGCGGCCGGTGCGACCTCGGCCTATGCCGTGACCGCGGGCATCGACCGTGGGCTCGACGACGCGTTCGCCGGCGTGCTCCTGAGCGTCGGCAGCCTGCTCGGCGCGACGACGCGGGTCGTCGCGGGCCGTATCGCCGACCGCACGAAGGGCCGGCACGCGCTGCCGATGACCGGCATGATGCTGATCGCGGGCGCGGTCGGAGTGGGCCTCATGGCGATCGACAACCAGATCGCCTACGTCGTCGGGCTCGTGCTCGCCCTCGGCATCGGCTGGGGCTGGACGGGGCTGACCCACTTCGTCGTCTCGCGGGTCGCGGGACCCGCCACCCCGAGCGCCACGGGAATCGTGCAGACCGGGTCGTACATCGGCAGCGGCGCCGGGCCCCTGCTGTTCGGTATCGGGTTCGCGTTCACCACCTCGACGGCGATCTGGTTGGTCGTCGGTCTCGCGTACGCGGCATCGGCCGTCGTCGCGTTCGTTCTCACGCGGAAGCAGCCGCCGCCCGTGCCGACGGTTCCCGATCCGGTGTGATCCCCGGTTGCACGCGATACTGAATGACGTTTAGTATTAGAACCTAACGACATTCAGTAACTGCGGGAGGAGGCACGGTGGATCGCGCCAACGGCACGGCCCCCGCGGCGATCCAGATCAACTTCCTGCTGTTGGCGTCGCTCACGGTGCTCATCACCCTGACGCCGTACAGCGTCGACGCGTTCCTGCCCGGGTTCCCCGCGGCATCCGACGCCCTCGGCGCGGGCACCAGCACGATGCAGCTCACGCTCACCGCCTACCTGCTGGGCATCGCGGGCGGCCAGCTGATCTTCGGTCCGCTGAGCGACAGGTTCGGCCGCCGCGGCCCGCTCATCGTCGGCGCGGCCGTTTGCGCACTCGCCTCGGTCGTCGCGGCGCTCGCGCCGACCATCGGCGTGCTCATCGCGGCCCGGCTCGTGCAGGGCATCGCAGGATCGGCGGCGATGGTCATCTGCAAGGCGATCATCCGCGACCGCAGCACCGGGGGAGACACCACCCACTTCCTCGCGATGACCGCCGTCGGCAGCGGCGCGCTGAACATCTTCGCGCCGCTCATCGGCGGTCTGCTCAACGCGCAGTTCGGCTGGCGCGGTCCGCTCTGGTTCATCGCAGCCATCGCGACGCTGATGCTGTTGCTCGTCATCGCCGTGGTGCCCGAGACGCACGCGGTCGAACACCGCGAACTGCGCAACCGCTGGCTCGGCCTGCCGTCGGTGGTGCGCCACCTGCGAAACCGCACGTTCCTCGTCTACGTCGTCATTCAGGCGGGCTCGTACGGCACGCTGATGGCCTACGTCTCGTCGTCGCCCTTCGTCTACCAGAACGTGCTCGGCTTCGACGCGTCGACCTACGGCCTGCTCTTCTCGATCAACGCGGCGTGCGGCGTCGCTGCCAACTTCGTCGCCAACCGGTTCTTGCGCGGCCTGGGGGCGAAGCGGCTCGTTATGTGGGGCTTGGGGCTGTCGATGACCGGCACGGTTCTCACCGCCACGATGTGGGCTGTCGGTGCGCCCGTGGGTGCGATCGCGGCCTGCATCACCCTGTCGATGGCGCCGCTGGGGCTCAACGGCCCGAACCTCGTGGGCCTCGCCCTGAACACCGTCACCCGCGCGGTCGGTTCGGCCGCGGCGACGATCGGCTTCGTGCAGTTCATCACCGGGTCGTTCGTCTCGCCGCTCGTCGGTCTGTGGGGACCCGCGACCCTCGTGCCGACGCTCGTCGTCATGTTCGCGCTCACCTCGTTCTCGATGGTGTTCCTCCTGGTCTCCCGGCGAAGCGAGCGTGGAATCCAGGCCGCGGCCGTGATCAGCGGCGGATAGCCTGTCCCTATGGCGAATGAAGGAGTCGTGGCGAAGGGCATCGCCCGTCGCGAGGAGATCCTCGAGATAGCGCTCGACGTGTTCGCCCGGTCGGGCTACCGCGGAACGTCGCTGCGCGAGGTCGCCGAGATCGCCGGTCTCACGCAGGCTGGTCTGCTGCACCACTTCGGAACCAGGGAGAACCTGCTCGTCGAAGTGCTGCGTCGCAAAGAGCAGCTCGGGCGCGAGGACCATCCCGACGTCGCCGGCACCCCCTACGGACTGTCGGCCGCGCTGCGCAGCAACACGTCGACCCCCGGGCTCGTCGAGCTGCACAGCGTGCTCGCCACCCAGGCCGCCGACCGGTCGCACCCGGCGCACGACTACTTCACCGAGCGGTACGCGGGCATGCGCGCCCGGCTCTCCGCCGACCTACGCCGCCGGGTCGCGAGCGGGGAGTTCGACGCGCGCGTCGACCCCGACCACCTCGCGACGATCCTGGTCGCGCTCGCAGACGGGCTGCAGGTGCAGTGGATGCTCGACGACTCGATCGACATGGGCGAGCACTTCGACGAGTTGCTGGCGCTGCTGCGCACCGGCGCGGCCACACCGCCCGCCGTCTGACCCGGCGCCCTAGCCCGCCGTCTAACCCGGCGCCCTAGACCGCCGTGCGACCCGCCGGCGCGGCCCGCGCCCGCGCATCATCCGCTCTCTCCTGTTGCGCAACAGTTCGCCCACTTGCGTACCTGAGCTATCTTTCGCCGAAAAACGCATCGTCCAAGCTCTTCCGGTTGACCAATTTCGCGCCAGTTTGGTTACTGAACGGCGCTAAGTTTCGCTCGAACACTCGCATAAAACCGGTACTTCGGATAGTTAACACTCTCGAAATAAAAGCGTCGTCCCACTGAAACAGTAGATGCGTTGAATTGACGCAACGTAGCGCAACAACGAGAACCGTGTTGTCGCTCAGTACTCGGCAACGACTATCAGTAGGGACACCCATTGGCTCGCTTGATTCTCTCCAGAATCGCCTTCGCGATCCCGATCCTGTTCGTGATGACATTCCTCACGTTCTTCCTCGCCTCACTCATCCCCGGCAACGCGGCGATCGTGATCTTGGGGCAGGACGCGACACAGGCTTCGATCGACGCTCTCAACGCATCGCTCGGCTTCGACAAGCCGATCCTCGTGCAGTACATCGACTGGATCAGCGCGGCGGTTCGCGGCGACCTCGGTACGAGCCTCTACTCGGGCGAGCAGATCACCCGGGTGCTCGGACAGCGGTTTATGCCGACCTTCTGGCTCGCGCTTCTCGCCACGGCGGTCAGCGGCATCCTCGGCGTCGTGTTCGGTGTCTTCGCTGCCATCAAGGGCGGCATCATCAGCCGCATCCTCGACGGCGTGGGCATGCTCGGCATCTCGCTTCCGAACTTTTGGATCGCCCTGCTGCTCATCGTCATCGTGTCGGGCCAGCTCAAGCTGCTGCCGGCCATCGGGTACACCTCGCCGGAAGACGACCTGGGCGACTGGCTGCGTCACCTCATCCTCCCCGTCGCGGCCCTCGGCCTCGCCGGCATCGCGCTCGTCGCCAAACAGGCCCGCGACGCCTACGCCGACGCCCTCAGTCGCGACTTCATGCGGTTCATGCAGGCGAACGGCATCGGCCGCACCTCACTCATCCTCCGACACGGCCTGCGCTACGCGTCAGTGCCCATCGTCGCCGCGATCTCGGTGACGTTCATCAACTTCTTCGGCGCGACCGCGGCCCTCGAGCAGATCTTCTCGATCCCCGGACTCGGCTCGGCGGTCGCCCGCGCGACGCTGAACCACGACCTCTCGCAGGTGCAGGGCATCGTGCTCGCCTACACGGTCGTGATCGTCATCGTGACCCTGATCACCGACGTTATCTACTCCATCCTCAACCCGAAGATCGGCACCCGATGACCGCCACAGTCGCAACAGTCCGAGCCACCGCCACGGGCGGCAACGCGTCCTCCCGCTCCCGAACGCGCCACCGACGCGCCAAGCTCGGCCGCCGCATCCTCGGTGGTGTCGCTGTCGCCTGGCTGCTGATTGTCGTGGTCGCGGTCGCGGGCGCCCAGTGGCTCGCGCCCTACGGCCCGCGCGAACAGGACCTGCTCAACTCGCTGCAGGGCCCGAGCGCCGCGCACCTGCTCGGCACCGATACCCTCGGACGCGACGTGCTCTCCCGCCTGATGTACGGAGGGGCGCCGACCCTGCTCGGCGTGCTCACCGCCGTCATCATCTTCCTGACCATCGGCGTGGTGGCCGGACTCATCGCCGGGTACTTCGGCGGTATCCCCGACCGCATCATCACCGCGGTCACCACTATCCAGATCGCGCTGCCGGGTCTCGTGGTGCTGTTCGTCGTACTCTCGGTGTTCCGCAACAGCACAGTCATCGCCATGGCGGTCTACGGCATCATGGCCTCGCCCACGATGGTGTTGCTCGTACGCTCGTCGGCACTGTCGGTGCGCAACGAGCTGTTCGTCGACGCGGCCCGTGTCTCCGGGCTCTCGCCGCTGTACATCATCTTCCAGCACGTTCTCCCGCGCTCCCGCGGCATCATCGTCGTGCAGACCGCGGTCTTCGCGGCCACGGCGCTCGTCGTCGAGAGCACCCTCAGCTTCCTCGGGTTCGGCACCCAGGCGCCCGACCCGAGCTGGGGAAACATGGTCAACGAGGCCGCCCTGCGTATCTCGCTCAACCCGTTCATGCTCTACCCGGCCGGTGGAATCATCGCCCTCACCGCGCTCTCCATCGGCGTGCTCGGCGACCTCACCCGCGACAAGTTCGTGCAGGGCTGGAGCGCCGCGAAGCTGACCCGCGACCGTGCCCGCAGCGTCGAGACCGCGACCGGCAATGCCATGAAAGACGACGCGCTGCTGACCGTATCGGGCCTCGGCGTCGGATACCACTCGCCGAACGGCATCATGCCGATCGTGCGCGACGTCTCCTTCTCGATCAAACGCGGTGAGACCCTCGGACTCGTCGGCGAATCCGGATCAGGCAAGACGACGGTCGCCTTCGGCATCCTCGGGGTCATCGGCGAGGGTGTGGCCGTGACCGACGGCCAGGTGCTCTTCGACGGCACCGACCTGGTCGGTCTCAACGGCGCCGACCTCTCCGCCTACCGGGGCAAGCGCCTCGCCTACGTGGCGCAGGAGCCGATGGTCGCCCTCGACCCGAACTACAAGGTCGGCAAGCAGCTGGCCGAGGCGATCCGCAGCAACGACCCGCAGACGTCGGCGAAGGAGATCCCCGCCCGCATCCTCGAGCTGCTCGGACAGGTGGAGCTGCCCGACCCCGCGGGCGCCGCCGGAAAGTACCCGCACGAACTCTCAGGCGGAATGGCGCAGCGCGTCTCGATCGCGTTCGCCCTCGCGGGCCGACCCGAACTGCTCGTGGCCGACGAGCCGACCACCGCGCTCGACGTCACCGTGCAGGCCGGAATCCTTGGACTCCTGCTGCGACTTCGCGAGCAGACCGGCATGTCGATGCTCATCATCACCCACGACTGGGGAGTCGTCGCCGACGTGTGCGACCGCGTGGTCGTGATGTACAAGGGCGAGATCGTCGAGCAGGCTTCCGCCGCCACGATCTTCGCTCAGCCGCAGCATCCGTACACCCAGGCGCTCCTCGCCTCGAACCCCCACGGCGCCAAGCCGGGCCAGGACCTGCCCGTCATCACCGGCACCTTCCTCACGCCCTCCATGGAGCGCGAAGCCGCCCTCGTCACGAACGGAACCGAACGATGACCGCAGAGACCCCTCTCCTCGAGATCGACAACCTCGACGTCACGTACGGGCACGGACGCAAGGCGTTCACCGCCGTGCGCAACGTCTCGATGCGCATCGAGACCGGCAAGACCCTCGGCGTCGTCGGGGAGTCGGGTTCGGGAAAGTCCACGGTCGGCCGCGCCATCCTCGGACTCGCCCGGCCCAGCGCCGGCACCATCCGTTTCGAGGGCAAGGACATCACGAAGCTGAGCCGCAAAGAGCGCCAGGCGATCTCGTCCGAGCTGCAGGTCGTCTTCCAAGACCCGCGCAGCTCGCTCAACGAGGCGAAGAAGGTCGGCGAGATCCTGTCTGAGCCGCTCATCGCGAACCGCAAGCTGAACCGCGTGCAGTCGCGCGACCGTGCTGCCGAGCTGCTGGAGAAGGTCGGACTCGGTGCACAGGCGATGGACCGCTACCCCGGCAGCTTCTCGGGCGGCCAGCGTCAGCGTATCGCGATCGCCCGGGCGCTTATGCCCTCGCCGAAACTCGTGATCTGCGACGAGCCCGTCTCTGCCCTCGACCTCTCGGTGCAGGCGCAGATCGTCAACCTGTTCCGCCAGATCCAGCGCGAAACCGGCGTCTCCTACCTCTTCATCGCCCACGACCTCTCGATCGTGCGCCTGCTCAGCGACGATATCGCCGTGATGAGCAAGGGCGGCATCGTCGAGCAGGGCACCGCGGAGCAGGTGTACGGGGCTCCCACGGAGCTCTACACGCAGACGCTCCTCGCCGCAGAGCCATACCCCGACCCCGTCATTCAGCGTGAACGCCGACGGGAATGGGAGGCGCTCGCGACTCTTCGCGCGAGCGCACCAGCAGCTGCCGGTAAGGGGGTGTAACGAGAGACGGGAGCACTCTCGCGCCATACGACACCTCGCACGGTGTCGACGTGATTCACCAATCGCAATCTTATGGAGTTTCTATCATGCACAGCTTTACATCGGGCAAGTCGCGCACGCGGCTCCTCACCATTGCCGCCGTCACGACCGCGACCGCGATCGCTCTCGCTGGCTGCTCGTCGTCCGACACGTCGTCGTCCGACGCCAGCGACGACCTGACCGTCGCGGTCAACGTCGCGCCGACCAGCCTCGACCCTGCCCTGCAGAACGTCGACCCGACCAACAACTGGTTCATCCAGCTGGCGTACGACCCGCTGATCCGTCTCACCGCCGACGGCACCTACGAGCCCGACCTGGCCGAGTCGTGGGAGTACCTCGACGACACGAGCACCCAGTTCCAGCTCACGCTGCGCGACGGCGTGCTGTTCAACGACGGCACCGAGATGACCGCGGATGACGTCGTCGCCTCGCTCGAGTACATGATCTCCAGCGGCGTCAACGGACCGACCTGGCTCGGCGCCGACACCACCGTCGAGGCGACCGACGAGTCGACCGTGCTCATCACGACGACCTCGCCGAACAGCCAGCTGCCCTACATGCTCTCGCAGCGCACCCACCTCGGCTCGGTCATCAGCCCCGCCGGTCTCGAAGACCCGAGCGCCCTGCTCAACGGTTCCTACGGAGCCGGCCCGTACATGCTCGACGCCGACGCGACCATCGCCGACAGCACCTACGTCTACGTGCAGAACCCCGACTACTGGGACACCTCGAAGCAGCACTGGGACACCGTCACGCTCAACATCTCGGGCAGCAGCTCGGCGTCGCTCCAGGCAGTGCAGAACGGTGAGGCCGACGTCATGCGCGGCGACATCGCGACCGCCCAGGCCGGAGATCTGGCCGGCGACGTGAACGTCGACACCGTCTCGCTCGGCATGTTCGGCCTGGGCTACCTCGACCGCGAGGGCGAGATCACGCCAGAGCTCGCCGACCCGCTGGTGCGCCAGGCGCTCAGCTACGCGATCGACCGCGAAGCGATCACCGAGGCGGTCTGGGGCGAGTACGGCGTCGCCGGAAACGACCTCACGCTGCCCGGCTTCCCCGGCTTCGACGAGGAGACGAGCGAGTCGTACGCCTACGACCCCGAGAAGGCCAAAGAACTGCTCGAGGAGGCCGGCTACGCAGACGGATTCTCGTTCGACATGCAGACGACGAACGCCGGCGGCGCCGACGTTCCCGCCCAGGCCGTGGTCGAGAACTGGGCCGCGATCGGTGTCACCGCGAACCTCACGGTGTACAGCGACAACGCGCAGCTCATCGCCGACACGCTCGGTAAGAAGTACTCGGTCGGCGTCTACTACTACGGCGGACAGCCGCAGATCCTGCAGTCGCTGAGCTTCTTCACCGGGGCGGCCGGCCAGTACAACCCGTTCCAGAGCACCGACGACGAGATCTTCGCAGACCTCGCCGCCGGCAACGCGGCCGCCGACCCCGACGAAGCGGACGCCGCCTACGCGTCGGCACTCGAGCGTGCGGTCGTCGACCTCGCCTGGTTCTCGGGAGTGGCGTACACGCCGTCCGTGATGATCTACGGCGACGGGCTCACGGGCCTGGAGTTCGGACCGCTCACCGGTTCGTTCGACCTCGCCTGGGAGCTCGCTCCCGCCGACGACTAACCGGTCGTCGCACCACCTGAATACGAGGGGCGGGCGGCCTCGGCCGCCCGCCCCGCACCACCGTTATGCAATTTTGGAGCCAGACATGAGCAACACCTGGGGATTCAAACTCTCTGAGATCGACCTTCCGTCCTTCGACCTTCCGCGCGAGCTGCCGGTCGTTCCCGGTGAGACCTACAAGGCGCGTGTCGCGGCTCTCTACGCGGCCATGGACAAGCGCGGACTCGACGCCGTTGTCGTCTACGGCGACCGCGAGCACTTCGCCAACACGGCCTACCTCACCGGTTTCGACCCGCGCTACGAAGAGTCCATGATGATCTTCATCCCCGGCAAGACGCCGCGGATGCTCGTGGGCAACGAGAGCGTCAACTACGCCGGCATCACGCCCTACGAGGTCGACATCGTGCGCCTCTCGAAGCTCAGCCTCGTCGGCCAGCCCGACCCGGGCGACCTCACCATGTCGGCCCTGCTCAAAGACGCCGGCTTCGCCGACCACGCCATCGACCGCGTCGGCATCGTCGGCTGGAAGTACTGGGTCGGCACCGGCACCGAGAAGTGGATCGACGCCCCCCACTTCATCGTCAGCGAGATCGCCGCCCTCGTCGGCTCGGTCGAGAACGCGACCGACATCTTCACCGGCGAGGAATACGGCCTGCGCCTGAACAACGACGTCGACCAGATCGCCTACTTCGAGTTCGCGGCCGGCCACGGCTCGCAGACCTTCCGTCGCCTCGTCAACGGCATCCAACCCGGCATGACCGAGCTCGAGGCCTCGAGTCTGATGAACCCGCTGATGCTGCCGTTCAACTACCACCCCACGATGCTCAGCGGCCCGGTGAACACGCGCTACGGCGTCGCCAGCCCCGGCGGCCGCATCATGGAACTCGGCGACCGCGTGTGCGCAGGTCTGGGCTACTGGGGCAGCAACACCGCACGAGCGGGCTACCTCGCCCACGATGCATCCGAACTGCCTCTCGCCGAACAGGACTACGTCGAGAAGATCGTCACCCCCTACTACGCGACCGCGGCCGCCTGGTACGAGACGATCCGCATCGGCCTGACCGCCGGCGAACTGTACGACGTGACGGCGAGCCGCATCGGCGACCCGTTCTACGGCGTCTTCCTCAACCCCGGCCACTACATCCACCTCGACGAGTGGCCCGTCTCGCCGGTGAAGGAGGGATCGACGACCGTGTTCAACTCGGGCAACGCGATCCAGCTCGACATCATCCCCGGCCCGAAGAACTACCAGAACTCGCAGATCGAAGACGGCATCGTTCTCGCCGACGACGCCCTGCAGACCGAGCTGGCCACGAAGTACCCGGCGGTCATGGCGCGGATCCAGCAGCGCCGCGACATGCTCGCGAACACGTTCGGCGTCACGCTGCACGAGTCGGTGTTGCCGCTGTCGAACACCGCCGGCTACCTGCCGCCGTTCTGGCTGTCGCCGAACATGGCGATGACGCGGGGCTGACACCGATGCGAATCGCGATCGCCGGCATCTCGTCTGAGTCGAGCATGTTCTCGCTCGGTCAGACGGGTGCCGACCGCTTCCAGGTGCTGCGCGGGCAGGAGCTGCTCGCGCAGTACCGGTTCGACGAGCGCCTGGGGGCCGAGGCGATCGCCGACGTCGAATGGGTGCCGGTGATGCGGGCCGCCGGACAGTCCGGCGGCCCGATCGACCCGGTCGTCTACGACGCGTTCGTCGACGAGATCCTCCGGGGGCTCGCCGACAACGCCCCCTACGACGGCGTCTACCTCGACATGCACGGCGCGATGCACGTCGACGGACGCGAAGACGCCGAAGAGATCTTCGTCGAGAGCGTGCGCCGCATCGTCGGCGCGGAGACAGTCGTCGCGATGTCGATGGATCCGCACGGCAACCTCTCGAGGCGGCTGGCCACCCAGGTCGACCTCGCCGCCGCACACAGATTCTCACCCCACACGGATGCCGCGGCCACCGTCGAACGTACGGTGCTGCACCTCGTGCAGACGCTGCGTTCCGGCGACCGGCCGGCGAAGGCGTGGGTGCGGATTCCGGTGCTGATGCCCGGCGAACGCAGCGGCACCTTCGTCGAGCCGGGTCAGAGCCTGTTCGGCCGGCTCGAACCGGCGATCGACCGGTACGACGTGCTCGACGCCAACATGTGGGTCGGGTACGCCTGGGCCGACGAGCCGCGCAACGCCGCCGCCGTGCTCGTCACCGGCCCCGACGCCGGCGCGGCTGCGGCCTGCGCTGAAGAGCTGGCCGACGCCTACTGGGAGGTGCGCGAACGGTTCGCGATCACCTCGCCGCACCATGGCACCTTCGACGACGCCGTCGACTTCGTGCTCGCGGGCGGCCAACGCCCCGTGTTCGTCTCCGACTCGGGCGACAACTACACGGGGGGAGCCGACGGCGACGTCACCGTCGCGCTGCACACGCTTCTGGCCAGGGCAGGGGAGTTCGACACCGATACCCGCGTTCTGGTGGCCGGCCTCTACGACCCCGCCTCCGTGGCCCGCGCCGCTCGTCTCGGCGAAGGCGCGGTGCTCTACACCGGCATCGGCGCCTGGCTCAGCGATGTGTACGCGCCTCCCGTGAACGGCCCGTGGCAGATCGTGCGCCTGATCGAGGGGCTCTACGGCGAGGGCATCGTCGCGGCCCTGCTGCGCCAGGGCACCGTCGACGTCACGGTGCAGCTGCGCCGCGCGGTGTTCACCACCCCGACCGACGCCGCCTACTACCCGCGGCAGATCAGCGGGCAGGCGTTCCTCGACCCGTCGCCGTACGCGATGGTCGTGGTCAAGAACGGCTACCTGTTCCCCGGCCAGGTCGAGGCCGCCGGCAGCGAGTTCATGGCGCTCACCCCCGGCGGCACCGACCTCGACTTCGACCGGCTGCCGTTCGTGCGCGCCGGCCGCCCGATCTTCCCGCTCGACCGCGACTTCACTCCCGATCTCTCGGCCAGCGTGCTGCCCGCCTGGACCGCTCCCGAACCCGACATCGCCCTACAGGAGACACCATGAGAATCGCCATCGCCGGAATCCACAACGAGGCCAGCACGTTCTCGATGCACCGCGCCGACACCGACTTCTTCGAGCTGACCCGCGGTGCCGAGCTCGTCGAGCACTACGACCTCGCCAACCGCATCGGGGCCGCCACGATCGCCGACGTCGAGTGGGTGCCGCTGCTGCGCGCGACCTCTGGCGCGAGCGGCCCCGTTCTCGCCAGCGCCAACGACGCGTTCGAGAGCGAGATCCTCGACGGGCTGCGCGCGGCCGGGCCGCTCGACGGCATCTACCTCGACATGCACGGCGCCGTGGCGGTCGAGGGCCGCGACAACGCCGAAGAGCTATTTCTCGCCCGCGTGCGCGAGGTCGTCGGGCCGGACGTCGTCATCTCGGCGTCGATGGACACCCACGGCAACCTCTCTCGCGAGCTCGCCGACTCGCTCGACCTCGTCGCGGTGCACCGCCACGCGCCGCACATCGACCTGCTCGAGACTCGCGACCGCGCGATCGTGAACCTCATCGACGTGCTGCACCGCGGGCAGAAGCCGGTCAAGGCGCACGTGCGCGTCCCCGTGCTCTACCCGGGCGAGCGCACGTCGACGGTGGTCGAACCGGGAACCTCGGTGTTCGGCAACCTCGTGCCGGCGATCGAGCGGCACGGCGTGCTCGACGCGGGCCTCGCCATCGGATTCGCCTGGGCCGACGAGGCGCGCTGCGCGGCCGGAGTCGTCGTCACCGGCTGGGACGCCGCCGCCGTCGAGGCGTGCGCGCTCGAGATCGCACAGAGCTACTGGGACAAGCGCGCCGAGTTCGTCATCGTTACCGACCACTTCGGCCCGTGGAGCGAGGCCGTCGACTTCGTACTCGCCGGTGCGCCCTCTCCCGTCTGGGTGAGCGACGCGGGCGACAACGTCACGGCCGGCGGCTCGGGCGACCTCACATACGCCCTCACCGAGTCGCTCGCCGACCCGGCCCTTCTCGCGTCGGGACGCACGCTGCTCTTCACCGGCATCACCGACGGCGTCTCCCTCGACCTCGCCATCACGGCCGGCGTCGGCGCGACCCGCGCGTTCTCGATCGGAGCCGGCACCGACGCGCGCTACGCTCCGCCCGTCGAGGGGGAGTGGACCGTCGAGGCGCTCATCGAGGGCGCACCGGGCGAGGGCACGGTCGGCGCGCTGCTGAACCGCGGCTCCGTCAGCGTGATCGTGCAGGCCGAGCGCACGGCGTTCGTCTGGCCCGACGACCCCGGCTTCCCACCCGGAGTGATCAAAGACCTCGCCTTCGTCGACCCGAGCGGGTACGACGTGGTCGTGGTCAAGAACGGCTACCTGTTCCCCAGCCAGGTGGCCGCGGCCGCCAGCTCGTTTATGGCGATCACGCCGGGCGGCACCGACCTCGACGTGCACCGCCTCGCCTTCGAGCGCGTCGAGCGCCCGCTCTACCCGCTCGACCTCGACTTCGACGCCGACCTGTCCGTCTCGCTGCTCCACTCCTGACCGAAGGACGTACCACCGCTCATGCGCATCGCCATCGCCGGACTCCACAACGAGGCCTCGGGCTTCTCCCTGCACCGCGCCGACGCGGAGTTCTTCCGCTACGACCGTGGCGAGGCCATACTCGGCAACTACGATTTGGCCGACCACGTGGCATCCGGTGTCGAGTTTTTCCCTACCCTGGTCGCGATGGGCGGCGCTAGCGGGCTCGTGCTCCCCGAGGTGTACGACGCGATCGAAAACGAGGTCGTCGCCGGCATCACCGCGGCGCTCCCCGTCGACGGCGTCTACCTGCACATGCACGGGGCGGTGCAGGTCGAGGGCCGCGAGGGTGCCGAGGAGCGCTTCGTCGGCCGGGTGCGCGAGCTCGTCGGGCCCGACGCCGTGATCGCGATGTCGATGGACCCGCACGGCAATTTCTCGCGCGAGCTCGTCTCGCTCGTCGATATCGCGAGCTGCCACCGCTACTCGCCGCACATCGACAACGCGAAGACGCCCGGCCGGGTGATCGGGCAGCTGGTCGACGCGATCCGCACCGGCGCGCGACCGCTCAAGGCCTGGGTGCGCGTTCCCGTCCTCCTGCCCGGGGAGCGCACGTCGACCGTCGTCGAGCCGGGGCGTACTGTGTTCGACCTCGTGCTCGACGAGGTCGCGGGCAGCGAACTGGTGCTCGACGCGAGCATCTGGGTCGGCTTCGCGTGGGCCGACGAGCCGCGCAACGCGGCGGGCGTGCTCGTCACCGGAACCGACGAGGCCGCGATCACCGCCGCCGCACACCGGCTCGCGACCGCCTACTGGGAGGCGCGCGAGGGCTTCGTGATCGTCTCCGACCACTTCGGACCGTGGTCGGAGGCCCTCGACTTCCTGCTCACCGATCCGCCGGCCCCGCTGTTCATCAGCGACTCCGGCGACAACGTCACCGCGGGTTCGGCCGGCGACCTCACCTACGCGCTCGCCGAGACCCTCGCGCGCCGCGACGTGCTCGATTCGGGCAAGCGCGTGCTCGTCACCGGCATCCACGACCCGGCCGCGGTCGCCGAGGCCGTCGGGCTCGGCGTCGGCGCCGTCCTCGACCGCGCCATCGGGGCGAGGGTCGACTCGCGCTACGCGGGCCCGGTCTCGGGTCCGTGGCGGATCGACGAGATCGTGCACGGCCAGCAGGGCGAGGGCGTTGTTGGCGCCCTGATCAGCCAGGGCACGGTGTCCGTCACCATCCAGACCACCCGCCAGCGCTTCGTCGGCAAGGGCGACCCCTCCGCGTCGCACAACGGCAGCCCGTTCGCCGCGATCGTCGACACCACCGGTTTCGACGCGGTGGTGGTGAAGAACGGCTACCTGTTCCCCAGCCAGGTCGACGCGGCGGGCAGCCACTTCATGGCCATCACCCCCGGCGGCACCGACCTCGACTTCGACCGCCTCGAGTTCACCCGCCGCGCGGCACCCCTGTTCCCGTTCGAGCGCGACTTCGAGCCCGACCTCACGCCCGAGTTGATCCCGCCCCACGGGGCGTCGGCGTGAGGGCCGCCGTGACGCGCCGCATCGCGATCGCCGGCATCTCGCACGAGTCGAGCACCTTCTCGCTGCACCGCACGACGCTCGACGATTTCACGCTGCTGCGCGGCGACGCCCTGATCGACGCGCTGAACTTCCGCGAGACGGTCGGCGATGTCGTCGACACCGTCGACTGGGTGCCGATCGTGCGCGCGACCGCGACCCCCGGCGGACCCATCGATCCGGCCGCGTGGGACGCGATCGAGAACGAGATCGTCGACGGCCTCGCCGCGAGCGGCCCGTTCGACGGCGTCTACCTCTTTCTGCACGGCGCCGTGAACGTGCTCGGCCGGTTCGCCGCCGAGGAGCGGTTGGCGGCACGGGTGCGCGAGACGGTCGGGCCGGACGTGGTCATCTCGGGCTCGATGGACACCCACGGAAATCTCTCGCCCGAACTGGCCGCGCTCGTCGACCTCGCCTGCGCGCACCGTCATGCCCCGCACATCGACATCCCCGAGACGCACGCACGCGCCGTGCGCTCGCTGCTCGCCGTGCTCGACCGTGGAGCGCGCCCGTTTCGCGCGCACGTGCGCATCCCCTCGCTGCTGCCGGGCGAGCGCACGTCGACGGTGGTCGAGCCCGGCCTGTCGGTGTTCGGCGAACTGCTGCCGTCGATCGAGCGATGGGGTGTGCTCGACGCGAACCTGTGGGTCGGGTTCGCCTGGGCCGACGAGGCACGCAACAGCGCCGCCGCCTTCGTGACCGGTTATGACGAGGCATCCGTTCTCGCCTGTGCCGAGCACCTCGCCCGCCTCTACTGGGAGGCCCGCGAGCGGTTCGTCATCGTCAGCGACCACTCCGGCTCCTGGCAGGAGGCGCTCGACTTCGCGTTCGACGCGCCCCCGGCACCGCTGTATGTCAGCGATTCGGGCGACAACGTCAGCGCCGGGGCGACCGGCGACATCACGGTGGCGCTCGCCGCGACCCTCGCCGACTCCCGGGCGGCCGAGAGCGGCACGAGCTTCCTGTTCACCGGTCTGGTCGACCCCGCCTCGGTCGCGGCCGCCGTCGCCGCGGGGGAGGGCGGCACCGTCGAGCGTGCCATCGGAGCCCAGTGGGACGACCGCTACGCGCCCGCCGTGTCGCGGTCGTGGACCGTCGAGACAGTGCTCTCCGGGCTCGCGGCGAGCGGCGACGAGGAGACGGTCACCGGGGCGCTCGTGCGCTCGGCAACCGTCTCGGTCGTGCTGCAGTCGCAACGCGCCTACTTCATCCGGCCCGACGACGCGGCCTTCCAGAGCGTGCGCCTGCGCGGTCTCGCGTGGGTCGACCCCTCCGGCTACGACGTGGTCGTGGTGAAGAACGGCTACCTGTTCCCCGGACAGGTCGCCGACGCCGGCAGCCACTTCATGGCGATAACGCCGGGCGGCACCGACCTCGACTTCGACCGGCTGCGTTTCGAGAACGTCTCGCGGCCGATGTTCCCCTTCGACCGCGACTTCGAACCCGACCTCGCGCCCACATTGCTGAAGCCCACACCGTTGAAAGGCCTCCCATCGTGAAAATAGCCATCGCCGGGGTCTACCTCGAAGCCAGCACGTTCAGCGTCGACACCGCCCGCGAGCGCGCGTTCGTCGAGATGCGTGGGCAGGAGCTGCTCGACTCGTACGAGTGGGGCAGCCGGCTCGGCGCTCTCGTCGACGACGTCGAGTGGTTCCCCAGCCTGCGCGCCATGGGCAACACCGCGGCGGGCCCCGCCGATCCCGAGCTGTTCGACCGCTACGTCGCCGAGATCGTGGCCGACCTCGCCGAGCACGGGCCATTCGACGGCCTCTACCTCGACATGCACGGCGCGATGAACGTGCTCGGCCGCGAGGGCGCCGAGGAGAGCTTCCTGCGGGCGGTGCGCGCGGTCGTCGGCGACGAACCGGTGATCTCGCTGTCGATGGACCCGCACGGCAACTTCTCCCGCGAACTCGCCGAGCTCGTCGATCTCGCCGCCTGCCACCGCCACTCGCCGCACATCGACACCTGGCAGACCCGCGAGCGCGCCGTCACCAACCTGATCGAGACGATCCGCAGTGGCAAGCGCCCGCTGAAGGCGTGGGTGCGGGTTCCCGTGCTGCTGCCGGGGGAGCGCACGTCGACCGTGGTCGAGCCGGCGAACACCGTCTTCGGCGGGCTCATCCCCGCGATCGAACGCCACGGTGTGCTCGACGCCAACCTCTGGGTCGGATTCGCGTGGGCCGACGAGGCCCGCAACGCCGCCGCGGTGCTCGTGACCGGATTCGACGCCGAGGCGATCGCGGCCTGCGCCGAAGAGATCGCCGGCTGGTACTGGGACGCACGCGAGGGCTTCGTGATCGTCGTCGACCACTTCGGCGACTGGGACGAGGCGCTCGCGTACGGAATGGCGAGCGAGGTGTCGCCCGTCTTCGTGAGCGACTCCGGCGACAACCAGACCGCCGGCGGCACCGGAGACGTGACCTACGCGCTCGCGCGCACCCTGGCGACGCCCGGTTTCGCGGAGTCGGGAACGAGCATCCTGTTCGCCGGAATCGTCGACGAGGAGTCGGTGGATACCGCGGCTGCCGCAGGGGTCGGCGCGGTACTCGACCGCTCGGTCGGCGCCGGGCTCGACACCCGCTACGCCGGCCCGGTCGCCGGCCCCTGGACCGTGGTCGCGCTCATCGACGGCTACATCGAGGGGGAGGGCGTGCAGGGCGCCGCCCTCGAGAACGGCGTCGTTACGGTCACCGTGCAGCGCATCCCCGTCGTCTTCGCACCCGGTGACGACGTCGCGTGGAAGGGCCGCCGCAAGCCCGGCCTGTCGTGGTGGCCGGAGGCGACCGCGTTCGACATCGTCGTGGTCAAGAACGGCTACCTGTTCCCCGGCCAGGTGGCGCTCGCCGCCGACACGTTCATGGCCATCACCCCTGGCGCGACCGACCTCGACTTCGACCGCCTGCCGTTCGAGAGTGTCACGCGCCCGCTGTTCCCGTTCGACCGCGCCTTCGAGGCCGACCTCACGGCGACTCTCATTCCGCCGCGGCCGTGAGCGGGGCCGCCACCCCCGCCCGTCTCACGGTGGCCTTCGCGGTCGCCGCCACCGTCTCGGTGAGCCTGCCGGTCTTCCTGCTCGGCGCGCTCATCGTCGAGGTTCGGCGCGACCTGCATGTGCCGGTGTGGGCGCTCGGTGTGATGGTCGCGCTGTTCTGGAGCGCGGCGGCGCTCGCCGCCTCGCGCGCGGGCGATCTCGACGCACGCCTCGGATCGCGCCGCCTCACCGTGCTGTCGCTCGCGACCGCCGGCGTCAGCCTGGTCGGCCTCGCCGCGCTCAGCCCGTCGTGGGGCTGGCTCGTGGCCTGGTCGGTCGTCGCCGGCGCCGCGAACGGGGTGCAGCATCCCGCGACGAACGCGCTCATCACCGCTCAGGTTGCGCTCGGTAAGCGCGGCCTCGCCTTCGGCCTCAAACAGGCCGCGGTGCCGGCCGCGACGGTGCTGGCCGGGCTCGCCATCCCCGGCATCGCGCTCACGTTCGGCTGGCGCTGGGCGTTCGCCGGGGGAGCCCTCGTCTGTTTCGCCACCCTGATCTGCTACCTCGTCGTCGGCGCGGGCGGTGCCGTGCACGCCCGCGTGCGCGGAGCCGCCCCACGTATGCCGGCGGCGATGAACCGCTACTTCCTCGTGCTGGCCGTCGTCGCCTTCGCGGGCGGCACCACCACGATCGCCTGCTCGGCCTACCTCGTCGTCGGGGCGATCGACCGCGGCATCGGTGCGGCGACCGCGGGCATCGTGCTCAGCGCGGCGAGCGTCATCGGCGTCGTCACCCGCGTCGTGATGGGTTTCGTCGCCGACCGGCACCGCGACCGCAGCCTCGGGTTCGCCTCGGCGCTCGTGATCGTCGGCGGTGTCGGCGGCGTGCTGATGGCGGTTCCGACGCTGCCCACCTTCCTCGTCGGTGCGGCCTTCTCGATCGGAATCGCCGGGGCCTGGTCGGGGCTCGTGCACTACTTCATCTCGCGCACCGCCGGCCCGATGACGTCGCGCGCCACCGGCATGGTGCAGACCGGGTCGTTCATCGGCTGCGCCGCCGGGCCCCTCGTGTTCGGCGCCATCTACGGACTCGACCCCGCCCTGCTGCCCTGGCTGTTCGCCGGCGTCGTCGGCCTGCTCGGCGGCGCGCTCGGCTTCGCCCTGGCCAGGCGCCCCCTCGACCCCTACACGGAGAGCACCGCATGAGCCCCCAGCACGACGGCATCGCCTACCGCGACCTGAACCACAACGGCGTGATGGACCCGTTCGAGAACCCGACGCTGCCCGTCGAGCAGCGGGTCGCCGACCTCGTCGGGCGGCTCAGCCTGCCCGAGAAGTGCGGCCTCATGTTCCAGCCGGTGATGGAGGCCGGTCCGCACGGCGAACTCGTCGAGGGCGCGGGCGGCTACAGCCGGTCGGGCACGCGCGAGGTCGTGCTCGAGCGGCACATCACCCACGTCAACGTGCACGCCCTCGGCGACGCCCGGTCGGCGGCACGGTGGGCGAACCGGCTGCAGCGGCTCGCGGCCGAGGCCCCGCACGGCATACCGGTCACCGTGTCATCCGACCCCCGCCACGGCTTCGTCGAGAACAGCGCCGTCTCGTTCACCGCCGGACCGTTCTCGCAGTGGCCCGAGCCCCTCGGCCTCGCCGCGATCGGCGACGAGACGCTGATGCGCGAGTTCGCCGAGACCGCGCGCCGCGAGTACGTCGCCGTCGGAATCCGGGCGGCGCTGCATCCGACCATCGACCTCGCCACCGAACCGCGCTGGGGCCGCCAGCTCGGCACCTTCGGCCAGGACGCCGATCTCGCGATCCGCATGCTGCGCGCCTACCTCGCCGGCTTCCAGCGCGGGCCGGTCGCGCCGGGCAGCGTCGCCTGCACGACCAAGCACTTCCCGGGCGGCGGCCCGCAGAAGGACGGCGAAGACCCGCACTTCCCCTACGGCCGCGAGCAGGTCTACCCGGGCGGCATGTTCGACTACCACCTGCGCCCGTTCCTCACCGCGATCGAGCAGGGCACCGCGGGCATGATGCCGTACTACGGCATGCCGGTCGGGCTCGAACTCGACGGTGCCCCCGTGCCCGAACTCGGCTTCGGGCTCAACCCGCGCATCGTCGGCGAGCTGCTGCGCGGCACCCTCGGCTACGACGGGGTCGTCGTCAGCGACTGGCAGCTCGTCACCGACCGGGTGATCAACGGCAAGAGCAGCCCGGCCCGCGGCTGGGGAGCGGAGGCGCTGACCCCGCTCGAACGACTCGCGGCGGTCGTCGACGCCGGTGTCGACCAGCTGGGCGGGGAGCAGCTCACCGCCGAGCTCGTCGGCCTGGTCGAGGCGGGGCGCATCCGCGAGTCCCGCATCGACGAATCGGTGCGCCGCATCCTGCGGGTCAAGTTCGCGCTCGGACTGTTCGACAATCCTTTCGTCGACGAGGATGCCGCGGCCACCGTCGTCGGAACCGCCGAGTCGCGCGCCGCCGGTATCGCCGCGCAGTCGCGGTCGATCACGGTGCTGCACAACGACGCCGGCCTGCTTCCCCTGCGCGACGGGCTCGCCGTCTACATCGAGGGTGTCGAGCCGGCCGAGCTGCCCGAGGGCTGGCGTGCCGTCGACGATCCCGCCGACGCCGACCTCGCCGTGGTACGGCTCGACGCCCCGTGGGACCACCGCGAGAACCTGTCGATGGAGCACGTCTTCCACGCCGGGTCGCTCGACTTCCCGCCCGGACTGCTCTGGCGGCTCGAACGGCTGGCCGCCGTCGTGCCGCTCGTCGTCGACGTGCGCCTCGAGCGGCCGGCGATCCTCACCCCGATCGCGGCCGTCGCCGGGGCGCTCGTCGCGAACTACGGCGCCGGCACCGCGGCACTGTTCGACGCGCTGCGCGGCGTCGTCGCGCCCGAAGGGCGACTGCCGTTCGAGCTGCCGCGCAGCATGCGGGCCGTGCGCGAGTCGCGCGAGGACGTGCCGGGCGACACCGTCGACCCGCTCTACCCGTTCGGCCACGGGCTGACGATTCGCTGATTTCGCTTTGTGCGCGCGCGACGCACGGCCAACGAGGTTAAACTAGGCAGCATCATGGCCACCTTTGGAAATCTCTCCGACCGTCTGTCGGAAACGTTCAAGAACCTGCGCGGCAAGGGAAAACTCAGCCCCGCCGATGTCGACGGCACCGTCCGCGAGATCCGTCGCGCCCTCCTCGACGCCGACGTCGCACTCGACGTCGTCAAGGAGTTCACCGGCAAGGTGCGCGAGCGCGCCCTCGGCGACGAGGTCTCCAAGGCCCTCAACCCGTCGCAGCAGGTCGTGCAGATCGTCAACGACGAGCTCGTCGCGATCCTCGGCGGTGAGGCCCGTCGCATCGAGTTCGCGAAGACCGCGCCGACCATCATCATGCTCGCCGGCCTCCAGGGTGCCGGTAAGACGACCCTCGCGGGCAAGCTCGCGAAGTGGCTCGCCGGCCAGAACCACACGCCGCTGCTCGT
>Ga0247740_1000271_pt1 | contig 27195 bp, 23 predicted proteins | sample UWRJL148409B2_FD_180942 | JGI IMG/M metagenome (GOLD analysis project Ga0247740, IMG submission 180942) | Plant litter microbial communities from Arlington Agricultural Research Station in Wisconsin, United States - UWRJ-L148-409B-2 | ecosystem: Environmental > Terrestrial > Plant litter >...
GCGCCGCGCGATCAATGGCGGCAAGTGGGGCGCCAGCACCTCGAACTCGTCGACGCTGACATCACGAAGCGCGCGCACGGCCGGGCGATGCCGGGCGATCTCCCGCACTCCGTCTTCACATTGTTGTCGCCGCTCGTTGTAGGCAGACGAAGACAACTCGTGCTTGACCTGCGTGTCGCAAATCAAGACGCACGCCCCACCCAGTTGCAGCGGGATGGACTCGTATTCGAGCGATCGGCAATCAATCAACAACGCGTGATCCCGCAGGGCGAGAGCGGAGATGTACTGATCCATGATGCCGCAGAGCGTGCCGACATGGGTGTGCTCTGCGCTTTGCCCTGCGAGCGCAAGCTGTAGGCGGTCGGGGTTTGCCGCCCCCCCGAGGACGGCCAGGGTGTAGCCAACGGACAGCTCCAGTGCGGCCGATGCGGAGAGCCCAGCCCCCGCCGGAACGTCACTATCGAGCAACAGGTTGGCTCCGCTGAGGGCGAAGCCGCGTTCGGCCAAGGCACGCGCCGTGCCCTCGACGTAGTCGAGCCAAGTGCCGCGCTGCGGCGACGCGGGCTCACCTGTTCGGCGGCCGCCGAGGAGCGGCGACAGGTCGAACTCCAAAGTCTGCCCCATCGTGAGCGAACGGATGATGACCCGAGTGTCGGGGCGCCGCGCGCCGGCCACGAAAGTGCGGCGCTCGATGGCGATCGGCAGCACGAAACCGTCGTTGTAGTCCGTGTGCTCGCCGATCAGATTCACACGACCCGGCGCAGAAAAGATGCGCGGCGCTTGCTGATAGAGTTGTCGGAACCGCTCCTCCAGCACACGGATATCGACCATCGAGGCTTGGCTTCCGAAAGAATTGTCTGCCTGACGCGTCACCCCGGGTACCACACGACGCGAGGGTCGTCCGCCGCACGCCGGTAGTCGAAAGCCGCGTCCGTCATCTTCTTCAGGTCGAAGGCCGGGCGCCAATCCAGCACGAATTTGGCTTTGCTATTGTCGAGCCAGGTAGAAAAGTACGGTGTTTCGATCGGCACCCCGACGAGCCCGCGAGTCTCGGTCAGATAGCGCGCAAGTGCGCCGTAGTCGACCGGTTCATCCATGCATACGTTGAACGTCTGACCACGCGCTCCGCGGTGGTCGAGAGCCGCCACGATGGCCGAAACCAGATCCTCGACATGGACGAAATTTCGCTTCAGCGGTACACCGTGCGCATCCAACATGATCGGCACCGCCCCGCTCTCGCGGTATTTCGCTGCGCGCTCCGGGCCCACCAGATCGCACCAACGCGGCCCACCGAACACGTCCGGTCCAAAAGAGAGCTGATACTTGAAGTCGTCCTTGTCCATGATCCAAGGCGCACGCAGGCAGCAGGTCGAGAGCCCGTACTGCACGTGGTACTGCTCGAGCATGACTTCCTCGAGCACTTTGGAGAGAGCGTAACAGCCTGGATACGCGCTGTGCTTTTGCGTCTCCGTGACTGGCGTTGGCCAAGGGTAGAAAAAGTGGCCGAGACTCGCGTCGCCTCCGATCAGAATGAACTGGCGAAAGTCCGGGCTTTGCCGGCAGGCTTCGAGCAGCCAAAACATGCCTTTGACTGCGACGTCCATGATCGATTCGGGAGTCTCTTTTGGAGTCGCCAAGTGCAGCACGTGAGAGACGCCCTCCATCGCGCGCACCACGCTGTCTTGCTGATCGATTGAGCCTCGCATGACCTCGAGGCGATCACGCGGGGTCAAGACCCGGTTATGACACAGCGCGCGGATGCGGAGGTCGCGGTGAGCCGGGTCATCCAATAGACGACGGATGAACGCCTGCCCCACCTTTCCGGTGGCGCCGGTGATCAGGATCCGGTTCTGTTTGGTTTGCACGGCGCCTTCGCTTCGTGGACCTGCTTGTTCGCGATCAGTATTCACGTGTTCCAGCAACAATCATTGGCAGGGGTTTGGTCATATTCAACCGGTTGTATTCGGCGATTGTTGCCGTACTTCGTCAAGCGGAAACTATGCTCTGACGCAAAATAGTCAGGCGCCCGCCGCCCGGTCAACGCAGGCGGCGCGGGGGACGGCGGCGCGCCGGGCGCGCTCGTGCGGCGCGTGTCGCCGCCCCGCGCAGTCTCGTGGGCTTACATGGTAGAGTTCGCGCAGCAATGGCGAGTCCCATCAAGAGATCGCGAGGCAGCGCGCCACCCTCGGTGTCCGAGAGTCGCTCTGGCTCGCCAGTTGGCAGCGCCGTCCGCTTCGAAGCACAAAAGAAGCGGGTGACAATCGCCGACTTGGCACGTGCACTGGGCATGGATAAGTCCAGCGTGTCACTCGCACTGCGAGACAGCCCTCGCATCTCGGAGGCGACTCGGAGCCGCGTGCGTCAGGCCGCGACCGAGCAAAACTATTCGCCCAACTGGGCGGCCAAGCAACTCGCCGGCGGGGCTGAACGCGCGATAGGGCTGATCATGCCCGCCACCTTCGAGTGCCTCGTTCACCCACCCGTGGCAAGCACGACCCAGGCGCTCGCACGACTCACGGCGCGGCGCGGCCTGACCCTCAACTTGATCGCGAGTGAACAACTCGAGGCTTCGGACGAACCAACCTTACCCGTGCACGCCGACGGGCTCCTGGTGTGGGGTGACGTCCCCGCCGCCTCTGTGTTGCGCTTCTCGGCGGCTTACGCGCGGCCCGCGATTGTGCTCGATCCTCATCACTTCAGCTACGCGCGCTACGTGGGGAACGCGCTCAGAATCCAGAACCGTGAAGGGGCGCGGGCCGTCGTTCGGCACTTGCTCGAGCGCGGCGCGCAGCACTTGACATTCGTGCAGTTCGTCGCCGACCACTTGGGGCACATCGAGCGCTGGCGTGGCGCGCGCGAGACCTGGGCGAAGTTCGCGGCCCCCGAGACGCTCGAAAAAATAGAACACCACGCCATGACCGACGCGGATCTGAAGCGAATCGCCGCGCGCCCCCACGCGGCAATCTTTTGCTCGAATGACCGCGGAGCGATGCAGGTTTGGCACCGCGCACGAAGCCTCGGGCTCTCGATTCCGGGCGACCTCAAGTTGGCCGGCTTCGACGGCGATGAGTACGGCACGCTCGTGGGACTCACGACGGCGCAGTTCGATTCGGAGCGCCTCGCGGAAACGGCGTTCGATGCCATCCTCGGGCTCGTCGCCGAGGGTACACCCGAAGTCGTCGATGCTTCCGTCCCGGTGGTCTTGCATACCGGCGTCACGAGCTGAAGGGCGGGCAGTCAGCTCGGGCGTCTGGCCGTCAGCTTGACACGTCGCGACTCCCCGAGGCTTAATTCAACCGGTTGAATGGCCTACAACGATCGACAAGGCGCTGCCCTCGCGTGTACGCGAGTGGCGCCAATGCCTCGGCTCAGAGTTTGGATTGCGGCGCTGTCCGTGATCGTCACGGGCAGCTGCGCTGTGGTGCCTGCCAGTCATACACCTTCGACCGAAGGAAAGGTTCGCGTGCAATCAATTCGACAGAAAGCTTGGGGCGAAGTCGGCGGCCGGCCCGTCACGCTCTTCACCCTGACCAACGACAAGGGCCTGGTGCTGAAGGTGACGACGTACGGAGGGATCATCACCGAGCTCCATGTCCCCGATCGTTCGGGCAAGCTCGACGATATCGTACTGGGCTTCGATGACGTCACGAGCTACGTGAAGGGCAGCCCGTACTTTGGCGCGATCATCGGTCGCATCGCGAATCGAATCAGCGGGGCTCGTTTCGAGCTCGATGGCGTGAGCTACCAATTGGCCGCGAACAACGGCACGAACTCGCTGCATGGTGGGGTCAAGGGCTGGGACAAAGTGGTCTGGGACGCGGTCGCGTTGGATACCCCGGAGGGGCCGAGCCTCCAGCTCAGCTACACGTCCAAGGACGGGGAAGAGGGCTTTCCCGGGACCGTCCAGGCGAAGAACACCTACACGCTGACCAACGCCAACGAGCTGAAGATCGAGATGCAGGCCGAAGCGGATCGGTTGACCGTGATCAACATGGCCCACCATTCGTACTTCAACCTGGCTGGGCATGCGTCGGGCACCGTCCTCGAGCACGTGCTGAAGCTAGACGGAAGCCAATACACTCCCAACGACCCGGCCTTGCACACCGTCGGCGGTGTCGTCGCTCCCGTCGCGGGCACCCCGTTCGATTTTACGAAGGCCAAACCAATCGGACAGGATCTACGGGCCGCGGGGGGAGATCCCATTGGCTACGATTCCAATTGGATCGTCGACGGTCCGCCCCACGCGCTGCGTGCGGTGGCGCAAGTGAAAGAGCCCCACTCTGGTCGCGTGCTCACCCTCCAGGGTGACCAGCCTGGAGTGCAGTTCTACTCCGGCAACTACCTCGACGGCACCCTGTCCGGAAAGGGCGGCGCAAAGTACCCGCAGTACGCGGGCTTTTGCCTGGAGACCCAACGCTTTCCGAACGCGATCAACGTGCCCGCTTGGCGCGACGAGGTCACGTTGAAGCCTGGGCAGGCCTACACCAGCAAAATGATCTTTGCGTTCTCGACCGAGTGAGGGCGAGCCAAGCGCATCGCCCTATCACGCCGACGCGCTGCGACCTGCAGCGCGTTCGGTGCTCACCAATTCAGGGTCATACCGGCCGCGAAGGAATTGACGCCCTCGTGCTCGCCGGCCCACCAATTCGTACTGGATCGGAAGTAGTCGAGGGCCGCGTGTAGGTACGGCGCGAAGTGGTACACGACGACCGCTGAGATGCCCATCTGTGACTTCAGCACGCTGCTTCTGGGGATGGCAGGCGTAAAAGTGGTGTCGAAGTTCGCGGGATCTACGTCCGCCGTGACTTGATGGACACGCGTGATGCCCCAACCCAAGTTGAGATCGAACTTGGCCAGCGCGAGCTGCGATTGAACGTAGAGGCCATCGAACTTGCGAAGCTCGTCCCCCAACCCTTGCGCGAGGATCGAGTCGCTGCCGTTCAAGAAGTAGTTCACGCCGAGGCCCTTGCCGTAGTGCGCGGCCGCACCGATGTGAAACGGGCCCACCTCGAGTCGCGCTCCGCCGCCTCCACCGTAGGCACTGGTGTGCCGCGGTGAGTCTCGGGCGTAAAGCTCTTGATAGGCGCCGTTGGCGAACGCATGCACCTTGGCTTTTTCACCGATTTTGACATCGTAGGTCAGCTCGGCTTCGGGACGGCCGAGCTTGGTGCGCTCCCAGTACAGACCCACCAATGTTGCCGGGTCGAAGTAGCCCACGGTGAGCTGGAGCCCGGCGAATGAGGGCGTAGCGTACTGTACGCCGGACACGAAGACGGGAGCGATCACACCGTAGCCGATGTGACCACCAGACGGACCGTGATCATCGAAGCCGGCAGGGCTGCCGAGGGCGAAGCCATGGCCGTAGAGGAAGTTGATCTCGGTAGCGCCGCGCGAATACAGCGAGAGAGCGCGCCCAACGAGCAGGCTACCCCACGGCGCGTCGACTTTGAGGTAGGCCTCACGCATGTCGGGCAGGTTCTTGTAGAACGTGCGTCGCTGTTCCGTTTCGGCAGTTCCCCAAAGCGAAATTTGCCCGCTGACCTTCGTGGTCTCCGTGAGCTCACGACGCACCCCGACCGTGATGATGTTGCCGAGGAAACCACTGCGCATGCGCGTGGCCAGCAGCGGCCCGACCCGCGGCTGGCCCTGTGCGTTGACGACCGGATCGCTCTGCGCTTGCACGCCGCCATCGGAGACTGGGTGCACCGGCACCTGCATGCCGTTTTGATCCAGGTACGTCTGAGGTCGGCCGTCTCCTTGAAGGACATTGGCGAAAGCGCCGATGCGGCCCGTCGTGTAGACCTGCCAGCCGCCAGAATCGACCAAGGTGACTTCAGCTCGTGCGCTGCTCGTTGCGGCGAGAAAACCCAGGAGAACGGCGAACCCAGTCGATAGCCTCAGCGGAGTCTTCACTGATGAACCGCGACCTTGGTGACGTCGAAGAACAAGAACTGCCCGTAGCCGCCAGCAATATACGGTTGGGTGAAGTCGGACGGCGCAGCCGGCATAGCCGGTGAGAGATTCATGGTGACCGGTGACGAGCACTTATTGCTGGCCGGCGAAGTCCCGCAATTCTGGATCGAGCGGCAATTCGAGTCGTATACCTTGACCGTGAGGGTACTGCCTGCCGGTACGGGGATGGTCTTCACGTAGTCGATTGGAAAGCTGGTGTGCTCCGTGGGCGGACCAGACTTGGGGCTCTGGCTGGCGTCGACCGAGTTTAGGAAATAGATGCCCTTGGCCGTGTCGCTTTCGGCTGCCGGTGACACCGTGAGCGAGTATTGATTGTAGTCGATACCCGTTTCGCCGGCCTTAAGGGCAACGCCGCCTCGGTAGAACAAGTCCTTGTTGCTGAGGATCGACGCGGTGCCCGCGTCGCGCACGCCATTCTTGTAGTTGATGACCTCGACGATGCCGCGAACACGGAAGGTGACGTCGTACGTCGTGCCCGTGGTGCCCTTGATCATGTACGTGTTCGTCGTCGTGGAAGCGTTGTTTACGCAGTTCACGTTTTGGCAATCGTAATTTGCAGGTGAGTTCGGAGCGCACGGGTACTTGAGCAGTGCACCGTCGAATGCGGCAACGATGCTAGCGGGGTCGAGTTCGCCTCCACCGCCGGCACCGGCCGCCGCCCCACCGCTCCCCGCGCTTGCTCCACCCGCGCCGCCGCTGCCAGCGGCCGCGCCACCCGCACCTGCAACCGCTGTGCTCCCGCCCGAGCCCGCAACGGGTGCTGCGCCGCCCGCACCACCGCCGGCCGTGGCAGCCGTGCCGCCTGCCGCTGGAGGCGCGCCGCCCTGCGGTGCCTCGCCACCTGCCGCGGGAGCCGCGCCGCCTTGCGGAGCCGCACCACCGGACGGCGCCGCGCCGCCGGTCGGACCCGCGCCGCCGGGATTCATGGTGCTTGGCGGCTCGGCTGCCGTCGAACAAGCCAGCAGTGCAAGGCAGACGCTTCCGGTGGACAACAGACTTAGGGATTTCATTCGTGTTCCTCGTTGTTTCATGCGGGCAGCGCGCTCGGGCACGCGGGAGGATTGAGAACTCGGCTTTTTTCAGTAGCGGCAGCGCCCGGTCTATTCGGGTTCAGAACGGGAGCGAGCAGGTCAACGAACGGGCCTCTAGATGTTACGCTGACCGTGCTCACGGAGGCGCGGAGTCGTCGGGGGCGTGGACCGCCTCGGATCCGAACGATTGGGCTGATTTACCTGAGTCAACCGGTTGAATTATCCACCGGAAATTCCTGCTGTCAAGAACGCAGAGCGAGCGTGGGTCGATATCGATGCAGGCACAGAGTCTCTTTCTCGCGGCACACGCGCTCTGGCAACGACGCGTCTGGGTTCGAATGTAAAAATGTAGCGACGCGCGATCACGGCTCGCCCGTTCGGCACGCGCCAAGCCGCTGCCGGTGGCGCAGGATTCGCAGCTCACCCCGCCCGCATGACCGTGCCGGAAGCGGTCTCGGGCCACGACTGCAGCCTGAGTCAGACTGACTGCATCGATGGTCAAGGGCAAGTGATCGGCGTTGGCGGACTCGGCATGACGAGCGTTGGGACTTGATTGCTAGACGCGGCCTTCAGCGCCCCGCTGTGTGCGGTGTGCCCCGCGGTAGTCACCTTGTCCGCCGTGGTAACCCCGGCGCTCTCGTTGAACTGCCAGTAACCAACCAAACCAGCCTCGTTGCCGACCAGCGCCTTGTCTTTGGTAGCCAAAAGCTCCGACGCAGAGCGGGCGACGTTCCACACTCGGAACTCGTCGATGTAGTCCGCGAAGTAGGCGTTTTCTCCCGGATAGCCCCCGATCGTGATGACGGAGGGGCCGGTCTTCAGTACTTTTTGGTTTGCGTTGTCGGATGCTTTCGAAGACTTGAGCACGCCGTTCACGTAGGCCTGCACTTGCGTGCCATTCCAGGTCATGGCGAAGTGCACCCACTGCGCCGTGTTCGCGCTGACACCGCTGGCCTGATTGTCGTTGTCGAAGAATGCATTGGTGAATGGATCGATCGTTCCGATGCCATTGCTGGTGCTGCCGAAGTCGAGGCCAAAACCATCTGCATTCCGCGCCGAGGGAACGGGGCCGTAAAAGAAGAGCGTGTTTTGGTTGGCGGTCCAATCCGAGCTCTTCATGTAGGCCCAGAGCTCGACGGTGCGGTTGGTGCTGCCAGTGGGCAAGTCCGCCATGAGGTCGATTTCGACGCGCGCCTTTGCCGCGTCCGACGCGGTGCCGGAGCCGTTGGCGCTCAACGAGAGCGCGTGGCCCGCGCAATCGGTGGTCGAGCCGCCCGCCGCCCCCGCGGACCCGCCTGCCCCCGCGCTACCTCCGCTTGCGCCGCTCGCACCGCTCGATCCACTCGCGCCTGCAGCTGCTCCGCTGCCTGCCGTGCCACCTCCGGCCGTGCTCGTACCGCTACCCGACGTCCCAGCGGAGGCTGCCCCGCCGAGCCCTGCTTGCCCCCCACCGCTACCCGAAGCACCACCGGAAGCGGCGCCGCCCGGGTTACCGGTGCCTGACGCGCCGCCGCCTTGGGCCGCTCCGCCAGTGGTTGCGCCGGCGGCACCGGCGGTCGCCGTCGCGATCGTGCCGGGTGCGGTGTCACTCGAGCAGCCGCAGGTTGCGACTGCTCCACAAAGGCTCAGCAAGGCGGCAATGCGATGCTTGGTGGGCAACGCGTGCAAGTTGGCGAACCGGGGGGCAGGATTGCGATGACGAATGATCAACGTGCGACTCCCGAGACTTGGACCGATGAACGCAGTCAGGACACGTCCGCGCGTTAGCCTGCGCCCGACTGCCGAGACGCACTAAATCACAAATAAATGCCGATTTCAACCGGTTGTATTCAACCAACCTCGGGACCTGCTCCAAGGCTAGAACTGGGACAAGAACGGCCACACCTCGGAGGGCATCCAGGAACTGCCTTTGCCCGCATCATTGGGTGAAGCCGTGTGACCGCCGTCGTACGAACACCAGCGAACCGGATACCCCGCGGGGCACCCTTTGTAGTCCGTGCACACGTGGCCGCCCGTCGGTGACCTGGGCAGGTTCTCGATCATGCACCCGTTGAACTTCGCGAATTGATCGGTCTGCGTTTGCTGACCGCCGCCCTCCGACAAACCGAGCGAACCGAGGTACGGTACCGGTTGACAGGTCGTGGGGTTGGCGACGCCGCCCCCGGAGTGGCCAACCAGCGCGCGGAACACCTTGGGACGTGAACAAGCGAGGGTCCACGCCATCGCCGCGCCTTGGCTGAAGCCCTCGAGTTGGACGCGTGACGTGTCGATGCACAAGTTGGCCTGCACCGCCTTGAGGATGTCATCGACGAACGTCGTGTCCGTGGCCGCTGACCAAAGCCCCCCCGACGCGTCGGGGGCGATGAAAATCGTGCTTCCTTTCGACAGGTCGTAGAGGCCAAAAAAGCCCGGCGCGACATCGGTGCCTTTCCCGGTGGCCCCGTGCAGGCCGAGGATTAAGCGATACGCATGCGTGTTGTCATAGCTCGGGGGCCAGCGAAGGTAGTACTGACGGCTCTTTCCGCCGCTGGTGATGCTGTTGTAGCCGTTGTTTTTCAGGGTTGGTGTCTTGCTGCAGCCCGCGCTCGGAACCGCAGCCGCACCCGCTGCACCACCGGCACCCGCTGCGCCACCAGCACCCGCGCCGCCGCCGGCACCCGCGCCACCTGCACCTCCGGCGACCGCTCCGCCAGCCCCGCCCCCTGCTTGATTTCCGATTCCGGCACTACCCGGCAACCCGCCGCTACCCGCAGAGCCCGAGGGACCCGCACCGCCCGCACCAGCCGATGTTGCACCGCCCATACCGGCTCGACCCGCTGCGCCCTCGCCGTTGCCTGCGGAGCCTGACCGGCCAGCGACGCCACTGGTTGCTCCGGCACCTCCACCCGGTGCGGTCCCGCCGCTCCCTGACGCTTCCGGACCGCCTGTATCCGAGTTTTCGGAGGAACACGCGGTCAGCGCAATTGCACTCGCGACCAGTAGCGAACGACAGGACAAGCTGCGAATCATGACTCTCTCCTTGTAACGGAACGGCACCGTGAACCGACAGCCATTCCGAGCGTTCGGCGGCTCGATCGACGCGCGAGGTCCGCGAACACCGCAGTTCAAACCGTGCCGGATCGAGCTCCGTAGAGTCAAGCACGAACGCACCTTCGAGTTTTGCCGAGCATGCGAGTCTGCGTGACAAAAATCTGCTGCTCGCGTCAACGACGGTGAGCGCCGGGCTTTGGAAATTCTTTCGACGGATCGGATGGGCCGCGGCTATTGCCTCTGATGAGCATCACCCGCGTCGCTGCGTGTTCTTCCCGCGTTGCGCATTCCACTCGCCCGCGGCGCGACGTGAAGGGCAAAACATTTTAAGCAAACGGCGCTCCTCGCGACAGTAGCCACTGACCGAAGAGTTGCGCTCGCACCTGCCCGTGCTCGAGGTCCCCGACGATGTCTGGAATTTCTTTACCTCACTCTGACCTCACCCCTGCGTGCAAGAATTTCGAGCTGGTCGCTCGCTGCGGCTCAGGGCGTGCGAGCCGCGGTAGGCAACTGCCCTAGCGCCTGCCAAAACCGCTCTGCAGGTAGGGCGCCGTCGCAGCGCCGCACGAGCCAAGCCGTGCCATCCGGACTACTGAACAATTCAGGGCCTGCGGTGGCGTCGGCCGCGACCGATGGGGCGGCGAAAACGCGGTCGACCTCCGCTGCGAATGCTGGCTCGGCCACCGCCAAGACAGCGACCTGATCGGCTGCCTGGGGCAAATCCCACACCTTCGCTTGCTTTGCGCGGATCCACTCGCCGAGTGCGCTCGTGGGCAGGTCGGAGAGACGCGACGAAGGCACATCCGCGAGTTGGTCGTAGAACGCGCTGACCTGCACGAAGCGAAGCCGCGCGGTGACGATCACGCCTGCCCAAGGGTCCATTTCGCCATTGGGGGCTGCCATGGCGCCCCCCGTATCGGTTGCCGAGCCCAGTGAGGAAACGACTACAATCCGTCGTGCGACGGTCGGATCGATCAGGTACGCGTCGGCGACGTCCGTCAGGCGCCCCCCCGTGACGACGACCAGCGGTCGGTACGGCAAACTCAGCTCTTTCGAGCGCTGCACGATCAAGCGAGCGCCTTCCGACCGGTTCGGAGTCGTGGCTTCGATTTGCCCATTCGCCGGACGCACGAGCTTCGCTCCGATGCTGGCCGTTGGATCCGGAATGTCCGTCAGGCCGCTCGCGTGCGCGGCCTCGACCAAACCGCGCCAGCCGGCGATATTCTGTTCGATGTCCGGCAAGTTCACGCTGGTGCCGACCGCGATGCCCGCGAGCTGCGGACCGCCGGTGCTGGCCAGGAGCATTGCGTATTCCCCCTGCCAATTGTCGTACACGCCGTCGTTGCTCAGCAGGATCGGATTTCGCTCGTCGACGGGGAGCCGCCCATGGGGACTACTCGAACCGAGATTGCGGGCCTCGGAGCAGCCCAGCACGCCGAGAGCGAGCGCCAACGCACCCAGGAACTGTCGTGCCGACGGAGCGATCATGGCAGCGCAACGTGCGTTTTCATTACAGGACCTACCCGCGCAATCAGTGGAGAGCATCATAGCACAGCACTCAGCCGGCTTCCGCGGCGGCGCCCTCACCCGCTCCGAGCCGCACGCCGAGCCGTGGGGAACCACTTCAGTGGCTGGCGCGTCCGTTTCCCCGACTCAACGAAATCGCAATCCCATGTCGATACCAACGGCCGCGGCGAAGCGCGGCAGTGTCCATACCGGGACGTCGTCGAGGCTAGCTGTCCAGCGCGTCAAGACGACGAGCCCGTCCATACGCGGGCTGATGAACGCTCGAGCACCGAGCGCCTGAGTAAATCCTGCGCGCAGGCCGGCAGCGGCGAACGGTAGGTTCGTAGACGTGGGTCGGTCGATATCCTGACCCGCCATGCTGACCCTCCCCAGATTGAGCACGAGGCATGCGCTCCAACGTTCGAGCGCTTCGCAACCCGCTGCGCTCAGCAGCAGCAATTGCTGGGATACCCCTGCCCCGTCGGGACGTCTTGCAGTGGACGGGAGGCTCACTTCAGCAGCCAGCTGGAGCGAGGTGCGCTGCCAAGTGAGCTGCCCGAAGATGCGACCAAGCAAGATCGGATGAGGGCCCAATCCGAATCCTACGGCGGGTCCCGCTCCGACCGCGACCCCCCGTTGCGTATCGGCGCTAGCGGTGGGCGTGGTTGTCACGACGGTCGAAGCAAGCGCACGTGTGGGCGCCGGCGCTTCGCCGGCTGGCTTTACGAGCGGCGCTTCCGCGGTGTCTTTTGCGGGCGCGCGGTCCACTTCCAGCTCGCGATCGCCGACGGGCGCGGCGCTCGGATCTCGCAAGAGTTGAATCTGGACCGCCAGCGCGAGGCCCATGGTTCGCGTGAGGCGCAGGCAATCACCGCTACCCATGCTGAAAGCCTGGTCACCGGCCCACTTCCGTTCGGCGTCACGCCACTCGATGCGACCGTCTAGCGAGCTCGCCCTGCGCACGATGCGTAAGGACACGTGGTGTGGTGCTTCGTCGTCGAATGGATCGTAGCCCAGGCGGGCGACGACGGCGGCCTTCAAATCTTCGGCGCCCGGGCATTGGGGAGCTGGCTCGTACTCGAGGGCGACCGCAAAGCTCGCGCTCGTTGCCGAAGCTCGCGCGGGATGCAGCAGTGAGAGGCAAACGGCGCCGACGAGTAGGGGGCCGGTGTATCCCGCGATCACGATGCCATACTGGACGAGAGACTCACGGCTTACAACGTGCAGTGGCGAGAACCCGCTCTAGCGGGCGTCGACCGACGGCTTTCGCTCTTTGGGCAAAAGAACGCTACGAGGAAAACGCTGCGCGAAGGCGGCCGCTGCGCGTTGCGCTTCATCCGTACGCCCCGTGCCGAAGAGAGAGCGGATCCTCAATGCCTCGCGTTCTTCGGCGAGGTGTCCGCGGGGGTATCTTCGGCTCGATTCACCGAGCAGCGCGATAGCGCGCCCGAAGTCTCGATGCGTGTACGCGGACTGCGCGCGTGCGAGCAACTCGAGTTCCGTGGTGTCGAGCTCAGCGTGAGGGCGCGCGCTGAGCGGCGCCTTGGGCGGAGCGACGAGCGGCGGAGCGACGAGCGGCGGAGCGACGAGCGGCGGAGCGACGAGCGGCGGAGTCGAAGGCTCTTCGACCCGGGGCGCTAGGGTGACGGTTGGCGGCACGCTCGGAGCGGCTTGGGGAACCGCGGCGGGTCGAGAGCGCAGCGCCGCGACGGCAGCTATCGCAACCAGCGCTGCGGCCGCAAAGGAGGCGGGCACGCCAATCCGACCCAAACGATTACGCGACGGGGGGATGGCCGAAGGCGGAGGCGCCAGCACCAATGAAGCGGTCGGCGGGATTTGCCCTCCCGCGGCGACGATCGCACGGGCTCGAGCGATGACACGCGCTCGCACCTCGGGCGGCGCTCGACGCTCGACCCTTCGCGAGTTGAGCAATGCCTCTAGCTCGGGCTCCATCAAAAGCTCGCGGCGCTTCACGTGGGCAGCCCCTCCCGCAAAAGCCGCCGCATAGCGGACGCCAATTCTTTGCGCCCCTTGTACAGCCTTGCGTAGACACCGAACTTGGTCATCGATAACTGTCGCGCGATGTCGACGATCTCGAGCCCCTCGAGATCGTGCTTCATGACTACGGAGCGGCGTACGCTAGGGATGTGCTCCAACGCGAGCCACAGGACCGCCAGTGACTCCTGCCGCTCCAAGGTGCGGTCCGCGCCATCAGTGGTGTCTTCCGGATCCAAGCCGCCCCAAGGTGATTCACGAGCACGGCGACGCCGGTGAGCGCGGACGACTCGGAACGCGACCCCAAACAGCCACGGCCTGAGTGGACGCCCCAAATCGAGCGTCGACCAGTGACGGTAGAGGACCACGAAGATGTCTTGCAATAGATCGTCGATGTCCGCTGGCGGCGCACCGAGCCGCCGCAAGGTGCTGTATAGGTAATCGAGCTCTCGCTCGAAGACCTCGATGCAATCCCCCCCGGCTTCCGGCCGCGGCCCCGGCAGCCGGGCCCCTGGCTCCCGCGGGCGCGCCGGACGAATCGAATGCAACGAGCCCATCTGTGATTACCCCTCGTCTCCACAGATGCCGCCGCTACTTCTGAGAGCACTGCCCGCGGTGCCATAGCCTCGGCCCGCGTTGAGGGAGGCTCCCCCAGCGCTCGACATCTCCTGCCCGCCCAAACCGGCGCAGTCGCCCGCGACGAGAGCGCTGCGCGAGGCGTAGCGCCCAATCAGCCAGCCGCCCGTGGACCTAACCATATAAGCAACGCAGTGTTGGCAGCTCGGCAATCCCGTTCGGTAATCGACAAGATCGACAGACCTCTTTACGCCGGGCGAAGGTTCGGACTGGAAAGATTCCAGAACGAGCGCGCCCGTCACTTGATCGCCGTGGGATCGACGCCGCAGTCGACGAACGTCATGGATGTCGTGATGGTGAAGTTCGACCCGCTCGGATGTCGCTCGGCATTGAACAGATCGAGGCTATAGATCTGACCCGTGACCATGCCGATTTTAGCAGCAAATTCATCGAGTTTAACTTGCCCTTGGGTCGCGCTATGGATGCCGCCGAGATCGATCGCTAGCTGTTTGTCGATGAACACCCAAAGGTCGTCGTCGCCTTCGAACGCGAATGTTTCGCCGCCTTGATACTTGAACTTGGTGTGAAGCTCGGTGGTGAAACCGAAGTTATGGCTCTTGCCGTCTTCACCGTAGTCGTTGAAGTTGCCGAATCCCGCACCATCCACAGGGAAATACAACTTGGACGAGTAGACGCGGGTGAGGCCATCAGCGCTCGGCACGAGGTGGAAGCCGACCAGATAGCTCAGGTTGACTCCCGGAGCGTCATTGTACCACTGAGCAAACGCCTCCGGGCCGGTGAGCCCGACTCCGACCGAATAATCACCTGGCAAATTGGCGGGATTGTAAACGGGCTTGCCGTCGGCTCCTAGGCTGGAAAGCACCGTTCCCTGCGGGGTGCCACAACAGTAGTGCGAGCCGAAGTCAGCGTGCCCGGTACCCTGCGGCTGCGTCGACATGTCTTGCCAGCCAATGAAATCTCGCGCGACGGCCCAGAGCGTGGTTCCACAGCTACTGTCGTTCTCGATGGTGCCGGTCTGTGCCTTCGGATCGTAGGCGGGCCCCTGGCAATACTGCCCGGTGAGCGCATCGATGATGGCACCGCGGCACGCAGTCGACGGCCAATCTTGACCGGCCGTGCTCGGGCTTTCGGGGGCTTGATCGAGTGGATTGCCAATCAGCAGTCCCCCGCCGAGGCCTCCTCCGCCCAGCGATGTGTTTCCGGCTCCTGCCGAGCTGTTCCCACTCCCCGCTCCGCCGGGCCGTGAGGCTTCCGACGACGACAGAGTGTCCGAAGCCGAGCAGCCGAGCAACACGCCGGCAGCAAACCAAAGCAACAGCACCGACTGCGGTGTCGACGCGATCTGAAGTGCCGGAATGCGCGGATGAAAGATCAACTGTCGACTCCCGGAACTTTGGTCACCGAACGCAGCGCGCGGCCTTCGAACGGACGGTCGACGCGCTTCAGCCAAGCATGATTATGAGCGGAATTCAACCGGTTGCGTCGGCCGCCAGCCCGCCCCGCCCCTAACCGCGGAGGCGCTTCATGAGCCGGCGCTCCGCAGTACGTACGCGCCGGTGAATCGTCGAGATGGACAGCGATGTCTCCTGCGCTATCTCGTCGATGCGCCAACCTTCACCACGACGCAGCCAGAGGCAGCGTCGCTCTTCTTCGGACAGGCCTTCGAGCAAAGCCAAGAGGAGGTGGACGTCGACTTGAAAGTCCGGGAGCGCGGCGAGCGAAGGCAAAACTTCTGGGTCATCCCCGCCCGACAGCAGAGGGCGGACATTGCGCACCCGTCGCGCGTCGTGAATCGCCGAACGTCTGACCACCACTTGTAGCCAGCTGACCAGCGCAGACGGATCACGCAGCGACGAAAAACTTTCGATGGCGCGCAGGAGTGCTTCCTGGCTCAAGTCGTCGGCTTCGATGCCATTGACGGCACAGCGACGAGCAACCTGCGTCGCCACGATGCTGCAGCGTTCCCAGAGCGCTTGCGACGCGCGCCGATCACCGGAGCGCGCCGCTTCGATCAACTCCGTCGTTAGCGGTGGGCTCGCCTGCTCTCCGGTTTGAGCTCGCGCTCGCACTTGCCGCAGCGTCACCTTTCAATAAAACACCCACAAGTGCCGTAAGTCAATCGGTTGTATTGAAGAGCACCCGGGAACCGAGCGAGGCCTGGACGGGTCCCTGCACAGCGCCTTGCGAGCCAAGCGTGACGCACGCGTTGATCCTCGCGGCGAGTGTGTCTGCCTGTTTTTATTTGGCAAATTCCAGACGCTGCCAACAACCGCGGATGCGGTGAACGGATGTCGCGGCGTCGAGATGATCAGAAGCGCTCATCGACCGAAACTCTCTCTGCGGCGACATTGCCGCGGATAGGCAACGATCTTGACGATGAGCGCACTCCGCAACGCCTACGCTGGCAAAGCTCGCTCTCGACGTCTAAGCGTCAAACGCGAATGCCAGGAAGGACCGCCGTCACCTTGCCGCCATCCAGACCGAAGTCGGGCTTTGTGGACCCCATGATCTGCGCGACGGTGAATAGGGCGCGGCTCAGGTTCTCGCCTGGGAAGTTGAAATGGGTGTCACCCGCCAAGCGCCCGCCAGCCTTGCCCGCCAATAGCACGGGCCACTCGGTCCGGTCATGGACCTTGCCCCAGGCGGTGTCGGAGGTGACGTACACCAGCGAAGCGTCCAACAAGTTGGTCGCGCCGTGGGGCGTGTTTTTGAGCTTGGTCAGAAACTCGTTCAGACAGCGCATGGTGTACTGCACCCCGGTGTCGACGCGAGTCTGACTCGATTTGTCGCCCGCGTCGGTGTGGCAAATCGTGTCGTGAAAGTCGTCGTTCATGTTGCTCGCGAGGTGGCGATAATAAACGTGCGCGGCGGGCAGTGAGAACATGAACGATGCCACGCGTGTCTTTTCGCAAGCGAGCGCCAGGGTCGTGAGCTCCGCCATCACCGTATTGACCCCGGGGGGCGCTTCACTCCCGTTGTCTTTGCCTACGGTCGGGGCCGTAGCGCTACCGCACGCGGCCGGTAGCGTACCCGTGTTCGACACCGAATCGAGCCGGAGTTCGATGGCGCGAATGGCGTCGAGGTGCTGCTCGACGCGGCGCTTGTCGGCCGCGCCCAGTCGCTGGTTCAGCCGGGCTCCGTCCGCGAGAACGGCATCGAGCACGCTCTTTCTGACCTTGGCCAGCTTGGCGGCCTGAGCTTGGGCGTCGCCGCCGCTGGGAGCCGTACCCCCAGAAAACAGCCGGTTGAAGACCGCCTTCGGATCATAGATGGGGCTATTCATCGCGCTCGGTCCCTTGTGGGAAACCGTGTGCAAAGAATCCTGATTTCCATTCGGCGTCGCAGGAGTCACGCCCACTTCGAGCGAGCGAAAGGGCGCGCCGGGAGAGATGACGTCCGCCACGATTTGGTCGATGGACGCTGAGCGGACCGCGTTGCCCTTGAGCGGTGCGCCCGTCGTGGCCGCCGCTGATCCGGATGGGTGTTCGATCCCCGCGACGACCAGTTTTCCTTCGAGCCCGCTGATCACCGTCAGGTGCGACTTGACCCCAGCAAGCGGCTTGAGTTGCGGGCTGAGCTCCCAATTGGAGCCGGTGCCCGTCTTCGCCGGCTTCCACAGCCCCGGGAGTACTCCGTTGCCGAAGAACCAAGTGACGTACAGCGGGGACAGGGGGGTTGCCGACTGGGCCAGAGCCGTTCCGCTCTCGTTCAACATGGCTTCGAGCAGCGGCAGCGGGATGGTCGCGGCCACGCCGCCTGCCAGCATGCCTCGCAAAACGGTTCGACGGTTCAAAGCCTTCATTACCAAGGGTCTCATGGGCTCAGGGTTGCGGCGCGACAGTGGACAAAGCGGTGTGAGTGAAGGTGTCGACGACCAAGTCCCGTAGCTTGTAGCCCGAGGCCTGGAAGGACGCGCTGAGCTCGTTCAGCACGCTGGCGTCGACCGGTCGTGCGACGTGGCCCGAAGCGTACGCGTAGTAATTACGCACTAGGCACTGCGCGATGGCCGGGCTCGAGCTCATCGCGATCGCCAGGCCGCGCGCGTCAGCGACATTGGTGCCGTTCAGTTCGCCCGAAGGGTCGATTGGTAGACCGTGGTCGGTGGTCCGGAAGCGACCGATGGCGTCGAAGGTCTCGAGCGGCAAACCGAGGGGGTCCATGAGGGAATGACAGCCGGCACAGGCGGGCTCGGTGCGGTGCTGGGCGAGCCTGTCGCGCTTGGTCATGGGTTGGTCCTCAGGCAAGTCGGCGAGCGTGGTGCTGACGTCCGGGGGCGGCGGGGGAATGGTTACGCACAGCAGCGCGCTGCGCATGAATTTACCGCGTAGTGTCGGCGAGCCTTCTTTTTGGTTCGCGAACTGCGACAGAAAGCCAGCTTTGCCGAGAATTCCGAGGCGCGCGCTATCCTCGGGCAAGCTCGCGGCCTTGAACGTCTTTGCATCGAGGCCCGAGGCATCGAGCCCGTACAGCTTCGCGAGCGGCGCATTGACGAGCACCTTGCGCGTGGAGAACAGCGACAGAGCGCTCGCTTGGTCATCGAACGCAATTGCTTCCCAAGTGCCGCGCATGTCTTTCACCATGGCCCCCCGCAACGCGGCGTCGTACTCGGGGAACAGGCTCGAATCTTTGGCCTGAGTGCCGATTCGATCGAGCCTCATGTACTCTTCGGCGAAATCGCCGATCGATTGTCGACCGCTTGGCGTCGCCAGCATCCGCTCGACCTGCTCACGTACCCCCTGCGCCGTGGCCAGCGCACCGCTCGCGGCGGCATCCAACAATGCCGAGTCCGGGACGGAATTCCAGAGCGCGAACGAGAGACGCGACGCGGTCTCGTAGTCGGTCAGGCGCCGCACGCCATCCGGACCGTTCGCCCCGAGTTCCGGGCGGTACAAGAAGTTCGGCGAGGCAAACAGGGCGACACTCGCCCACCGCGCGCCCTCGATCGCGCTGCCGAGCGTCGTCGAAGCGAGCGTAGCGACGGATGTGAGTTGCTCCAACTCAGCCGGCTCGAGTGGTCGGCGCCACGCTCTTCGGCCCATTGCATTCAAAAACCCGCGCGTGCAAGCGTCGTTACTCGTCGCGGTGGGGGTGCACCCGAGGAACGCGGCGCGCTTGGTCGAGTCGGCGAACACGGTGCCAAGCGCCCCTTCAACCGCGTCGTGATACTGCTCCACGCCGTTTTCAGTGGTGACGACCGTCGACGCGCCAATGACCGCAAAGTCACCGTCCCAGCTATCGGGGGCGATCTCGCTCGTGTCGACGTCGACCCCGAGCAGATCGTGAAGCGCGTTTCCGAACTGCGCTCGCGTCAGGCGCCGCAGCATCCCTGGCGCGGGTTCGAAGGCGGGCACCATGGCAGCGGAACCGCCGGCCGACGAACCCGCTCCCCCGGCCTGTGCACTGACGCCGCCGCCAGAAGCGAACGCGCCCGCAACCGAGCCGGGCGCGCCAGCGGTCATCGGATCGACCTTGCCCTCAGCGCCGCCCCCGGTATTACCGCCGCTGCAGGCAGCGAGCACCATGGCTCCGCAAGCAGCGACGTTGCGCAAGAGATTGGAGCCGACTGCAGCGGCGCCTGCGCCTCGAAAGCGGACCGTGTGGCGCCAGACCATATTATTCCGACTTGTATTCAAAACGTCTCAATTCCGCGCTCGGGTGCGTGTCGCTGACTGGATCAGTGCGGATCGGGCTCGGTTTTCGCTCAGAAAACTGCGGCGATCACGCCGAGCTCGAGTGTGCGCACCAGCTTGGACGAATTTGGGAGCGTCAGCCGAATCGGGGTCGCGATCAGCGACCGCTCAGGCGCCAGTTACCACTGCCCTTGTCGTCGCTGGTGCCCGTGAGACGCTCGAGAGTGACGTTGACGCCGTTGCGCTTCCAATACCAACCGGGATAGTTGCTTGCTTCGAGCGCTTTGGTGAGTCGGTCAGAACCGACGAAGGGCTGGCCGTAGCGAAAGGTGGCATCCTGCTTGAAGGTGGTCGTGCCATCGTTCGTGTCGCTCCACAGTCGAAAGTTGGCGTGACGCAAATAGCGTCCCGGGTCATTGCGTGATTGGAACGAGACCAGCGCGGCGTCGTTGAGCCCGGGCACCACCACCCACTGCGCGTTGGCTTCATCGTTGGCCGCTAGCGTCACCGACTCGCGATCGTGTTGAATTCGCACGCCCGGCTCTACCTCTGGAGTGAACGCTACGTACGCAGCCGCGCTGCGCCGCGTGACTCGCCACGTGGTATCAGGGCTATTGTCCGCTTGGCCCTGAATGATGGCTTGCCCATCGCGAGTCGCCTTATCCCCAGCGACGTTCAACGGCAGACCACTGGAGCGCGAAGTCAGCGCCATGACGCTCGAATCGATCAGGCTCGGCTTCCACAGTTGATCGTCGGCAAAATTGCACGTCGACTGCTCGATGATTGCGCCCCCGGCGCCGCTCGAGCCACGCACGTGCACACACTTGCCGCTCAACGCGCTGCGAAGGGCGAAGTAGCCGTCTTGCCACTCTACTGCCCAGAAGGTCTGCCGAAGCTCACTTTGGCAGGCATGAAGCCGAAGCGGATTGCCGTTGGACACCGAGTCTTGATCGTCATCGACGCAATTGTCGAGCCCCTTGGCCGGCGACAGGGAGTACGGCGTATTGTCGACCAAGAGCGGACAACCCGAGCGTAGAACGCCATCGACACACGACCCTGATTCGCACAGCCCGGCAGTGCAGTTTGCGGTGTTGCAATCGTCGTCGATCGAGCAGTTCCGCCCTTGCGCGCATGGCGGGCAGCTGCCGCCGCAGTTGAGATCCGTCTCGTCGCCGTTGAGCGCCAAATCCGTGCACGTCGGCGGCTGACACACCACGTTGGTGCAAATAGCACTCTGGCAATCGGTGCCCATCGCGCACGTTTTCTCGTCGACGCATGGGGCGCACGTGCGCCCTCCGCAATCGACGTCCGTTTCTTCGCCGTTCTTCTGTGAGTCGTCGCATCGAGCCGGATCCGGTTCCGCTCCCGCCGCGCCTGCCGCACTGAAACCAGCCGTACCGGTCGTACCATCTCCGCCGCTCGCGTTGCCCCCGGCCGACCCCGCTTGGCCAGCCGTTGGGACGTCGCCGCCCGCGCCGTTCGCGTTCGCGCCGGCACCCAAGTACTCGAGCGAATGGAACGAGCACGCGCTAGTCGCCGCGAGGGCGCATGAAAGGAGGCGCAGAGCCAGAAGCGAGTGCTTCAGAACGCCCCCCGATAAGTGGCATTCAGCGCGCGGGGGCTCGCCTGCAGGTCGAACGACGAGGCTTGCGCGGCGCGCCGCTCGGGGCCGGAGCTCAGCGCAAAAAAAGTCGCCAGACCCAGGCTCGCGATACCGACGGCCAACGAAACGTCGGCAACCGCGTACTTGGTCTTCACGCTGGAGATCTGGTCATCGCGGCAGTGAGGAGAGCAAGTCGACTCGAGCCGCGACTCCTCCGAGCGGCCCCAAGCGCCGAACACTCCGAAGCTCGACAGACCGACCACAGCGACGCCGCCGAAGACAACTGGAAGCACCCACCCCGGCTGCGCGCGCGCTGGTAGCAGCAGAGCGCCATCCGCCGCGGGACCGGCCTTTGGCCAAGGGACGAGCTCGACGCGCTGGAGGCGGTTGCGCTCACCGCGTGAAATCAACACGTGTTGAGTGACGGGCTTCATCCCCGGCGCTGCGAACTGAAAGTCGTACTCTCCCGGGTCGAGCTCGACCGCCTCGCCATCCGTACGCAGTGAGTGCACGCCTTGCGCGGAGGAGACGCGAACGTCGGTCAAGTCTCGCCCGGCGCTGCGAGCCGCGAACACCACGCTTGGCACTTCTGCTTGCACCTCGTGGTACCAAGCTGCGCAGTCACTGCGAATGAACCCTGGGCACGCATCTCTGGCACAGCTCTGGAGATGGACGCGCGCGCCCAGCAACTTGCCCGATTGGCGCTGCTCCTGAGCTTGCTCGTATGCGCTCACACACTCCGCGCTGGCCTGATCTTTAGTGGGGGTTTCCTCGGCGCGCGCCTGGCCGATGGGCAACGAACCGACGAAGGACAGCGCGAGGAGGCAACGAACCTTCAGAGACATTGAAGCTTGACTCGTTTGACGCCGGAAGCGTCGATTCGGTATGGCGGGGTGCAGGACTGCGTTCGCGCCGGGCGAGCTTCCCCTGCACCGACTGCCCGAGGCTTGGGCGAAGCGCGCTTTCCTGCATCACTGCTGCTGGGTACGGCGAGCGGCAGCGACTCGACGGGGAGCGAGGGCGGAGCAAGGGCGCTGTTCGCGGCGACCGCGCGTTCGACGACGGGCGCCGCCGCGAGCGTCTTCTTTGCTGCGATTTGGAACGGGGGCGGCGGAGCGGCTTTCGGGATCATGGCCCAGGCAATGGCCACCGCGGCGATACCGACGATTGCGGCCGAGAACGGGCCCCAGCGAGCGACGGGCGAGCGCGGCGCCTCGTCCGTGAGCGCGCGCGTGCTGGTCGTTCGGGTCGCCGTACCCTCCTCTAACGGGAACGCGGCGTGAAAGGGCGAGGACCCGGTAGCGATCGGCAACACCGCCTCTGCCTGCGCGTGGATCGCGCTCGCTTCGAGGGTTTCGAGCAAGTACAGCCGTCGCGCCAGGCTGTCTTTGGCGACGCGGCCGACCCAATCCGACACCGCTCTTCGTGAGCCTTCACTCGCGGCCGCACGCAAGGCCTCGGCGAAATCATGCGCGCTGTCGAAGCGCTGTCCGGGAACCCGCGCCAGCGCCTTGAGCACAACGCGGTCGAGCTCGCTCGGCAAGCTCGGCACAATCGCCGAGGGCGCAACGATCGGCGAGTTCAAGACCATATCGGCAGCAGCGCGAGGATCCGGTGAGAAAAACAGGCGTCTGCCCGTCAGCGCTTCCCACAGCACGACGCCTGCTGCAAAAATGTCGGTGCGCGCGTCAACTGCTCTTTGCTGCAGCTGCTCGGGAGACATGTACGCGATCTTGCCCTTGACCGTCCCGCTTGCGGTCACTTGCGAACGCACGGCGGCCTGCGCGATCCCGAAGTCCAAGACGCGCGTATTACCATCTGCCCCGACCATGATGTTCTGCGGAGAAATATCGCGATGCACGATGTTCAGGCAGCGCCCGGCGAGACTCGCCGTGTGAGCCGCATGAAGCCCCTCGAGCGCATCACACACGACCCGAGTGACCACGGCCAGCGGCGGCACGTCACCCGTCACTCGAGACGTGCGGAGCAGAGCCGCCAGGCTTTCGCCGTGAACGTATTCCATCACGACCAGCAGCTCGCCCTGCTCAGCCACCACGTCGAGCGAGGCGACGACGTTGGGATGATGAATCGAAGAAGTCAGGCGCGCCTCGTCGAGAAACATCGCCACGAACTCGTTCTCGAGCGCAAACTCCGCGTGCAGACACTTGATCGCCACGAGTTTGGAGAAGCCCGCGGGGCCCAGCATGCACCCCAGGTGCACGGTTGCCATGCCACCTGACGCGAGCTCCGAATAGACTCGGTATCGCCCTATCGAGCGGTACCCGCGCGAGCTCGGCTGCACTGCTTCACGCATCGTCATAACCTCTAATCATAGCAGGTTCACGGTGATCACCGCAAACAGGTCAATCACACTCACGCTCCATGATCCCTTGTGTGATGCGTGCTTACGTCTCGCTACGCCGTTACGTGCTGACGCCGCTTTCGCGCCCGCGAATGAACGCGCGGTGAATCCGCTGCGCGCGCTCGTGCGGCTCGCGGTGGACGAAACGGAGTTCGAGTGCGACAAACGGGGTTCAGCGCAGGAACGGTGGGCGAGCCGCGCCGCTCAACGCACCATCGAGGCGGCAGCGAGCGGACCTCGCTGAAGACACCTCCGGCGCCCGCCGCGGACAGCGGCCGATGCGTGCGCGCCGAACAGCTAGGGCGGATAGTTGTGATGGTTCCGGGAGGCCTCGATTGGCCACTCGGCGACCTCCCGCTGTGGGCGTAGGTTGCACGGGTTTGCAGCCGAGAGTTGCAACGGGAGCTGTCAGCATGAAGCGAAGATTCATCAGGATGGGCGCCGCCCTGGCGCTTACCGCGAGCTGTGTTGCCTGCGCTCGAAGCGACGCAGAACCAGCGAACCCCGACGGCGGTGGCCTTGCGGGTGACGCTGGCTCGGCGGGCACGCCGACTGGCGTCGCAGGCGCAGCCTCGAGTGCCGCGGGGACGCCCCAAGTGCCGGGGCCCGGCGGCGCAGGGGGTGCGGCAAGCAGCGGCGGAAGTGCATCGGGCGGCGGTCCCCTCGGCGGCGCTCAAGCGGGCACGGCTTCTGCTGGCGCGGCGGCCTCGGGCGTCAGCGGCGGCGCAGCCGGCGGCGGGCAAGCGAGCACTGGTTGCGGCGTCATGGATCATCCGCTGAGTGGCAGCGCGACCATCGACGTCGGGGGCAACTCGCGCGAATACATCCTCAAACTGCCCGACGCCTATTCCGCGAGCACCCAATACAAGCTCGTCTTCGGCTGGCATTGGCGAGGCGGCAAGGCGAGCGACGTGGCAAACGGCACCCTCGGCGGAGGGCCGTACTATGGGCTCGAGAAGGCCTCGAAGGGCACTACGATTTTCGTGGCCCCCAACGGCCTCGATAGCGGCTGGGCCAACACCGGTGGTCGAGACATCATGTTCTTGAAGGCCATGCTCGCGTTGTTCGAGTCCAAACTATGCATCGACCAATCGCGTATCTTCTCGACTGGGTTCAGTTACGGCGGAATGATGTCGGACGCCATTGGCTGTGACATGGCCGATGTTTTCCGCGCCATTGCGCCTATGTCGGGGGCTTTATACAGCGGCTGCAGCAAGACGAACACGCAGCCGATCGCGGTGTGGATGTCTCACGGTGCGAGTGATGACATCGTGCCGCTGGCGGACGGCAAAGCGGCGCTCGACGTGTTCCTCGAGAAGAATGGCTGCAACGCTCAAACCAGCGCAACGACGCCCAGTCCGTGCGTCGCCTACCAAGGCTGCTCGGCGGGCCATCCGGTGACCTACTGCGAGTTCACCGGCGGGCATCAGCCTCCGACCTTCGCCAGCGCAGCGATCTGGGACTTCTTCAATCAGTTTTGAAGGCCGCCTCGGGCGGGCTTCAAACAAGGGACTTTGGTTCGAGCACTCCGAAAGCGTCTCTGGGCTAGGGACGTGCCGATGAGCAACGAAGTCGCCTCGGCCGCGAGGGCGATCGACTTAGCCATTCGCCGCCCTTAGGGAAACACCAAGCTTTCGAACCACAGTTGGTCGATGTAACACCACGCCCACTCTGCGCCCGGCTGGATCGATCGCGCGATTGGGTGCCGGGTCTGTCGGAAGTGCTTGATCGCGTGTTGATTCTTCGACGAGTCACAGCAGCCGACGTGCCCGCACTCCATACACATGAGCAGCTGCTCCCAAGTCTGCCCCGCGCGCAAGCAATCACCGCAGCCAATGCTCAAGGGCTGCACGTTGCGAAGGTGTGCCGCATGCGAGCACCGCACGGCTGAATCCGGATTGATCAAGAGCGGAGATCAATAGCGGACGGACCGCACGCGTCGAATCGATTGATCGCATGCCGTGTATGCATCGATCGGTGCGCCAGTGAGGCTATCGCGGTCGCGCGGCGTGCACATGTCAGCCCGCGATCCGGCCAGCGCGGAGTCGCAGAATCGGTGATCGCCGACCGGCCACTGGCCTTGCTTTTACGAAAGGCGCATACCAGCAATTAGCAGGAGTAATAGTCGACCACAGCCGGGTCCAACGACAGATACCAAGGCGCGAGATCTCGAATCGTGCGTTGTATTCTACCGAGCAAGGCCTAGTGTGCCGCGAATGCTGAGCGAATTCGTGGCAACCCATCGGGTGGAGCTGCTCGACCGTGCTCGTCGAAGAGTCGTCGGTCGCGCTGGGCCAGCGACCGAGCTCGACCGTGACTCGGGGCTTCCAGCGTTCCTCGATCAACTGCGAAGCGCACTGCAGCGCGCAGCCTTGGAGCAACGGGTGGATCACTCGGAGCTCGAGCGAGCCGCGAGTCGTCATGGCGAGGACTTGTTTCACCGAGGCTTGAGCGTGGCGCAAGTGGTGCATGACTATGGCAACCTTTGCCAAGTCATTACCGGGCTCGCCGTCGAGATGAATGCGGCGATTTCAGCGGCGGAGTTTCAAACGCTCAACCTGTGCTTGGACGACGCGATCGCCGGCGCCGTGACGGAATTTGGTCGGCAGCGTGAACGGGAGCTGAGCGTGGAGGGCACGGAGCGGCTGGGCACGTTGGTGCACGAGCTGCGGAACCAGCTCAACACCGCGATGCTCGCGTTCTCGAGCATCAGGAAAGGGATTGTCGCCATCGGTGGTAGCACTGGCGCGGTGCTGGAGCGTAGCTTGCTCGGGCTTCAGGTGCTGATTGATCGCTCCTTCGCGACTGTTCGTCTGGACATTGGGCTGCACCAGAGCGAACGATTGGCGGTCCGGGATATCATTCAAGAAATAGAGATCGGCGCCGCGATGTCGGCTCAGTCGCGAGGGCTCACGTTGGTGGTCAACTCGGTCGACGAAGGAGTCGTGGTCGACGCGGACCGCCAAGCTCTAGCAGCCGCCATCACCAACTTGCTACAGAACGCTTTCAAGTTCACACGCGCCGCGAGTCGAGTGGCTCTAACCGTGAGCGCGAGCGCGACGCGAGTCCGCATCGAGGTCGAAGACGAGTGCGGGGGCTTACCCGCAGGTCGACGCGAGAGCCTGCTGCGCCCCTTCGTGCAGCGCGGAGCAGATCGCTCGGGGCTCGGGCTCGGCTTGTCGATCTGCGCGCGATCGATGCAGTCCATGGGCGGCGAGCTCCACGTCAGAGACGTTCCTGGACACGGCTGCGTGTTCACGATCGACCTGCCACGACCTGGAGCCAGCACCGAATGAGCAAATCAGAATAGATCCAGACGCGGTCAAATATGCTCTACGCCTCGGCGAGTGGCGCGCATCATGCAGGCGATCCACGAATGAGCGCTGTGAAAACACGCCCACTCGGTGGAGCGCAAGGTAGTGGGAATCGAAACCATGGCTCAGCCAGTCAAACAGACATGAGTAAGCC
>Ga0247740_1000273_pt1 | contig 27121 bp, 32 predicted proteins | sample UWRJL148409B2_FD_180942 | JGI IMG/M metagenome (GOLD analysis project Ga0247740, IMG submission 180942) | Plant litter microbial communities from Arlington Agricultural Research Station in Wisconsin, United States - UWRJ-L148-409B-2 | ecosystem: Environmental > Terrestrial > Plant litter >...
ACCCGTGCCGCGCATGCTGCGTGCGAGCGATCTGCGTCTCGACAACATGCAGAGTAGGCGCCTCGAAGAGCGCCCATAGAGTCCCTAGTCGGCTCCAACCGGGGCGGGGTGCATGAGCAGAAATTGCCGAGCTCGACCACGCCCGTCAAAGACGCAGGAGCTCACTGCGAAGCCGTCGCGGGCTGCCTTGCGTATGGCCGCATGTACGACTGGTTAGATGACACCCTGGCCGCCGCGGAGTAGTGCGGCTTTCAGTTTGTGCGAACGAGCGCCGCCGCCCGGATGAGCAGCCAGGCGGCGGCTGTGTCAGTTCTTCCCGGCGGCGGTTCTAAACTCTTCTACTAGGGCGCGCCGGTAAATTCCGCGGCATCCTCGGCGGGCTGCTCGGCGACACCTGGCTTCGCCTCCCGTTCTTGGCTGCCGCCGTACTCAACGCGGCCAACTTCTTCCTCGCGTTGTTCCTTCTGCCAGAGTCCCATTCGCCCTCGCGCCAGAAGATCGCGCTAGCCACACTGAATCCCCTTCGACCGCTCCGGTTTCTGATGGAGTCGCGGGCCATCCTGCCTCTCGTCCTCGCCTTCTTCGTACTGAGCGGGGCCGGCGAAGCCTACGGCACGTGTTGGGCACTGTGGGGCTCCGCGACGTTTCGGTGGAGCGGTGGCGCCGTAGGTCTCTCGCTCGGTACGTTCGGCATCTGCCAGACACTCGTGCAGGCGTTCCTTCCGGGCCCGGCCAGCAAGCGCTTCGGTGAACGTCGAGCGTTGTTCGTCGGGCTCGGTTGCGCGTCCGTCGGCCTCGTCGTGATGGCGTTCGCCCGACAGGGCTGGCTCGTGTTCGCCGTGATGCCGCTCTTCGCCCTCGGCGGCATCGGCGTCCCCGCCCTCCAGGCGAGCGCTACCCGGCTGGTCGATCCGGGCCGCCAAGGCGAGTTGCAGGGAGCAATCGCGTCGGTGGTGAGCCTCGCCTCGATCGTTGCCCCGCTGGGATTCTCGACGTTCTACCTTCTCGTTCAGCCGACTTGGCCGGGTGCGATATGGCTCTCCGTGGTCGTCGTGCAAGGTCTCGCGGTTCCGCTTTTGTGCAACCGCACCGACACGAGGCTGCGCGCCGCCTCGTCACTAGTACCCGAAGTCGGCGGCGGGCCCGAGTGAAGCGCCCAATGCTCAGTGCGATGCGCCGGCGCAGACTAAGCAGGCCAACGGCAACGAATAGGAGATGAAAATGGCAATAAAAGCGCTAGTCGTAGGCGGAACAGGCCTTGTCAGCACAGGCATCGTGCAACAGCTGCTCGCTCGCGGCGCACGAGTATCGGTCTTCAATCGAGGGCTGCGTTCGCCGTCCGTAGCAGAGGGCGTGCAACTGATTCGAGGCGACCGCGCGAATGCCCCGGACTTCGCGCGCACGTTCGAACGCGAGCGGTTCGACGTCGTCTACGACATGATTTGTTACACGGCCGAAGACGCGGAGGCGAGTGTCGGCGCCTTCGCGGGGCGCTGTGAACAGTTCGTCGTTTGCTCCTCCGCGGTCGTCTATGGCCCAAAGATGCCGTCGGGTGTCCTGATCGACGAGCAAGCCCCGCTCGAACCGACCAGTCACTGGGGGAAGAGCAAGGTCGCCTGCGAGCAGACGCTCCTGCGCGCCGCCGAGAGCGGCGCCTTCAATCTGACGATCGCGCGGCTCGGTCATACGTATGGCCCCGGCGATGCCATGAATGATCAGCAGGACAACGACGGTCTTGCTTGGGACCGCGTCGTTCGTGGTCTACCCGTCTTTTGCACGGGCGACGGACTCGGCTTGTGGCAAGCCACTCACCGCGACGACGCGGCCAAGTTCTTCGCTTTCGCAGCGATGGCGCCGCAGACGTATGGGCAGACATTCAACGTGATGCGCGACGAAATCCTCACCTGGCGAGACTACTATCGCGAGGTCGCACGAGCGCTAGACACCCAAGCCAAGTTGATCTTCGTCCCCGCCTCTTGGCTCATCGCCCAGGATTCGGCTCGCTTCAGTTTTCTGGCCGAAGTGTCGCAATTTCATGCCGCATATTCCTCGGCGAAAGCCAAGTTGGCCGTCCCTGAGTTCCGCGCGTCGATCGGGCTCGAAGCCGGTGCTCGAGAGACCTTCTCCGACATGCGGCGCCGCGGAGTTTGGAACGACAGCGCTTCCGACGCCGCGTACGAAGAGATGGTGCATCGCGCCTTGGCGCTAGGCTTTGGCGTCGAACTGGCATGATTCCTTGTGCGGACGTGAACGTGGAGCGCAGCGCTCATTAGCTGGTGGCTCGCCACGGGGTGCTCTCGCATCCTCGCCTAACGGCGGCCGCGGGCTTTCAGCCCATCGCCGGATCCATCGCTTCCTTGCTTCAGTCGAGACAGCCGCACTCTCGAACGACGACGATAGTGCGATCGGAGGGCTCGAGCGGGCGTGGCACGGGCCGTGCACGATCTGTGTCTCGACAACATGCAGAGGCGGCGCCTCGAAGAGCGCCCATAGAGTCTCTACTCGGCTGCAACCGGGACGGGGTGCATGAGCGCTCGAATGCGTCCAGGGCCGCCTTGGCGCCGTTGCCAGTGGCGATGATGTTCTGCTCGTATCGCACCGCCATGGCGTCGCCCGCCGCGAAAACGTTAGCGACCGAGGTCGCGCCCTTTGGCGTCGACCACGATTCGCGGAAATTACTGAGCTCGACCACGCCCGTCGAGGGCGCAGGAGCTCACTGCGAAGCCGGCGCGGGCCGCCTCGCCCACGGCCGCATGTACGACTGATTGGATGACACTCTGGCCGCCGTGAAGTAGTGCGGCTTTCCCTTGAGCGAACGAGGGCCGCTGCCGGATGAGCAGCCAGGCGGCGGCTGTGGCAGTTCTTCCCGGCGGCGGTTCTAAGTTCTTCTATAGGGCGCGCCGAGCTGCAAAGGCCAAGGTGGGTTGGCTTTTTGAGTGGTGCGTGGAAGCGGCGTTGCGCCGCTACGGGCGGCGCTTCTGGAGTTCGTCCAGCGTCGCGCGGAGCAGTACTAGCATGGCTTGGTCCTTCGGACGGTTGAGCTGCTCTTTCACGACAATCAGCCGCGCGAGCGAGAGCACCTTGAAACGCGCCCCTTCGATCTCCAGCCAATCACTATCCGGGAGCAAGTCTTCGAAGGTCGTGTTCGCTTCAATCGTCGCCAACGCGTCGAGCGGACCAGCGGTGGTTTGAAGCAGCTTGTGCCCACGGCTTTGAAGATGCGAACGGTTCGGGGCAATTCGGCGTGGATCGTCGCGAAAAACTGCACTGAGCTCCGTCAGCGCCAGCTCCAGCCGAACGATGTTCGATTCAGACAGGGCGTACACGATGTCCAGATCGATCGTGTGAACCGGCGCGCCTTGCAGCACGGCCGCCATGCCACCCACAACGATGAACTCCACGTCGTGAGCTACGAGGGTCCGAATAATGCTAGCGATTGCCATTCGGCACTCGCCGGACGTCGCGCACGAGGTCGATGGTGCCTTGCACGTGTCGGAGTCGTTCGCTGGGTGTCAGGCTGAGCATCCAACGGATGAGGGACCGGTCGACTCCCGCTGAGTCGTAGGCCGGGTGAACATCACCTTCAGCGAACGACCCAACCGCCGCGCGCGAGGTGTCCGACCGCGGATGCTCCGAGGGCGTCTGGTCTGTCGCGGCGGGGTTCACGGTTGAACTTTAGAGCAGGAGTTTGAGCGTGCAAAGCGGTACGCGAAAGAAGGCGGGCTTCCGCCAGCATTTGGTCCGCCGCAGTTCAAACCTCTTCTACTGGGGCGCGCCAAGACGAAGATGCCGACCTCGGTTGGCTTTGTGAGGGGGGGGAAGGGTCGGGCCGCGTCGAGCCTGGGTAACTAATCGCGATCGCCCATTCGAGAACAGTAGATCCATTGGTTCTTGTGCGCACTCGACACGCGCAACCGAACGAGTGCGATGAACAAGCTTGAATGGGATTCAGAGCCGATATCGTTGACCCTTCGTCCCTCGGCAATGGCCGCAACGTGACGCCGAAGGCTGCGACGAGATGCGACGTGGCGCGGCCTCATCAATCCAATTCCCGATGCGCCAGTTGGCATCAGCTGGGCGTCGACGCGTCCAGCTTCGCGAAGTGGCGTTTCAGGTAGTCGACAGCGGCTCTTACCTTCGCTGCTTCGGAGGCTTCCAGGTTCGGCGTGACGGCCCAGACGGGCAGCGAGCCGAAGTGCCAATCGGGAAGCACGCGCACGAGTGCGCCACTTTTCAGCGCTGGTTGCACCTCGGCGTGAATCATGCGGCCGATGCCCAAGCCGTGTTCGCACAGGTGCTGCAATGCGACCTGGTTGTTGCTCGCGACGCGCGCTTCGACCTGAACCTGCTGCTGTTCACCGTCTGGCGAGCATAGGTCGAGCAGCATGGTTGCCGGCTGCGACTTCGCCGCGGTCGAATCCTGGCCGAGCGCGAGCCATTGATGCATCGGCAATTGCTCCGGCGAAACGGGCATGCCGTGGCGAGCGAGATAACTTGGCGCTGCGCACAGGATGATCGCGAAATCGCACAGGCGACGCGCGACCCAGCTGGAATCGGCGAGTCGGCCAACGCGAACGGCGAGATCGATGCGCGCGTCGATCAAGTCGATCATCGCGTCGTCAACGAGCAGCCGCAGTCGCAATTGGGGCGCTTCCGCCAACAGCGGAGCAAGTGCCGGTGCAATGTGGGTCACGAACCCGACCGGCGCCGAGACGCGCAGCTCGCCGCTGGGTGCGTCGCGCGCGAGTTGAAGCGACTCGGCCGCCGCGCGTGCTGCTGCCACCATTCGCTGACAATGCGGGTAATAGCGCTCGCCCGCTTCGGTCAGCGCGAGCTTTCGTGTCGAGCGATGTAGCAGCGTGACCCCGCCCTGCTGTTCGAGTGCGCGGACGATCTGGCTCACCGCCGATGGGCTCATCCCGAGCCGGCGCGCGGCCCCGCTCATCGAGCCCGCCTCGACCACCTCGGCAAATACTGCGAGGGGCTTCAGATCGTCCATTTATAAGCTGCGCTTCAAGGTGTTGCTGTTTCAGCTGGCCTAGCGGCCTCATTGTTAAGTCGCCAGTGTATCTCGACCCACCCGCATTGGAGAGAAAAACCATGAAGATCGCACTCATCGGCGCCACCGGCTTCGTGGGCACTGCCGTCCTCGCAGAGCTGATCGCTCGCGGCCACGCCGTGACCGCGCTCGCTCGCAATCCAAGCACGTTGCCCACGCAGCCTTTGCTCCGGGTCCAAGCATTGGACGCCTACGACGCAGACGCGGTAGCAAGCGCCGTCCAGGGGCACGACGCCGTGGTCTCTGCGTTCAACCCAGGCTGGAGCGCACCGGAGCTCTACGCGCTGTTCATGAAGGGCAGTAACGCCATCGAACGTGGGGTGGAGAAAGCCAAAGTGAAGCGATTGTTGGTGGTAGGTGGCGCCGGCAGCTTGTTCGTGGCACCGGGCGTACAGCTCGTGGACACGCCCGCTTTCACCGATCACGTGCCGCCGAACATCGTTCCCGGCGCGAAAGCCGCGCGTGATGCGCTGACCGCCCTTCGCGAAAACGTGACGTTGGCCTGGACGTTCCTGAGTCCGCCGGCATTCCTTGCGCCCGGTGAACGAACCGGCAAGTACCGAATAGGCGGCGAGGAGCTGCTGATGGCCGGCGAAAAGCCCGCTGGCATTTCGGTCGCGGACCTGGCGCTGGCGATCGTCGACGAGCTCGAGCAGCCGCGGCATGTTCGCGCGCGATTCACGGTCGCGAGCGTGGACGCGCGCGCCGACGTGCCTGGGTCCGTATGACGAGCGATGCGCCACCGCTTGCGGCCGAGCCCGACCGCCAGTTCTTGCCCGCTGTCTGGGCGCTGGGCGTCGGCGCATTCGCGATCGGCACCGGTGAGTTCGTCACGATGGGCCTGCTGCCCGAGGTAGCGGGCGATCTGAGAATCACCGTTCCGCAAGCCGGGCACGTGATCAGCGCCTACGCACTGGGCGTGGTGCTCGGCGCTCCGCTGCTGGCGGTGGTGACGGCCAACTTGCCGCGACGCCGCTTGCTGATCGCCTTGATGGCACTGTTCGCACTCGGCAACTTCGCCAGCGCGCTGGCGCCCAGCTACCTCGCGCTGAGCCTCATTCGTTGGTTCACCGGCCTGCCCCACGGTGCATACTTCGGCGTGGCCGCCTTGGTGGCCGCCTCGCTCGCCCCCGCGAATCGACGCGCCAGTGCGGTCGGAATGGTGATGCTTGGCCTGACCAGCGCGACCTTGTTTGGCGTGCCGTTGGCGGCATGGCTAGGTCAACATTGGGGCTGGCGTGCCGCGTTCGCATTGGTCGGCGCGATCGCAGGCCTGACCTGCGTCTTGGTGCGCGGCTACGTGCCCGAGGTTCCGGCGGCTCAGGGCGCAAGTCCGCTGCGCGAGCTAGGCGCGCTCGGGCGGCCACAGGTGTGGCTCACGCTGGGCATCGCGGCCGTCGGTTTCGGCGGCATGTTCGCGGTCTTCAGCTACATCAAGCCGCTGCTGACCGAGGTGACGGGAATGTCCGTGCGCGCGGTGCCGCTGGTACTGGCTCTTTTCGGTGCGGGTATGGTGGGCGGCAACTTGCTGGGCTCGCGCTTGGCCGACAAATCACTGCTTGGCACGATCGCTGGGCTCTTGCTCTGGGATGCGCTGGTGATGTTCGCGTTCGTGTTCAGCGCGCGGTACCCGTTCGCCATCTGCCTCAATGTGTTCCTGCTTGGCACGATCGTAGCCATCGCCCCGGCGCTGCAGATTAGATTGATGGACGTGGCAGGCGACGCGCAGACGCTAGCCGCAGCGCTCAACCACTCGGCCTTCAACATTGCCAACGCGCTCGGTGCCTGGCTGGGCGGCCTCGCGATTGCTGCCGGCTACGGCTACACATCAACCGGTTGGGTTGGCACCTTGCTGGCCCTGGGCGGCATGCTCGTGTTCGGCGCAGCGCTGCTCCAAGAACGAAGCGCGCGGACGGGCTCCGCGGGTTGAGTCGGCGGTGCGGTGATCTCTATTCGGCGCGGATTCGATCGGGCGCCGGGAGCGTCCGCCGCATACGGGGGAGCGGACGCCTTGTGGTGCTTCGCCCATCGTCACGGCTGGACAGCTCATCAACGAGATCGGGAGCTACTCCGGCCCATCGTCGTTCGGCGCGCCGAGACGCTCTTTCATGAAGTCGACGAACGCGCGCACATTCGGGGAAAGCTCGCGTTTGCTAGCGAACACGACGTTCACGTCCACGGGGGGGATCGCCCAATCCGAAAACAGCGGCACGAGCTGCCCGCAAGCGAATGCAGGCTGACAAATGTAGCCGGAGATGATCCCGATGCCCGCGCCGTTCGTGACGAGCCTGTGTATCGCCAACGCTTCGTTCACACAGATGCGGGTCGGGAGCTCGAGATTCTTCGTTTCTCCGTCTTTCGTGAACGTCCAAGTCTTCGGCCGGCCGGATGCGTTCGGCATCTCGATGGTGTCGTGGTCGACCAGCTCCTCGAGCGACTCAGGCCTGCCCCGTCGCTGGAGGTAAGACGGCGCGGCGCAGAGATGACGCGTCATGGTTCGCAGCCGCACGGAAACCAAGCCGGAATCGGTCATCGGACCCAACCGAATGGCCACGTCCGCATCAGCGACTAGGTCCTTCTTCTCGGTGGAGAGGTCGAGCGACACGGTGACGCCCGGATAGCGAACCAGGAACTCCGGCAGCTCTTGGACCAGGACGTTGATTCCGAACCCGACACCGGTCGTCACGCGCAGTGGTCCGTGCGGGATTGACGTGGTGGCTCGAACCTGGTCCACCGCGTCCTCGAGAGCACCGAGGAGCCCCGCACAGCGTTGTAGCAGGGCTTCGCCCGTTGACGTCAGCGCGACCTCGCGTGTCGTGCGCTGCAACAAACGAGCCCCGAGTTCTCGCTCGAGGCGCGCGACATTTCGACTCACTGTTGATCGGGGGAGGCCAAGAGCTCGTGCGGCCGACGCGAAGCTCTTCATCACTGCGACTTTTTTGAAGGCGCGGAGGTCGTCGAAGTCGAACACTCGTCGATTGTCCCACGGGCTGCATGGAGTGTCTACGACGCGAGGGAGTGTGCACGCGCGAGCGCGTCTTAGGGTTTCATCCTATGACGAGTAAGACGATCCTTGCGGTCGGCGCCGCGGGACAGTTTGCGGGCCTCGCGGTCGCAGCACTCAGCGAGCGACACGCCCGGGTCAGGGGGCTTGTTCGAAATGCGGAGCAAGGGAATAAGGCACAACGGCTCGGGGCCGCGGAAGTCATCATCGGCGATCTGCGGGACGCTCGGAGCGTGGATGCGGCGCTCACCGGAATCGATGCGGTATTCTATATCGCGCCGGCGTTCCTTCCGGACGAGGCGGAGGTTGGCGAGCGGTTCGTCGACGCCGTCAAGCGTTCCGGCGCGCGACGCATCGTTTTCTCCTCGGTCATTCATCCAGTGTTGGCGGAGCTCGCGAATCACGCCGCGAAAGCGCCCGTCGAAGCCGCGATCCTCGACTCGGGCCTCGAGTACACCTTCCTCCACCCAACGCTCTACTTCCAGAATTACGCTGCCGCCTGGCCAAAAGTCGTCGCTAGCGGAGTCCTCGCCGAGCCCTGGTCTTCCGAGACCCGGTTCTCGCGCGTCGACTATCGCGACGTGGCGGAGGTCGCGGCGATCGCGCTTCTCGAAGACCGACTCTTACACGGAACCTTCGAACTGTGCGCCGACGACACGCTCAATCGGCACGAGGTCGCGGCGCTGATCGCCGAAGTCATCCGGCGTGACGTCCGCGCCGATCGGCTCGATCCGGACGCGCTCGGCAAAGAAGCCGAGGCCCTACGGCCGATGTTCGCACACTACGATCACCACGGGTTGGTCGGGAGCTCGTTGACCCTGCAGTCTATGCTTGGCCGCGCGCCTCGGACCCTCCGCGCTTACTTCGAAGAGCTAGCGCGGGAGGAGATTCGCCACACGGAGCGACAATGACCGGCGTTCCGTCGCGGCGATGCGCGCGGCGGTCGCTCCGCTCGGGGGCACCATGAGCGGGACCCTCGAGGCCGCGGAGAGAGCGTTGATTTTGATGGGCAGCTTTATTGGCGCAAGGCTTGTCACCCGACCGCTGACGATGCCGAGCCAAGCCGCGCAGCCGGGAGTCAACGGATGACAGCCATGACGAAGTCTATCTTCCACACGTATTCCATCACCACCACGCGAACGGAGAAAAGATATGAAGCGTGTACTGTTCGTCGGACAAAAGCCTGAAACAGTAGATTTCACGGACCCCTCCTTGCCGGCGGGGTTCAATGCCGAAAAGATCAATGCCGGGATTGCCTTGGGCGTCTCGAAGATCGAGGAACGTGGGTGGCAAGGCGACACCTGCATGATCACGCCTGATGCAGCTGGCAGCGCCCTGCTGCAAAGCGTGCTGAAAGGCGCCGTCTACGATTGTGTCGTGATCGGCGGCGGGCTGAGGCTCCCCCCCAAAAGCCTCGCGTTGTTCGAGACCGTGGTGAACATCGTCCACAAGGCCGCGCCGAACGCTGCGATCGCCTTCAACACGCGGCCCGAAGACACCGCTGACGCTGCCGCCCGGCAACTCGACGGTGGCTGATGGCCGTCTTGGCTGGCTCGGGTCCCGCGATGCGCAAACGGAAGGGCGACCCGTCGTCGCTTCCGATACACGCGTTCGCGTGCCTGGCAGAAACTCATGGAAGGAGACGTAGCAATGAAAATTCTAGTAACAGGCGCCACCGGTCACGTGGGATCCGAGGTGGTGAGACAGCTGAGCCTGCGCAACGCCAACGTTCGTGTCTTGGTGAGGAAGACTGGCACCGCATTTCCAGAAGGTGTCGAGGTCGCGGTGGGAGATCTGCTCGATCCGATATCCGTGCGAAGTGCTATGACCGGAGTGGACAAGCTGTACTTGCTGAACGCCGTCACGCCTGACGAGCTCACCCAGGGACTGATCGCGTATAATCTCGCGCGAAAAACGCGGTTGACCCACGTCGTGTATCATTCCGTATTTCGCGCGGAGCACTTCAAGGACGTGCCGCACTTTGCGTCGAAACTCGCGATCGAAGGGGCGCTGCGGCAGTTCGACGTTCCGTTCACCATCATCCGACCCAACTATTTCTTTCAAAATGATGCGCTCCTCAAAGACGCGCTGATGGCTGGGACCTACCCGATGCCTCTCGGGGCGGTCGGGATCTCGGCGGTGGATATTCGAGATATCGCGGAGGCGGCTGCGGTGGTGCTCACGTCCGCGGGGCACGGGGGCAAGACCTACAACCTCAACGGGCAAGAGGTGCTGAGTGGGCCAAAGGTAGCGTCGATATGGAGTGATGTCCTTGGCAACGAGGTTCGCTACCCCGGCGAAGACATGGATAAGTTCGAAGAGCAGATGCGAAGCCAACAAGCTCCTCCCTGGTCGGCGCTCGACATACGCATGATGTTCCAGGGCTATCTGGAACGCGGCTTCGTGGCGGAGGCGGGTGACCTCGAGACGTTGACCGCGTTGCTTGGGCACGCGCCGCGCCTCTACCGAGAGTTCGCGCACGAAACCAACCTCGAGTGGCAGAAGGCACGCGACGGCAAAGGCAACACGCGGTGAGCGCTTGACTCAGCGCATTCAGTCGGCTTTCCATCACGGGCTGTTCAGCAGCTCGTTCGTCACGCCCTTTCGACTCATGATCGGGATGACGTCGGGCCAGACGAACGAGCTGTGGCCAAGCAAACTGCTCGCTGCAGTGCGAGCACAGCGAGGCCTGCCGGCACACGAAAACTTCGAGGAAGTTACCCAGCGCGTTTGCTGGTGAGGCCAGCAAACTCGGGCGCTCCCACAAGGTGCGTTTGTCGACTCGAAGTGCGCTTGTCGACTCGAAGTGCGCTTGTCGACTCGAAGTGCGGGCGTCGAATTCAGGCGAGAGCATTTCGGCGCGCCGAACGCGGACGATTCGTCAAATGCGGTGAAGTCCCGCTGCGGAGTACCGCCACACTTTGCAGAAACTGAAAGTGCTCCTCCACACCGCGCTTCGATCGTTGCCCGCCACCGTAAGCGTTGGTAAGAATGCGCGCAGCTGCGCTCTGCTGGATTGAATGCTGCTGGGACGCATCCGAACACGGAGTGCCATCAAGGTGTATGCCGTGCGCTCCCCTTGGAGTGGACAATGATCGAACGATATACGATTTCGATTTTGGACAGCCGGCTGGCTGCCATACGCGACAGGGTCGCGCGCTAAGATTGGGACCAGCTTCCCGACGCGGGCGGCTGGGGCTCCGGCGTCGGCAAGGCCGATCTTCGTCGACTGGTGGACTATTGGCTCGAGCGGTTCGACTGGCGCGCCGTCGAGCGTCGACTCAATGAGCTTCCGCAGTTCATCGCGGACGTGGAAGGCGAACGGATCCACTTCGTCCATGTCCGCGGCGACGGCTCGAAGCCGCCACTCTTGCTGCTTCATGGTTGGCCGGGTTCATTCATCGAGTTCGAGCGCTTGCTGGAGCCGCTCAGAGCCGACGGGCACGACGTGATCGTGCCCTCGCTACCGGGCTTCGCTTTTTCGAACCCCATCACCGGCATCATCGGTCCGCGCCGTGCAAGCGAACTCATGCACGCGCTCATGGTCCGCCTTTTCGGGACCAGCCGCTATATCGTCCAAGGCGGAGATTGGGGCGCGCATATCGCCAGTTGGATGGCGCACGAGCAGCCCAACGCCTTGCTCGGCTTCCATATCAACATGGTCATGATCTTCGCCGAGGACGCGGTCCCGGCCACTGCTGAAGAAAAGGATCTGATCGCCCGTCGCGAGGCGATCCTCGATCGGGAGACCGGCTACAATCATGAGCAGGAAACGCGCCCGCAGACGTTGGGCGTAGCGATGGCCGACAGTCCCGTCGGCGCGGCCGGGTGGATACTCGAGAAATTCGGCACTTGGGCGGATCTGCCGAAGCGCGCCGATGGCAGCCCGGATGTATGGGCGCGCTTTACGGAGGAAGTACTCCTCACCAACATCATGCTGTACCTGGGACCCTCAGCCGTGGTGACGGCGACCTGGATTTATCGCGGAAAGCGTTTGGAGGGCTCGGACCGCTTTCCCGCCGGCACGCGCGTGACGGTACCGATGGGCATTGCTGCGTTCCCCGACCCGGTTTTTTTGCCAACGCCGCGCTCCTTCGCGGAGAAGACCTACAACGTGGTTCATTACAACGAGCTGCAGTCCGGCGGTCACTTTGCCGCGCTCGAAGAGCCTGCGTTAATGCTCGCGGACCTGCGCGCATTCGTCGCAACGGTTACGGGCGGTCGGCCCTGATGGTTGAAATGCGGCCAGTCAGAACTACCGAGACCCAATCCCTACGCCTCGCTTACCTCGAGGACGGGCCGGCCGATGGCTGGCCTGTGATCTTGTCGCACGGCTTCCCGTATGACGTGCATGCGTTCGAGGAGGTCGCTCTCATCCTCGGCCGGGCGGGCGCGCGGGTCATCCGGCCCTATTGCCGCGGATTTGGCCCGACACGCTTCCGATCCGATGCAGTCACGCGGAATGGGCAGCAGGCCGCGCGAGCGCTCGACATCCTGCAATTGGCTGACGTGTTGGAGCTCGAGCGACCGATTCTCGGCGGATACGATTGGGGCGGCAACGCTTCCTGCGTGGCCGCGGCGTTGTGGCCGGAACGCCTTGGCGGTCTGGTATGTTACGCGGGCTACGACATCATCGACATCGACCAGCAGCGTCGTGCTCTCGATCCGTCGCTCGAGCACGTCTGCTGGTATCAGCATCTGTTCCAGAGCGAGCGCGGCCGCGCCTGTTTGAGCGAAAACCGCGACGCGCTCTGTCAGATGTTGTGGCGCCAATGGTCGCCGGGCTGGGCATTCGATACGGCAACCTTCCAACGATCGGCGGCTGCCTTCTCCAACCCTGATTTCGTGGACATCGTGATCCATTGCTACCGTTGGATGTTCGGCCTCGCTTTGGGGGATCCGGCCCTGAAAACGCTGGAAGACCGACTTGGCACCAAGCCCGCAATCTCAATCCCCACCGTTACGATAGATGGGACCGCTGATCCGTTGAAACCTGGCGGAACTGCAGACCATGCGCCCATGTTCGTCCGCGGCCACGAGCACCGCGCGGTCGATGCGGGTCACAATCTGCCGCAGGAAGCGCCCGCTGCGTTCGCGGAGGCGGTGTTTACGGTCCGAGGTCTGGCAAAGTTAGGAAGGGACCTCACTCCTGAGGAACATCACTCCACTAAGTAACCCGGCCGCGCGAGCTCTTCGAGCAGCGTCGGGCCTTCCGGAGTCCACCCGTGAGCTCTCGGGTCTTCGCGAAGGCGTGGCCCTCACCGAACTCGCCGAGACGCGGCCTATCACCATGCCGTCTAGCTGCCGCGCTGCTCGCCTTGGTCGAGCGCACCGACGCGGCTTAGGCATGGCTTAGGTTAGACAAGCCATTCGATCAACGCCTGGGTCACGGCCTCGGGCTGCTCGAGTGTCGACGCATGACCACTCTCTGTGACCACGACCAGATGAGAGTTGGGAATGGCCGCTGCTATTTCCTGGGCACGCTCGGGAGGGGTCACTGGGTCGCAATCACCAACCAGAACGAGCGTCGGCACGGCAATGGAGGGCAGGCTAGGGCGACTATCGCAACGTGCGATGTTCGCTTCTTGCTGGCGTGCCATGCCCTCGACACCCAACGCGAGGGCCATGCGCACGTTGATCGCGCGCAGCGCGGGGTCCTGCTGATGCGACGGATGCAATATCGATGTCAGCGCGTGGGTGATGAGCGCCTCGTAGTCGCCAGCTCGGGAACCGGCGATGAGCGCTCGCCGCTGAGCGCTTTGCTCCGGTGTGTCGGGGCGAGCCGAGGTGTCGAGCAACGCCAGCTTGACGACCCGTTGGGGCGCCTGCCGCATGATTTCGAGCGCTATGTAGCCACCCATGGAAATGCCGCCGAGCGCGAACCGTTCGGGCGCGTTTGCCAGGATGGCCGCAGCGATTTGCGGAATCGAATCGCCCTGAAGCGTCGAAGCCAAGGTGACCGGCCCATATGACCACAGCACGGGGATTTGCGGAGCGAAGACTTCCGCCGTGCACAGCAATCCCGGGATGAGGACCAACGGAGTCATGTCGCAATTTGGTCGATGAATCCGCCAAAGAACAAGCGCTCTTTGACGAGCGTCTCACTTGGGCTCTTGCGGTAATACCTTGAAACGGTGTCGCAATGGCAGAGCACTGCTCAACCGCTACCGGGCCTTCAGCCTTCGAACAATTCGATGCGGGTCGTGACTCAGCCCGCGGCCGCTCCCAATTGGAACTTGGCCCGAGACGTTATCGTTCAGGAGGTCGCGACAAGCACCGTGCAAGGTCAGCTCCCAACCCACGACTTTGGCCACCGCCAGGGCCGGTTCGTCCCGGTTCAATTCGCGCTGGCGGTGGACCGTGCACGCGCGACCCGAAGCGGCGTGGGCTCGACGGAGCTGATCCGGAGCGCACCGCCAGCCCCCAGTGTCATCGCGGCCTCATTTTATATGCTCCACGCATATAGACAAGCCAGGCGGTCGGCATTATATGCACGGAGCATATTTCTTAGGCGCGCTTTCCGAAGGCGATATCAGGCGGAAGAAGCGTCAATCAGGCTCATGGGCCGCATGGCTATGGAACTCAACCAAGTCAGCTATTTTATCAACTTGGCCGAGACGCTGAATTTCACAGCAGCTGCTCGCTTGAGCGGTGTCTCGCAGCCAAGTCTGACCCGCGCGATCCGCCGCTTAGAAGATGAGCTTGGCGGGCCACTGATCTATCGCGACGGGAAGAACAGCCGGCTGACTGGCCTTGGCCAGGACGTTAAGGCGGAGTTCCAGCGCATGGTGGTCGCGATGAAGAGCGTGCGCAATCACTCTGAGAACTGGGCGACGGGGAGGCACCGGGTGCTGGATGTCGCGGTCGCGCCCACCGTCGGACCAAAAGAATTTACGGCGTTTTTCGAGAGCGCTTTGGCGGAGCTGCCATCCATCGAAATCAAGCTGCACGCGCTGCAGTCGAACGAGGACGCATCGGCGGTGCTTTCAGGAAAGTACCAAGCGTGCATCCTGGCGCGTGAAACAAGACCGGAACCCAAGCTGGACGTGCTTCCTCTATTTCGGGAGCGCTTCGTGCTCGGCTGTTCTGCAAACCATCCCTTGGCAGTCAGTGAGATCGTGCGCGGCGAAGACCTGCTCGAGTTTCCCTTCGTTGATCGGCTAAGTTGCGAGTTTCGCGATCAGATCCTCGATCATTTTGCGCGACGGGACTTGCACATGCGACCCCGCTTTCGATCAGACCGCGAGGATTGGCTGCAGCGGGTCGTCGCCGACGGCTACGCCATATGCATTCTTCCGGAACGATCGGCCACGGCGCACCGCCTCGTCACTCGGCCGATTGACGGCCTTGTCTTGGAGCGCGAAGTCGTCATGGCGACGGTATCTGGCTCCACGGCAACGGTCGAGATACGGAAGATCGCGCAGCTAGCAGCCGGATACGAGTGGAACTGATCACGACGTGAAGAGCTTGGGCGCTATGGAAACCATACGCACAGTGCATTGGATAAATCCAAGACGCACTGCGATAGTGGACGCAATAACCGACAAATAAAGCGACAGCGCGCCTGCCCCCCTAGACAAGTATTGGAGACTATCATGAAGTTTGAAAAGACACAGACGGCAGTTGGTCGCCTGACCCCGGAGCAACGCCGGATTACCCAGGAGTCGGGCACCGAAAGGCCCTTCACGGGGGAGTACAACGACAACAAGCGGCCTGGCATCTACGTCGATGTAGTGTCGGGAGAACCGCTGTTCGCTTCGACCGACAAGTTCGATTCGGGTACGGGTTGGCCCAGCTTCACGAAGCCGATCGTTCCGGGAAACGTGAACGAGGTACGGGACAGCGCGCTCGGCATGGTCCGGACGGAGGTCAGGTCCGTACACGCCGACAGCCATCTTGGCCACGTGTTCCCGGATGGTCCTTCCGACCGCGGCGGTCTGCGTTACTGCATCAACTCAGCGTCCCTTCGCTTCATCCCGCGCGACGAAATGGAGGCCGCTGGATACGGCGAATACCTCGATCAGGTAAAGGAGGCTTAACATGCATCAGCGCGCCGTTCTCGCGGGCGGGTGTTTTTGGGGCATTCAGGATCCAATCCGTAAGCAGCCCGGCATCATCTCGACTCGTGTGGGTTACACGGCGGCGATGTTCCCAACGCTAAGTACCGCAATCACGGCACGCATGCCGAGATGCGGTCATCGAACCCAGCCTTGATGAGGTGGGTCATTCCAGCCAGCCGCCGTCGCAGCACCAGGATCGAAGAATCATGTCGGACCTCTCGTCCTTTCTGATCACGCAGCGCTGGCCGGTTGAATCGTACGCTGCGGGCGACATCCTTCGCCTCAGTAACTATTCGAGCATTCAAGCATGGCTCGGACGCGGGCTAGCTCGACCAGCAGTACAGCGTGGCCTGCGCCTCCCTGCGAGGCCGGCATGAGCGTCATCGCCGCGTACTATTACAACGAAGGCAAGCGAATCCGGGAAATCACGCTCGACGAGCACGTCCAGCGGGATGAGCGACGCTCGGGTTTCTGCTGGATCGCGCTTCGCGAGCCCACCGCCGACGAGCTTTACGAGCTCCAAGCAACCTATCACCTCCATCCGTTGGCAATCGATAACGCGATGCACCCGCTGTGCCCGCCCAAGCTCGAAGTCTACAACGATGAGCTGTACGTCGTCACTCAGACCGCCGAGCTGGTCGGCGACCGGATTCGCTATGGCAAGACGGCGATCTTCACCGGTCACAATCATCTCATCAGCGTAAGCCACGGCAACGCCGGAGCGCTAGGCAACCTTAGGGAGCAACTCGAGACTTCGCCGGCGCTCTTGGGAAAGGGTGTCGACTACGTGCTGCACGCGATCTTGCACCGTATCGTCGACCAGTACTTGCCCATCTTCGAAATGATCGAAGATGACGTTCTGGCGATGGAGAAACGATCGTTAGACGACTTTCTCGGACGAGAAGAAGTCGCCCGCATCTTCGCACTGAGAGGCGAACTCACGCGCTTCCAACGCACGCTGGGCGGTATGGGTGAACTTGTCAGAAAGCTCTTCCGCAGGAATTTTCCCTGCATCAGCGCCGAAGTAAGGCCGTACTTCAACGATGTGGCGGATCACGTCGATCGCGTGCAGTCCATGGTCGACGGCCTCCTTCATGTCCTGTCGACGGTCTTTGAGGCCAGCAGTCTTCGGGAAGCGCAAAGGATGGGGGTGATCACTCGCCAGCTCGCGGCTTGGGCGGCAATACTGGCAGTGCCTTCGGCGATCGCTGGAATATACGGCATGAACTTCAAGAACATGCCGGGGCTGAATACGGCCCATGGATACATCGTCGTGCTCGGGCTGATGGCGATGCTTTGCCTTTTCCTGCTCATGCGTTTCAAGAAGGCCAGGTGGCTATGAATACTGCGCTTCGCGTTCGTCTCCGTCATCTGACGGGCCACAGCGCGCCTGATGCGGGAGCGTTTCCAATCCAACTCGAGATGAAGGTGCGTCGATGACATCCCAAGTTACCGACGTTCTAGAAGCAGTCCGGTCGTTCACCGCCAAGGGCTATGACCGCGAGTACCGCGTCAAGGACGGCAATCTCGGCGATCTCGTCGATCTCGAATTAGGATCGCCCCTCGATCCGTGCATTCGTGTCGACGCGGCGTGTCGACCCGCGCGTGGCGCACACCGCGCGGGTGCGCGCGGCAGTATTGCAAAAAGCTATAGAAACTATAGCGACAGGGTATCGGAAGTCATCCTGGCCTGGCGCTACCTATGCGCAATCCTCACGACTCATAGCGAGCGAGAGCCATATCTATCCTCGTAGAGGATCCGGTAAACTGAGTTCCAGTTCCATCGGTCCGATTGGCGGTTACACGTGCAAAGGACTTGCACAAGGTTCTGAAATCAAGCAGGTTCCTGGCTGTCGCAACAAGCAGGGAGTTCGCCATGGTCACCAGAGGATTCAAAGGCCGCGACTCAGGCGGCGACCAGTCCGATCGGATTCCGCCGGGTCAGCATCTCGTGGAGGACTTCCCCGTTCTGACAGCCGGGCCAGCACCGAGCGTGGAACCCTCTGATTGGGAATTCACCGTCAAAATCGGTCCGAAGCCCGTCAAAGTGTGGAATTGGGACGAGTTCAACACCCTACCGAAGACCAAAGTGACCAGAGACATTCACTGCGTCACGTCCTGGTCCAAGCTGGATACCAAGTGGGAGGGCGTACTCATCGAAGACATCCTTGCAGATGCAGGGCTCGAGCGACCCACCGATTTCGTCTTGGCGCACTGCTACGATGGATATTCGACAAACGTCCCGCTTGCGGATTTGCTCTCAGGGAAAGCGATGGTCGCTCTCAACTATGCGGGCCAACCGCTTCCGCGCGATCATGGAGGCCCCGCGCGCCTTCTGGTTCCGCACCTTTACTTCTGGAAGTCGGCCAAATGGGTGAATGCGCTGCAATTCACGACGCGTGACGAGGCGGGCTTTTGGGAGCTGCGCGGCTATCACATCTACGGAGATCCGTGGCGCGAGCAACGATACACCAATGATTGAGAATGGCGCGCAAATCGCGTGGCAGTCATGCGTGGTCGACGAAATCGTCGAGCAAACCCCGAGAATCAAGAGCTTCTTCCTTCGGTTGAGCCAACCGTTCGTGCACATTGCAGGTCAGCATGTCGATATCCGGCTGACCGCCCCTGGTGGCTATAGTGCGATGCGCAGTTACTCAATCGCGTCATCGGCAATCTCGTCCCCGACCGTCGAGCTCGCTATCGAGCGCTTGCCGGATGGCGAAGTTTCGCAGTTCTTTCACGATGTCGTGGCGATCGGCGACGAAATCGAGCTTCGTGGTCCGCTCGGCGGCCATTTCCTATGGCCTGAACCTGCCATCGACGCAGTGCTGTTGATCGGGGCAGGCTCCGGCCTCGTGCCGTTGATGGCAATGATCCGGCAGCGCCGCGCACTGGCCCAGGCGGTGCCGACAGCGCTGCTCCTAGCAGCGCGAACCGCCGAGGACGTTCTCTTTTCAGAAGAGCTTCATTCCATCCAAATGAGCGACCCGGCGTTCGTCTTGGCGCTGGCGATTACGCGCGAGAGGCCGAGCCGCGCATCGGACTTTGCGCGACGGATCGACGGCTCGATGGTCCAAGAAATTCTAGCGCGGCTTCACCGAAAGCCCACGCAAGTGTTCGTTTGCGGGTCCAACGGTTTCGTCAACAGCGCGACCGAGGGCGCGCTGCAGGCCGGCCTAGACTCCTCCATTATCAAAACCGAGCGCTACGGTGGCTAGCAGCGCGGGAGGTGAAGATGATGGCGAAGCTCGGCTTTGGAGGGGGATGCCATTGGTGCACAGAAGGGGTGTTCCAAGCGTTGCGCGGCGTTGCTCGGGTCGACCAGGGCTTTGTCCAATCGGACGCACCGGCAGATACCTGGTCAGAAGGGGTGATCGTTGCCTTCGATCCATCGGTCATTCCGTTGGCAACACTGTCCGAGGTGCATCTGAGAACGCATTCCGCCACCCGGGCCCGCTCACCTCGCAGCAAGTACCGCAGCGCGATCTACATCTTCGAAGACAGCCAGCGCCATGAGGCCGAACTGGCGATAGCCCGCTTCGCCGACCGGTCCGGCAATGCGGCGCTTACCCTGGTTCTCCCGTTTAGAAGTTTCAGGGCGTCGCACGAGCGTTACCAGAACTACTATCGAACCGATCCGAGCCGGCCCTTCTGTCGCCGCTACATCGATCCCAAGCTGGATTATATCCGACGGCACTTTGCCGAGCTGGCGCTCCCTGAAGAGAACCTTACCGCCACGCAAGCTATCGACAATGATGATGGCTCGGAGTGACAGGGCCGCAGTCAGGCCGCATGACGTCGCGGCCGGCGTCGGGAATGCGCGTGTATCCTCCTCTGGGTATGTGCTTGGTCGTAAGAAAGTAGATAAACACCTTCTGCAAGGCGCGCCGCAGCACTACCGCACGCGGATCGCCGTCGGAGGCTGACGACATGACGAAAATCAATTCAATCGCACGTGATCAGGAAGTGATCGTGATGCTTCGGCTGAAGTTCAAACCGGGCGCTATCGATCATGTGCTGAGCGAGCTCGTGCCCATCGCCGTGCTGACACGCGAAGAGACGGGCAACATCGAGTTTCACATCTATCGCGCGCAGGACGACGATGACCGCCTTGTCCTATTCGAACGATGGGCAAACCAGGCGGCGTTAGACCAGCATTGGCAGCAGGACTATACGAAAAGAGTGCTGGCGCTTTTCGAAGACAACCTCATCCGGCCCTTATCCGAGACCGAGGACGTCACATATCTCAGCGCCATCATGCAAGCCGCCAGCTAGTTCACGCACGAAGACCGCCGAAGACGACGCTTCGCTTGCGGTGGTTTGGCGACAGCGCGTAGCGGCCAGTCGATAGCGCTCGTTGAAGTCAACATCCATCGCGGCTAGCGCGCCTCTCGTCGGCGATATGGCACGTGATCGAAGCCGCCACCAACACCCAATTCAAAGTCCCCATGCGAGATATCGCCGCCATCGTCCGCCAGTTCCACACCAACTACTCGAACCAAGAGGTGGACAAGAGCGCATCTCTCGTCACCGACGACGTCATCGCCGACATTAACGGCGGGGCCGGTAACGGGGTCAACGGCATTACCTTCCGCGGCCGTGACCAATTCGTCGCCTGGCTGCAGCACGACAAGGTCATGTTCCCGGACGGCAAGCTCGTGCACCCTCGAACCTAGGTGAGATCGTGAAGATCTTTGCCCAGCGGCGCGGTCAGGCGAAACTCCGAGAAGCGCACGGCGAGACCCGCACGCTCCGGCGTGCAGCACATCGGGCCGACTTGGTACGACGAGGCGGGGGGGAACGGGGCCAAGCGTACGAGTGGCCACGTGACTCGATCCGCCGATACCTGAACGCGGAGCACGCCACCGCTTAGCGTGATCCGCATCAGAAAATCACCGGCATCGCCGACGAATGGTCCCGTCGCCCAGTCGGATCGCTCGTTCGTGAGCACACTGCTCAGCATAGCGCGCCCATCCGACAGTTCGACGCCGGCCTTCAGCCAGTGCTGCGCGTCGAGCCGAATCATGATGCCGGCCTGGTCGTAGAGGCGTTCGTAGTTGGCTTGTATTCGCAACTGCGCGCTAAACTCGGATGGCGTTGCGAACGCGAGGAAGTGCCCACTATCGCGAGTGAAGCCGTAGTGAGTCTCTTGCCAGAAGTCGGTGGCGGCGTCGGTTGTGACCTCGAGTTCGTCCTCTCGCGCGAACCACAGCTTGGGTTCGTTCAGCCAGGTGCCATCGCTCAAATTTACCAAGGTCGGGTTTGCTCGCATCGCGCCGCAAGACCTTACTCCCGAAACGATGAGATGCGTCACCCGCGTCTGACTCTGGACCTTCCCTGAGGACGCCGTTTCGCTCGAGCCGGTGGGGGCTGCGCTCGCGGCGTCGAGTTGTCGCAATGCGGACCGTTTTTGACTATCCTGTCACGACATTCCCATGGTTGAACAAGCGAGTACCCACACGCTCGGGGGAGCACCGAACGACCACTCGAGAACGGTCGGCACAGAGCACCGTCGTGCCTGGCTGCGGGTCGCGCTCGGCTTGTGCTTTGGCTTGGGCGTCGCGGCGTGCTCATCCAGCGTGAACCCCAGCGGCGCGGCGGGCGGGTCCAACACAGGAGTGGGCGGGTCAGCCACTGGCGTTGGCGGGGATGACGGTCAGCCGGGCCTCGCCGGCAGAGGGGGCAAGTCGGGCGGAAGCGCAGGTGCAAGCCCGGGAGGAAGCGCAGGTGCTAGCTCGGGTGGCGACAACGGCTCAGCCGGTACGGGCGGCGGAGAGGCCGGTGAGCTCACCCGCCCGGTCACGATGAATGACGTCTCGATTCTGTTTCCTCTTGGAACGGCATCGGACTATTCCACCGGGCACCTGCGAGCGGGCTCAACCGGAAAGCGCGGTGCGCTCTTTCCCGCCTCGGTTTTCGAAAAAATTACGATCGAGGGCTCCGCTGCGGGAAGCGGGATCGGGGGCCCGAGGACGGCTCCCTACGCAAACATGCGAGTCGTCGCTCTGCGCCTGGATCCGTGCTTCGCAGAGCTCCACCCGACGCCCTCCGCCACGACCTGTCGGAATCAGCTCCGGTTGGTTTTCCAAGAGCTCCAGGCATCGACCACCGGCGTGAGCGCCTTCGATTCGGGTGTTCATGCCCTCTACAGCATCACCCGCGGCGAGCTGCTCGCCATCTTGAACGAGATCGTCCGGCTGCGAGAAGCGGACGGCGGCCAAGGTGGAAAGGGGCCGCTCGCCCCCCACGCGCTGATGGTGACGCAAGGTCTGACCGGTTCCTTCTCGACCGCGATTCAGGAGCTGATCTTGCAATACGCGGGCGAGCAGAACCTCGTGCGCGTAACCGCGATGACGAGCGTGAACGCCGGCTTCCAGTGGTCCTTTTTTGGCTTCGACATCAGCGACGCGAGCCCCAACGCGGCACCGCTCGCCATCGCCACGCTGGCCGCGGACGGCACGGAGCAGAGCTTCTTTCGAGGCTTCCAAAGCAACACCGATCCGATCGGATCGTTCGTTCCGAAGCCAACCGGTCCCGACGATTTCACGGTTCTCGCCGATGTGAAGTCGGCGAGCATGCTCCCCGCTGCCGACCAGGCCAAGCTCACACGCGCTCTCGCGCGGGTCGAGAACCCCAGCATTTTTACCCCCGACACTCTGGACTGCGCGCGCTGTCACACGGCGAGCCCGCTCGGCCAGAACGTGGCGCGCGATCGGCTTCACCTCTCAGTGGCGGACGATGCGGATGCGTTCCAGCCCGATGGAAAGTGGGTCACCGCCAAAGAGATGAGCGCTACCGACTTCTCGGGTTCCTCGCCGACGAACCTGGATGTCCCGCTCGTGGACGTCCACGCTTTCAGCTACGCGATTCAGCGCCCCTCCGTTAGTCAGAGGACCGTCAACGAAACGGCGGCGGTGGTGCAGTTTCTGAACGACTCGTTCTATGTCGTTCGGTGACAGGAAAACCTAGCGCCCGACCGTGTCCGCCACGTTTGATGAAGGGGCCGTCCAGGCCCGCTGCGCAGTCAGCCTAGGCGCTTCGCGATCAATGAGTTGACGCTAGTTTTCGCGGCAGCTGCTGCCGCTCACAAACGTTGCCAGATCTCCATCAATGGGAGCCCCGAATCGCGTGATCAATGGGCCCGATGAGCGCGCAAGTCGAGTTTCGCTGACTGAATCGATTGATAGCATCGACGCCACAGTGGCCAGAGCAACTCTCGTAGTCGATTTCGACAGCAGACTGTAACCGCACGAGCCCGGCCGGCATAAGAGCCCTGCATGGGCCATTTTCGCGGCTGTAGCTCGATGAGGACAGAGGAATGAACAGGATTCACAATAAGTTAGTGGTGGGTGCGCTCGGTCTTCTCTTGGCTCCGTTGGCCGGCTGTAGTGATGAGGCGGACGCTGACAGCAAGGTAATTGCCATGGGCACGGCGCTGGAGGTGTACACGGACGTGGCGGGAAACCCCATTCCAACCACCGCGACCGCCATGAGCACGGGATGGGACGAAGGAGGAAAACTGAAGCTGTCACTGCGCGTCGCTGGCTTTCCCCCGAGCCGGGACTTTGGTTCGCACCTGCACAAGCTCTCCTGCGCGGACAATAAAGCCGGTGGTCATTACCAGCACATGGCTGCCCCAACGATGGAGGAAGTGAACACGCCGACCTACGCCAACAAAGCGAATGAGGCCTGGCTGGACTTCACGACCGCAGCTGACGGAAGTGCAGCTGTAGAAGCGACCCAGACTTGGCTTCCGCGCTCTGGGCAAGCGATGTCCATCGTCATCCACGCGATGAAGACCGACGACAGCGGCCGTGCGGGCGACAAACTTGCGTGTCTGCCGATAAATCTCCCCTAGTGTACGGACGCCCTCGGTGCGAGGCGCCGATGAAGCTCGCCGCGTGGATGTCGTCGACGCCCTGCGCGCGGTGGCAAGTGGCGAGCTTCATGTCGAGCGAGTGAGCCCGCGTTGCACCAGCGACTCTGAGCGACACCTGTGCCAGGGCTGCTTTCGCGATAGACGTCAGCTGCGCTGAGTGTACTAGAGCCCGAAGCACGGGGTAGAGCTCGCGCCCGAGAGTGGGACGCCGTCCGCGTCGAAGCGAAACCGGATGAGCTCCTCATTTACCAAAGCGTAGACGGCGAAATGCATGTCGAGCACGCAGCTCGAACCGCTCACGCGAGGCTTGATCGATCCGCCGGCACCGATCACGTTGCGCGGCACCGAGCTCATCGCGCAACTCATGTAGGATCCGGCTTCGAGGTTCCAGCCCGGAAGGCCATCGAGGACCGTCCGCAACCCGCTCGTGCCATCCGTAAAGGTAAGGCGCGGGCAGAACTCGGTCCCCATTTTGACAATTTGAATGCGATCGTAGCCTCCTCCGATGTTGAGGGAGGCCGAGTAGCTCGCTGGCGACGAGTCTGGCGGGGGGGCCTCGCAACAGAGATAGCGCGCGCCGATGCTGCAGCCAGCGGATGAGCAACTGGGGCTCTGACGCGCGGCTTCGTCGGCCGCGACGAGACTGTCGTAATCCGTGGGAACGTCGGCGTAGGAGCAGCGCACCTGGGGCGGCGAGCCGGCACAGCAGCCGCAACCACACGCGAGAAATTCAGCGCACATGCCTTCGGCACCCGCCTCAGAAGCACCCGCTTCGCCGCCGGCGACAGCTGTGCCGCCCGAGTTCACCGAGCCGCCGAGCGACACCGCGCCACCGGAGCCGGAGCCACCCCGAGCCGCAGCACCGCCGCTGCTTGCCTGTGCGCCCCCGTCGCTCATCGAGCCACCCGCGATGATGGACGCACCGACACCGCTCTCCGAGCCGCCGCGCTGCGCTCCACCCTGGGACGAGGCCCCGCCGGGCGTCGATGCGCCGCCCTGGCCCGGAACGAAACCATCATCAGTGCTCTTGCCGCACGCCGTACAAACCCACACACCACAGATTGCCCAGCGCACAGCCCGCATACACCATGGATAGCATGGCCGCGCAGTTGCCCAAAGACGCCGCGGTTCAACGCAAGCCGATTTTCCGCCAACGGTTCCGCGAAAAAAACGCCTGCTGCTAGCCCACTCTTTCAACTCACGTGCAATGCGTCTCTGACGTCGCGCGCGTCCGTCGCGGGTGGTTTGCCGAAAAACCGGGCGTACTCGCGATTGAACTGAGTCGAGCTTTCGTAGCCGACGTCGAATGCTACGGCGGTCGCAGTGGCGGCATTTCTGATCAATAGTGATCGCGCTTGCATCAGCCGCAACCGCTTTTGGAATTGTAGCGGGCTCATGGACGTCAGGGTCTTGAAGTGCTTGTGAAAGGCCGACTCACTCATGCTGACGCGGCGGGCGAGCTCGCGAATGGGCAACGGCTGGTTGAAGTGGCTGCGAATCCAGTGAATGGCTTGTCGCACGCCCGCGCTCGCCGAGTCGCGCAAGGCAACGTCTCGCAGCACATGACCCTGCGGCCCCTGCAGCACACGAAACAGAATCTCTTTCTCGTACAGCGGCGCAAGGGCCGCGATCTCATCCGGCTGATTCATGAGCCGCAGGAGGCGACACCAGGCATCCAGCAGCGCCGGGGTCATTGGGGCCACGGCAAAGCCTTCGCCTTTGCCCGGCTTGCTGGGCGCAGCTTCCAACAGCTCGCTCACCAGGCTGGCGTCGATTGTTAGGCTCACAGCGAGGTACGGACGGCCTGGCCCCGCTTGATTCACGTGGCCCACGGCCGGGAGATCCACGGACATGACGAAATAAGTCGCCGGATCGTAGCGCAGGGTGCGCTCGCCAATGGTCATGGTCTTACCGCCCTGCAGAATCAGATTCACCATGGGCTCGTACACCGCGGCGAGATCATGTTCGGGCACCTTGCCACGCACCATGGCGACGCGCGGGATGCCTGTCTCCGTACGACGGTTTTCGGCGCGGGCAGCAAGCGAACGCATCTCCGTCAGCGGATCCATGATTTGCAGTATGCCTGATCCGGCGGCGTCAGTACTGTGCGTACAGGATTAGGCAAGACAACGCCAAGAACCGGCGTAGTGGGCGAACCGCAAAGTCCGCACGCTCTGTGCATGACCAACCAACAAGCCTCGAAGAAAGTCGTCGTTCTCACCGGAGGCAGCCGCGGCATCGGCCGCGCAACAGCCCGCGAGTTGGCCCGCCGCGGCTGCGCGGTCGTGCTCACTTACCACCAGCATCCGGACGGGGCCGTGGAGGGAGTGCGCGTCATCGAAGCGGAGGGAGGCCGTGCCCATGCTTTGCCCTTGGACGTGACTGCGGTCGCGACCTTCGCCGCGTTTCGGCACGAGCTCGTTGCGGTGCTGCGTAAGTGGGGGCGCGAGACGTTCGACGGCCTAGTGAACAACGGCGGCTACGGCCTATACAAGGCCATCGACGCGGTGACTGAAGAAGAATTCGACGGCCTGGCCGCGGTTCACCTGAAAGGCCCGTTCTTTCTCAGTCAGGCGCTCTTGCCCTTGCTCGAGCGCGGCGGCCAAGTCGTGAACGTGAGCAGCGCGACCACGCGCGTCGCAACTGCCGGGGTCGCTCCGTACGCTTCGTTCAAGGCCGCGCTCGAGACGCTCACCCGCTACATGGCCAAGGAGTGGGGTGCGCGAGGCATTCGCGCCAACTCGGTGGCCCCTGGTGCGATTCGCACTGAGCTGGGCGGTGGGCTCACACCTGACTTCGAAGCCCTGCTCGCCTCGCAGACCGCTCTAGCGCGAGTAGGAGAAGCGGACGAGGTAGCGCGTGTCATCGCAGCGCTTCTGGGCGATGACCTGGGCTGGGTCAACGGGCAGTGCATCGAAGTGACAGGCGGGTACTGCCTGTAAGCGCGGATCGCTCTTACTGGGCAATGAGCAATGAGCCTAGCGCTCTCAGACGACCAGCGGAAGGTCGCGCCTCTGAGCTCTTCTACGGTGGCGCGCCCAGCGGCTCGACTAGAAGCGCCTGCCCCAACATTGCAACTTGAGCTTGGCCGTGATGCCGCAAGTCGTCGAGTTCGTAGC
>Ga0247740_1000274_pt1 | contig 26977 bp, 24 predicted proteins | sample UWRJL148409B2_FD_180942 | JGI IMG/M metagenome (GOLD analysis project Ga0247740, IMG submission 180942) | Plant litter microbial communities from Arlington Agricultural Research Station in Wisconsin, United States - UWRJ-L148-409B-2 | ecosystem: Environmental > Terrestrial > Plant litter >...
GTGGTCGATCATCGGCGCCGCCCTGTTCGTAGCGTTGGTGCATCTTGTCTCGGGCGGGGCGGCGGGCCGCACTTACCGCTACCGGTGAGCGCGGCTTTCGCGCGTTCAAATACGCCAGGGTGTATCTCTGGGACCGGCTTGCCAATTGTCGTGTCGCCCGTCCCAGTAGATCACCGTCACGTCCAGCGGGTCGACGTCATCGAGAGTATTGTAGTTGATCGTCACGAAGTCCCCGCCGAGCTCGGCAAGATGGCCCGCGCCGAAGCAGTGGATGCCGCAATGCTTGCAGAAGGAGCGAGTGCCGATCTCGTGTCCCCACACGTACTCGGTGATGCTCTCTTTGCCCGACAACAATTCGAAGGCGTCCGGTTTCACGGAGCTGCCCAGATGGCTCGTCTTGGTGCAAATCGAGCAGTTGCAGCGGCCACCTTGGCTCGTGTCGATCACGGCCTGAAAGCGGACTCGGCCGCAGTGGCAGCCTCCGGTGTGAAGTTTCGGACCAGGGGCGGACGGGGTTTCAGTGCGTTCGTCGGATGACATCTGGGCTTCCTTTCGTGGTTCGTTAGCGCGAAAAGCACCGTGTCACGTCCAAATGACAGCCTTATGTCAGTTATTGTCGCCCGCTCGAAGGCGGCCCGCTTGCACCGCTGCCGTTTCCGGTTTTAGTCGGCTCTGGTGACGGCTTCTGACGCTCAACGCGCGGTGCTCGCGGTCTTTCGCATCGAGTCGCCTCGACTGATCGCCGGGCTCGCGCGCATGCTGCGAGACGTCGGTCTCGCCGAGGAGTTGGCGCAGGACGCACTGGTCGTCGCGCTCGAGCGTTGGCCCGAGTCGGGCGTTCCGGACAACCCGGGCGCTTGGCTGATGGCCACGGCCAAGCGGCGCGCGATCGATGAGCTGAGGCGCGGCAAGCGTTGGCGACGCAAGCAAGACGCCATTAGTCACGAGATCGATACTCGCGCCGAGTTTAGCGCGCCGGACCTAGACGCCGCGCTCGACGACGACGTGGGCGACGACTTGCTGCGATTGGTGTTCACCTCGTGTCATCCGATCCTTTCGACCGAGGCGCGCGTGGCGCTCACCCTGCGCCTGCTCGGCGGGCTCACGACGGAAGAGATCGCGCGCGCGTTCTTGGTGCCCGAGCCGACGATCGCGCAGCGCATCGTGCGCGCGAAACGACAGTTGGCAGATTCCCAGGTGCCGTTCGAGGTGCCACGCGGACCGGAGCTCGCCGCGCGTTTGTCATCCGTGCTCGAGGTCGTGTACCTGATCTTCAACGAGGGCTACTCGGCGACGGCTGGTGAAGATTGGATGCGGCCCGCGCTGTGCGACGATGCCCTGCGTTTGGGCCGTGTTTTGGCGGAACTGGCGCCAACCGAACCGGAGGTGCACGGCCTGGTCGCGATTATGGAAATTCAGGCTTCGCGCGCCAAGGCACGCACCAGCCCTACGGGGGAGCCGATTCTGCTTCTGGAGCAGAACCGCGCGCGCTGGGACCAAATGTTGATCCGGCGCGGGCTCACGGCGCTCGAGCGCGCGGAAGCGCTCGGCGGTGCGAGTGGGCCGTACGCCCTGCAGGCGGCGATCGCCGCGTGCCACGCGCGAGCCGCCCGAGCGGAAGCTACGGACTGGGCGCGCATTGCGGCGCTGTACGCGGTGCTCGTCGCGCGCACACCCTCACCGATCGTGGAGCTGAACCGCGCGGTCGCGGTATCGATGGCCGAGGGACCTGCCGCGGGCCTGTCGATTGTCGATGCGCTCGTAGCCGAGCCCTCGTTGCGCGCGTACCACTTGCTACCCAGTGTGCGGGGTGATCTGTTGTACAAGTTAGGTCGCCTCGATGAAGCGCGCGCGGAGTTCGAGCAGGCCGCGTCGCTTACACGCAACGCGCGCGAGCGTGCGTTGCTCGCGGAGCGCGCTCGATCCTGTACCCGACCCGAGATGAGTCTCCCTTCGAGCAAAGGAACGAGCTGAATGTTTTCGAAAATTGCGCTTGGCGCGCTGGCGGTGTTGGCCATTCTCGGGCTCGTGATTGCCACGCGCCCGGCGCACTTTCGCGTCGAAAGAAGCGCGCTGATTCACGCCCCCGACGCGGTTATTTTTCCTCTAATCGACGATTTTCACGCGTGGCCGCTCTGGTCACCTTGGGAAAAACTCGACCCAGGCATGAAAAAGACGTTCAGCGGCGCGCCCAAGGGCAGGGGTGCCGAATACGCATGGGCCGGGAATGACAAAGCCGGTGCAGGGCGCATGACCATTCTGGAGAGCAAGCCGAACGAGCTCGTGTCCGTGAGGCTCGAGTTCTTGAAGCCGTTCGCGGCCACCAATCAGGCCGCCTTCGAGCTCGTGCCGACGGGCGCTGGCACTCAGGTCACCTGGAGCATGGAAGGCAACAATGGCTTCATCGCCAAAGCGTTCTGCATGGTGATGGACATGGATGCCTTGGTCGGCAAAGACTTCGAGGAGGGCTTGGCGAACCTCGACCGCTTGGCTCGAAGTGCGCTGCCAGCTGCTCCGGCGTCACCGTAGAGGATGCGCCAAGCGTTTCAAGCCGGCGGTTCCATGTCCGAGTGCAGCACGAATTCCGGATAACCCGGCACGCCCATCTCAGGCACATCGAGCCCCGCCGTCTCCGTCTCTGCCGTGACGCGATTTCCCCCGATCAGCTTGCCAATTACCCAAAAGATGCTTCCGCCGACCAGCACGTTCCAGGCGATGCACGTCCCGGCTTCGATGCATTGAGCAACGAGCTGAGAGGGATCCCCGTAGAACAGGCCGGTCACGCCACGGCCCGCTTGCCCCATGTATTGGGTCGCGCCCACACCGTTCCAGCCCGCCCCGTAGCTGCCGTCGGAAAAAAGGCCCACCGAGATTAGCCCCCACAAGCCATTGGCTCCGTGCACGCTGATCGCACCCACCGGATCATCGATGCCCATGCGCTCGACGAAGAACACGCTCCAAACCACCAGCATGCCCGCGACGGACCCAATGATGAAGGCGCTGATCGGCGTGACGAACGCGCACGGCGAGGTGATGGCGACCAAGCCCGCGAGCATGCTGTTGCACATCATGGACGGGTCTGGCTTACCGTACACGTTCCACATGTAAACGACGCCGCTCAAGCTGGCGGCCATGCCGGCGATCATCGTATTGACGGCCACGACGCCGATGCGGCCGTCAGTTCCGGCAAGTGAGCTGCCTGCGTTGAACCCGAACCAGCCGAAAGCCAGAATGAACGTCCCGAGCTGCACCATGGGGATGTCGTGCGGCAATATCGCTTGCGGTTGCCCATTCAGGTACTTGCCGATGCGCGGACCAATCATCCACGCGGTGATCACCGCTAGCGATCCGCCTTGCAAGTGGACGACCCCGGAGCCAGCGTAGTCGACCGCGCCGTGGCCGAAGCCGAGGCGATAGCCAATCTGCGCGAGCCAACCGCCGCCCCACACCCAATTGGCGAACACTGGGTAGGTCAGGCCGCCGACGAAAATACTGAAGATGAAAAAACTCTTGAAGCGCCAGCGTTCGGCGCAGGCGCCAGTGACGATGGTCGCCGTCGTGTCCATGAACGCCATCATGAATAGGAACATCACGATGGCGGCCGAGTCGTAGCCTGCCCCCGTCAGGAAAAAGCCAGTGGTACCAAACAGACCCCAGCCTTGATCGCCGTTCACGGGTGAGCCGACGGTGAACATGTGAGACAGAGTCGGCAAACCGCCAAGCGTCAGCGGGCCGCCGATGGCGGTGCCGTTCATGCCACCGCACATGAGCGCGAATCCGGACACGAAGAACCCGAACATCCCCAGCGCGTAGACCAAGAAGTTCATGGACATCGTGTGCGCGGCATTCTTTGCGCGACACAGTCCGGTCTCCACCAGTGCAAAGCCCGCCTGCATGAAGATCACGAGGAAGCCGCAGACCAGCACCCAAACGTAGTTGATGCCGAAAAAATTGTGTGAAGATGACTGCGCAACCGCGTGGACGCTCGCCGCCACCTGCTCGGGCGTCATCGTCTTCGGGTCGAGCTTGGTGTAGCCGGGGACGGACGCGGGCGTGGGCGTGGTTTGGAACGCGCCGGTCTTGTCCGGTCTTGCATCGTCGGCGTGAGCGGCGGGCACCCAAGCCACTAGCGCCGCCAAGCAGCAGGCGCTGACCGCCAGCCAACGGTGCCACGTTTGAGCCACGGTCGATCCCCGCTCCGTCTTCATCTGCTGCCGCATCCGATCTCCTCGCGCGAATAGTGGGCAGGCTCGGGGTTTCAGCCGTGTTTCACAAAGGCTTCTCTCCCTCATGAGAGATTTCCAGGAGAGCGGCTTCGAGGTGTCCCGCCGCCGAGGTGGTCGCGGCTCCGTAAGAACAAAATGAACGAGCGCCGCGTCATCGATGCCTTTCGGCAATCGACGGCGCAGCGCTCCACGCTACCTATCGGTACTAGTTCGACTCAGGTCGAGCCAACGGTGGCCGAGCTGGTCGCGACGGTCTCACCACGGTCTTCCGTGTCCAAGTGGCCGTAGGTGTGCTCGCTCGTGTGGTAGCCCTGCTCGCCGTGATCCGAGAGATCCAGGCCGAGTTCCTCGTCTTCCGCATCCGGGCGTAGCCCGATGGTGGCTTTCAAGGCGTAGGCAATGACGGTCGTCGCCACGGCGGCCAGGACGATGGTCAGAGCCATCGCCTTCAGCTGCTCGAGCCAGAGGCCATTGCCCACGAGGTCCTTGAGGTTGGTGTTGAGGTTCGGGTTCATGCCCGCATCCGCGAGGAAACCGGTGACGAGGGCGCCGATCGTCCCGCCCACCGCGTGAACGCCGAAGGTGTCGAGTGCGTCGTCGTAGCCCAGCATCTGCTTCAGCTTGGTGCAGGCGAGGAACGGGACGACACCGGCGATCACGCCGATGATGATCGCGCCCACGGGGGTCACGAAGCCCGCGGCAGGCGTGATCACGACCAAGCCGCCGACCGCGCCGGAGCAGAAGCCGAGCACGGTGGGTTTGCCGCGGGTAATCCATTCAGCCGCCGGCCAAGCCGCACACGCGACCGCGGTGGCGATGGTGGTGGTCATGAAAGCGTTCGCGGCGATCGCGTCGGCAGCAACGGCGCTACCGGCGTTGAAGCCGTACCAGCCCACCCAAAGCATGCCCGTGCCGACCATGGTCAAGACCAAGCTGTGCGGAGCGAAGCTCTCCTTGCCGAAGCCTTTGCGCTTGCCGACGATGAGGCACAGGACGAGCGCCGACCAACCGGAGGACATATGCACCACGGTGCCGCCTGCGAAGTCGATGGCTTTGATGCCCGCGTTGGCGTTCCACACGCCGTTCATGAAGCCGTCGACGCCCCACACCATGTGCGCGAGCGGGAAGTAAACGACGAACATCCAGACGCCCATGAAGATCATCAACGCGCTGAACTTCATGCGTTCTGCGATTGCGCCGACGATCAGCGCGGGGGTGATGATCGCGAACATCAGCTGGTACATCGAGAACACGTTCTGCGAGACCCAAGCGGAGTAGTCGCCATTGGGCATGGCATCGACGCCGGCCAGCATGGCGAACTTGGTACCGCCCAAGAACGGCGTTCCGGGCGAGAAGCACAGGCTGTAGCCGATGACGACCCACAGGATCGTGACCATACCGGCCGAGCCTAAACACTGCGCCATGACCGAGAGCACGTTCTTCGTGCGCACGAGGCCGCCGTAGAACAGCGCCAAGCCCGGCAGTGTCATGAACAAGACGAGCGCCGCGCACGTCATCATCCAGGCGTTGTGACCGGGGCCGGCGCCTGCCACTTTGGACTCCTTCGAGACGCGGGCGCCGTTGTTGACGTACGCCTCGAGGTCACCGAGCCGCTCTTCGATCGCCTTGGCGTCGAGCGCGGGTGCCGCAGCGGGTGCGGCAGCGGCGGCGGGTTCAGCGCTCTGGGCGTGAGAAACGCTCGGCAGGGCCGCGGTGAACACAGTGAGCACGGATAGCGTCAGCAAAAATAAACTTTTTGTAACGCGCTTCCTGGCGCACACTGTGAAAGATTCTATGAGATTGCTCAGCATCACTGGTCTCCTTGGGATGACGGCCCACCCGCTAGGTACCGAGCAACCGGGTGTGTATCTGTTTCGTGTTTCGTGCCTCGACATCGCCGCGACATCAAAAGTCCTTTATGCTGACCTGACCGGAAATTGATGCGAAATTAATTCGCGCTCACCGATCTCACAAATGGTCACCCCATCGAAAGGCTTGCCTCGCGCGTTCCGCGCCTACGGTTTGGCCGCAGGTTGCGTAGTTTTGAGCACACTGTGTGCACACTTGGTCCAGCCCTACGGCCACCTGGCCGACCAGGCGATGATCCTCCTGCTCGGCATTGTTTTTCTGTCGCTCCGGTCGAGCGTCCGCACCTCGGTCCTGGCCAGCGTCGTCAGCATCTTCTCCTTCGACTTCTTCTTTATTTCGCCGAAGTTCGCGCTGGCCTGGTCGGACGCCGAGAGCATCGTCACGTTCATCGCCATGGTCGTGGTGGCCGCGGTGGTGAGCACCCTCAGTGAAAATTCACGGCGTCAGGAGCAAGCCGCCCGAGCGACCGCCACCCGCACCCAAGCGCTGTACGAACTGAACGTTGAGCTTTCGAGCTCTCGGGACGCGCAAGAACTGGCGGCCGTTACCGGTCGCCATTTGTCCAAGCTGTTCGGCGGGCCGGTGAGCGTCCTGCTCCAGACGCCGGAGGGGACGCTGCCGCCCGCAGAATCCTCTCGCGACCGCGTGCTGTCGCACAGCGCGTGGCAACGGCGAGAATTCACGAAACAAACCGCGCCCTCGGGCACGTCCATTTGGATGCCGGTGGTGGGCGCGCATTCTTCGCTCGGGGTGATTGGCCTGAAGCCGAGCCAACCCTTCGAGTTGGAGTCCGAACAGGGCTTTTTGCTTTCAGCCTGCGTGAATCAATTCGCCACCGCGGTGGAGCGCGTCCAACTCGCGGGCGCGGTTCGTCGCACCCAGCTCGAGGCCGAGGCCGAGCGCCTGCGTAGTTCCCTGTTGAGCGCTGTCTCCCACGACCTCAAGACGCCGCTCGCGACGATGATCGCCGCTGGCGCCGCGCTGATCGGCCGCACGGGGGAGATCGAGCCAAAGGCGGCGGACGAAATTTTGCGTTCGGTGGTCAGTGAAGGGGAGCGACTGAGCCGCTTGATCCACAATTTGCTGTCCGTGACGCGTTTGGAATCCGCCACGGTCGAGCTGCGTCGCACCCCAGAATCGGTGGATGACATCGTGCTTTCGGCGGTCGAGCGCTTCAACGGTCGCAAGGTGCCGATTGTCAGCGAGATAGCCGCTGATTTGCCGCTCATTTCGGCCGAACCCGTGCTGCTCGAACAGGTCTTGGTCAACTTGTTGGAAAATGCGACCCGCTACGGCGGCGCGGAGCCCGCAATCGCCGTCTATGCTCGTGCGGCAGACGGTTCGGTGCTCGTTCAGGTCGAAGACAACGGCCCGGGAATCGCCGAGCACGAGCGCGAAAAGGTGTTCGAAAAGTTCTATCGCGGTCAGCACGCAAGCAAGAGTGATGGCGGAGTTGGCCTCGGGCTCACCATCTGTCGCTCGATCATTCGCGCCCACGGCGGCAGAATCGGCGTGCGGGAGCGGGCAGGCGGGGGTACGCTCGTCGAGTTCACCGTTCCGTTCGCGGCTGCCAGAGAGCAGCTCTCCAGAGAGGCCTCGCTCGACTCATGAACCGATCACTCTTGCTGGTGGTGGAAGACGACCCCGAAATGCGCAGCGTGGTGTCTTTCACCCTGCGCAACTACGGCTATGACGTGCGCGAAGCGGCCACGGGTGCGGAGGCTCTCAGCCAAATCCAAACGCGCACGCCGGACGCCATGCTTTTGGACCTGGGTCTGCCGGACATCGACGGCTTCGTGGTCACCGCCTGCGTGCGCCAAGAGCATGAATTCCCCATCATCGTGCTCTCGGCTCGCGGTGAGGAGCAGCACCAAGTGCGCGCCCTCGACAGTGGTGCCAACGATTACGTCACCAAGCCCTTCCGCGAGGGCGAGCTGATGGCGCGCATTCGCGCCGCGCTTCGTCGTCCGGTCCCGGTCGCCGAGCGGCGTGATCTGAACGTCGGCGATTTGCGGATCGACTCCACGCAGCGCCGCGTGTTCGTCCGCGGCAAAGAGGTGACGCTCACCCGCACCGAGTTCGATTTGCTCGACACCTTGGCGCGCAACGCGGACCGCGTGGTGACGCACCGGCAAATCTTGCGCGCGGTGTGGGGCGCTGAGCACGTCGACGAAGTGCATTACCTGCGCGTGTACATCAAGCTCCTGCGCACGAAGATCGAGAAAGATCCCGCACGCCCAACGCGCATCCTGACCACCCTTGGCGTCGGCTATCGTCTCGTCAGCGCCGAAGCCCTCAGCTAACCGGCGGCGCGTCGAGCTCGGCCAACCGGCGCGCCAGGAAGCGCAACTCCGAAGCGTTGCTGGCCAGGGCATACGCGCGGCGATAACTGAGGATCGCCTCGCCCGCTCGATCGAGCCTGCGCAGCAGGTCGGCCCGCGCCGCGTGCCATAGGTGGTAACCGGCGAGCTCGGGTTCGAGGGCGTCGACCAGGGCCAAGCCCGACTCACAGCCGTCAGAAAGTGCGACCGCGACCGCGTGGTTCAAGCCCACGACTGGGGACGGATGGAGCTCGAGTAAGCGTGCATACAGGCCAGCGATCTGCGCCCAATCGGTGTCTTCGGCCCGGGCCGACTCGGCGTGTACGGCGGCGATCGCCGCTTCCAGAGCGTAGCTGCCGGGCCGCGCGCGTTCGAGCGAGCCGCGCAGCAGCGCGCAGCCTTCGCTGATTTCGGCTCGATCCCAACGGCTGCGATCTTGATCCTCGAGCAACACGAGCGCGCCGTCATCGGCGACGCGGGTCTCGCGCCGCGCGTCGTGCAAGAGCATGAGCGCCAAGAGCGAATCGACCTCTGCCGGCACGCAGCCGAGGCGCGCGTTCAGCAACGCGCGCAAGAGTCGTGTCAACTCGATGGCTTCGCTGGTCAGCGCGCGTCGCAACAGCTGCTCGCCCTGAGCGGCCATGTAGCCCTCGTTGAAAACTAGATACAAGACCGCCATCACCGCCGACAAGCGCTCGGGCAATTCGGGGGCCTCGGGGACCGTGTACGGAATGGCGGCTTCGCGGATCTTGGATTTGGCGCGCACGAGCCGTTGCGCCATCGTCGCGGTCGGCACCAAGAATGCACGTGCGATCTCCTCCGTGGTCAAGCCACCGAGCGTGCGCAGCGTGAGCGCCACCTGCGCTTCGGCGGCCAACGCCGGGTGGCAACAGGTGAAGATCAAGCGCAGCCGTTCGTCCGGAATCGCGTCGCTCGGCTCCGTCGACTGCAGGTGCCGCTCATCGAAGGGCTCGAGCTCGGCGAGCAGCACCTGGGAGCGCGCGCGGTGACGGATGCGGTCAATCGCCCGGTGCCGTGCGGTGCCGTAGAGCCAGGCTCGTGCGTTGTTGGGCGGTGCCACGGTCCAATCGACCACGGCCGCCGCGAACGCCTCTTGCAACGCCTCTTCGGCGACATCGAAGTCGCCGAAGGCGCGAATCAACGACGAGAGTAGGTGACCCCACTCCGCGCGGTACAGCCGATCGAGATCGACCCTTCGGGTATCACCCAGCGCGTCGATCAAGCGAAGATCATCAGTGGGCGCACCTCGACCGAGCCGTAGCGCGCGCCCGGGATTTTCGCGGCGATGGCCAGGGCTTCATCCAGATCGCCGGCGTCGACCAAGTAATAACCGCCGAGCTGTTCTTTGGTTTCGGCGAACGGACCGTCGGTGGTCAGGCGTTTGCCGTCACGCACGCGCACGGTGGTGGCGGTCGAGGTCGGCTTCAGCGCGTGTCCACCCAAGATCTGTGCGGAAAACTCTTTGCTGAAGGCGCCGTATTCGGCGAGCTCCGCGTGCTCGTAGCCCTTCTCCCAGCGCTTCTCGGTATCGTAAATCATCAGCAGGTATTTCATGTAGCGGTCCTTTCGCGAGTCGCCCGTGCATCGGGCAAGCTCGTGTTGCGGTTCATCTGGTAGGCGAACACCAGCCCGCGCAATCGACACCCGAAGTGTTATTTTTTCTTACTCCGGACTAGGGACCGGCCCGCGGGCGCGCTCAGAACGGGTCGAAGCAATCATAGTTGTGCTGTCGAGCAATGCGTCCATCTCGAAACGTCAGAAACACGCCAAAGTGCGCCTTCATCTTCCCGCCGGCGGGCAGGGTACCCAACGGTATCGCCAACGTTCCCGTCCAGATCACTTCCAGAGCCAGGCGATCGCCGGCCTCCACGGAATCCACGATTTCGTATTGCTCGGACAGGAGCACTCGCTGGCCCTTCTGCTGCCCTTGCAGCAGAGCCGGCAGGTCGCGGGTCGCGCCGTCCCGCACCAGTTGGTTCGGGAACTCGCGCTGCTCGACGTCGTCACAAAAGTGGGGCGCCAGGTCGGCCCGGGCCTCGATGGCGGCAAAGTAAGCTCGGGCGCGTTCTAGGTTGGTGGGTGGCATGAAGGGGTCCTTTCTGCGGTCGTCGCGCCCATTTATAGCAACCGGTGCTAACTCTGCACCATGGCTGAAACCATCGTCATTTGTGGCTACGGAGTTGGGATTTCGGACGCGGTAGCGCGTCGCTTCGCAAAGGAGGGCTATCGCGTCGCGATCGTGGCGCGCAACGCCGAGCGGCTGAACGCTGCGGTGCAAAAGCTGTCCGCGGAGAAGATCGAGGTGAAGGCGTTCCCCTGCGACCTGGGCGACGTCGAAGCGGTCAAAAAATTGATCGCCGACGTGCAAGCCAGTCTCGGTCCGATCAAAGTCGTACACTGGAACGCGTATTCGGGCGGCGCGGGTGATTTGAAGACCGCAATCATCGATGAGCTACGCGCGATCTTGAACGTATCCGTGCACGGCTTGATCGCGGCGGTGCAAGCCGCGTTGCCGGACCTCAAGGCCCAGAGCGGCGCCCTGCTGGTCACAGGCGGCGGACTTTCGTTCTTCGACCCAGCCGTGGACGCAGCAGCCACCCAGTGGGGCGCGCAGGGCTTGGCCATTGGCAAATCTGCGCAGCACAAGACCGTGGGCCTGCTGAGCAAGAGCCTGCAACCCGAAGGCGTGTACGTGGGCGAGGTCGTGGTCACCGGGCTCGTGAAGGGCACCGCGTGGGACACGGGCAGCGCCACCCTCGAAGCCTCGACCATCGCCGAGAAATTTTGGGAGCTTTACCGCGCGCGTGACACGGTTTCCGTGACGATTTGAGGGACTGGTCGAGGCGTGGGCCGCTGCCAGTCGCAGCGGCTCACGCGGCGTCCTCGTTCAGACCTCGAACAGGCCTGCGGCACCCATACCGCCGCCGATACACATCGAGACGATGCCCAAGCGGCCGCCGCGACGCCGCAGCTCGTGGAGCAAAGTGGCCGTCAGCTTGGCACCGGTGCAACCGAGGGGGTGCCCGAGCGCAATCGCCCCGCCATTGACGTTGAGCTTGTCGTCGGGGACGCCCAGCTCGCGGCCGCAATATACGGCTTGAGCTGCGAACGCCTCGTTGATCTCGAACAGGTCGATGTCGGCAATGGTGAGTCCGGTCTGAGCCAACAGCTTGCGAATCGCCGGCACCGGCCCGATGCCCATGATATCGGGATCGACGCCGGCGAGCGCGAAGCCGCGCACGTACCCGAGCGCTTTGACGCCCAACTCGCTCGCCTTGCGCTCCGAGAGCAAGACGGTGGCAGCGGCGCCGTCATTGGTGGGCGAGCTGTTGCCGGCGGTCACCGAGCCGCCCTGCTTGAATACGGGCTTCAGCTTGCCCAGCACTTCGAGCGTGGTGCCCGGACGTGGGCACTCGTCGATCTTGAACTCGAGTTCGGAGACCGCGCTGCCTTCCAATACGCGCGCTTTCACGGGAACGATTTCGTCGTTGAAGCGGCCCGCGGCGATCGCGGCCAGGGCGCGCTCGTGCGATCGCACGGCGAACTCGTCTTGCGCCGCGCGGCTGACGTCGAAGCGCTGCGCGACGCGCTCCGCGGTGTGACCCATGGCGATGTACGCTTCCGGAAACTCGTCCATCAGCTTCGGATTCAGGCTCACCTTGTTGCCGCTCATGGGCACCATGGACATCGATTCGACGCCCCCCGCAACCGACACCTGAGTGAGCCCGGCCTGCACGCTGAGCGCCGCGTGGGCGATCGCTTGCAAGCCGCTGGAACAGAAGCGATTGATCGTTTCGGCCGGCACGCTGTTCGGCCACTTTGCCAAAAACACCGCGTTTCTTGCGATGTTCAGGCCCTGCTCGGCCTCCGGCATGGCGCAGCCGAGGATCACGTCGTCGACGTCTTCCGCCTTCAGACCGGGCACTCGCTCGAGCGCGGCGACCATGACGGCGGCCGCCAAATCTTCCGGGCGGGTACTGCGCAGCGTGCCTTTGAGCGCGCGCCCGACCGGGGTCCGCACCGCCGAAGCAACGATTACATTGAGGGGGAATGCCATTTTCTTACCTCTAGTCAGCGACTCGATCAGTTCCGGAGGGGCTTGTTGTTCATCAGCATGAACTGCACGCGCTCTTGGCTCTTGGCCTCGCCGCACAGGGACAGGAACGCTTCACGCTCGAGATCGAGGAAGTGCTGCTCGGGCAAGAGCGTTCCGGCCGCGACGGGTCCACCGCACAAGATGTGCGCGACCTTGTTGGCGATCAAGGCGTCATGCGCCGACGCGAAGCCGCCTTCGACCATTGCCCAAACGCGGGCGCCGATCGTCTTTTCGGCGTCGTAACCGGCGGCGGGCAAGAGTGGCGGGAGTGGCGGGCGGTAACCAGCGCCCGCAAGCCCAAGCGCCCGCTGCTTGGCCTCGAACAAGAGCCGCCCCGGATTGAGCGAGATGCCATCCGTTTGCCGCAGGTACTTCAGGGATTTCGCTTCTTCCGCGCTCGTGGCCACCTTGGCCATGGCGATGTTGAGCGAGGCCTGGCCAATGAACGGCAGCAGATCCACTCCGCCGACGCCGGCCAGATCAGTAGTGTAACGCTCGACCATGCGTAGGCAACCCCCGCCCGCGGGCACGAGCCCGACGCCGACCTCGACCAAACCCATGTATGTCTCGGCGTGTGCCTGACAGGCGTCGGCGGCCATCGCCACCTCGGCGCCGCCGCCCAGCGTGTATTGGAAAGGCGCGGCCACGACCGGCACCTTGGCGTAGCGTAGCCGCTGCATCGCATTCTGCAGGCTGGTGACCACGCTCTCGATTTGACCCCAAGCCTTTTGCTGAGCCGCCATGGCGATCAGCATCAAGTTCGCGCCCGCACAGAAGTGCTCGCCCGAATTGCCGATGACTATGGCTTGGAAGCTCCGTTCGGCGATGTCGGCGGCTTCACCCAGCATGCTGATCACGTCATTGTCGAGCGTGTTCAGCTTGGTGTGAAACTCGACGCACAGCACGCCATCGCCCAGATCTACCAACGATGCGCCATGGTTCTTTTTGACCAGGCGCTTCGGGTCGCTCGTCAGCGCGGGCAGGCTGATTTGCTTTTCGCCCGTGGGTACGGCCTGGGCACCCTTCGCTTGGGCATCGTAGTACGTAGGCGCCACGGGGCCGCCCGCGTAGAAACTCGTGCGGCCAGAGGCGAGCATGTTCTCGACCCACTCTGGAACGGCCAAGCCCTCTTGCTTCATGCGCGCGACGGATGCAGCCACGCCGATCGCGTCCCAAGCTTCGAACGGCCCCAGGTCCCAGTTGAAGCCCCAACGCATGGCTTGGTCGATGCTCACGATGTCGTCGGCGATCTCGCCCAAACGCCGCGCGCTGTACACGAGCGTGCGCGAGAGCACCGTCCAGGCGAACTTGCCGGCCACGTCCGGCGCGTTCACCAGCTTGGCCAAGCGCTTTTTCGGGTCTTCCTCGTTCTTGATTGCCCCGAGCGAATCGAAACGCACCTTCTCTTGGGGGCGGTAGTCTTTGCTCTTCACGTCGTACACGAGCAGCTCGCTCGGCGTCTTCTTGTAGAAGCCGGCCGACGTCTTGCGCCCGAGCCTGCCGGCCGCCACCAAATCACGCACGAACTCCGGCACCTCGAAGGTGCTGCGTGCCTCGTCACGGGTCAGTGAATCGAAGCAATTTTTCGCCACGTGCACGAGCGTATCGATGCCCACCAAATCACCGGTGCCGAACGCGGCGCTGCTCGGCCTGCCCATTGGCTTGCCCGTGATCTTGTCCACGGCTTCCAAGCTCAGGCCGGCTTCCAGCATTTGATGCATGGTCAGCATCATCGAGTACACGCCGATGCGGTTGGCGACGAAGTTGGGCGTGTCCTTGGCGTCAATCACGCCCTTGCCCAAGAACTCGCCGAACTCCGTCATGCGTTGCATCACCGCCGGGTCCGTCTCGGGTGCTTTCGCGACCTCGAGCAGGCGCATGTAGCGCACGGGGTTGAAGAAGTGCAGCACCAAGAAGCGTGACTTGAGCTCCGGCGGCAAGACCTCGGTCATGCTGGCAATGCTGAGACCGCTGGTATTCGAAGCCAAAATTGCGTTCGGCCGCACGTAGGGCGCAATCTTTTCGAACAGCTTGCGCTTGATCTCCAAATCTTCGACCACCGCCTCGACGATCAAGTCGCACTCTTTCAAGCGCTCGAGGTGATCTTCGAGATTACCGGTGGTCACGAGGCGAGCGGCGTCGGGCGTGAAGAACGCCGCCGGCTTGGCCTTGACCGCCTTTTCCAATCCGCCATCCGCGAAGCGATTGCGAGCCTTGGCATTCGCCGCCTCTTCCGGCTTCAGATTAGGCGGTACGATGTCCAGCAAGTGCGTGCGAATGCCCGCGCCTGCAAAGTGCGCTGCAATCGCGCTGCCCATCACGCCTGCTCCGATGACCCCTGCTATCTGGATTCGTTCAGCCATCTTGCCTCTAGCGTGAAGCTAGCCGAAGCGCGTTGCCAGGGGCAAAGAGCGCGAGCGACTATCGCTCGCTGCGCTGGCCGTGCTTCCACCCCACGGGCCGAGGCGCCATAGACCTACACTGTCCGCTCGCGCTTTGGAGTACGCTTTTTGCGCCATGTTTAGGAAGCTCGACGCCGAGCAGATCGTGGAGACCGCGAGCCGACTCGAGCGCCGCATCGAAGAGCGCTTTCCTGGCGCCGGACTCGCCAAACTTGCCCGAGAGCTCACCCAGGTCACGCGCGAAGCACACGCCCTCTCCGCCTGGCTCGCGACGCCGAACAAGCCGCTGCGGACGGGCGTCGCGCTCGCAATCTGCGCGCTGCTGGCCGTAGTGCTCGCGGCCGCGGCCACGCTCCGCGGCGCAAGCGGCCCGCTCAGTTGGGCCGATTGGGTGCAGAGCCTCGAGGCCATGATCAACGACCTCGTATTCGTCGGTGTCGCCGTGTACTTCTTGCTCGGCCTCGAAACGCGCGCCAAGCGCAAACGCGCACTGGCGGCCCTGCACGTGCTGCGCTCACTCGCGCACATCGTGGACATGCACCAACTCACCAAAGACCCCGAGCGCACCGTCGCGGGCGGTCCGCGCACGCCGTCATCGCCCGAGCGCACGATGAGCGCCTTCGAACTCACGCGCTACCTCGACTATTCGACCGAGCTGCTTGCCATCATCAGCAAGGTCGCCGCGCTCTACGTGCAACAACTCGCCGACCCCGTAACCGTCTCCGCTGCCAGCGCGGTCGAGGAACTCGCGGTCAATCTCTCGCGCACAATCTGGCAAAAGATCGTGATCCTCGATCGTGTCACGTCGAACTCGCACGGATGATCGAGTCCCGACCGTCGCCGCCTTCGGCACTGGGCCAGCCGTCTCCGAGCTACGCGACGACCCGCGACGCGACGCGCCCGCTAGCCCCATCCCCCAACGAAGGTGGGAAAAATATGCCGCAATTGGGGGTCGGGCTACGGATTTTCGCGGACGAAGTCTTGCAGGCGGGAGAGGGCGGCGTCCCACTGTTGGGAGATTTGGTCCAGGTGTTGGCGGGCTTTCTCGATGCGTTTGGGTTCGAGCTCCCAGATGCGTTCGCGGCCGTGGCGGGTGTCGTGCACGAGGCCCGCGTCGGCGAGCGCACGCAGGTGCTTGGTGATGGCTTGGCGTGTGACGTCGGTGCCTTCACTCAGCCGCACGATCGACAGCGGACCCTCGCGGCACAAGCGCGACACGAGTTTGAGTCGCGTTTCGTCGCCCAATGCGGCAAACAGTGGCGCGGCCTCGCTGAGTTTGAGCGCGCTGCTACGAGCGGGCGACATGGGTCTCGATATTTTTCATTTGCTCCGACCAACCGCCGTCGTTGTTGCGGAACGCGGTCGCGCGGCGCTCGGGCGGAAGTGCGTCGTAGCCCGACTCCACGAGCGTAAGCCGCGTGCCGCCTTCGGGCGCGTCTTCGAGAGTGAACTCGACGAGGGTCGTCGGTTCGTTGGAGTAGTCTTTGTCGGGATCGGTGGCGTCGGGTAGCCAGCGGAACGCGAAGTAGCGCTCGGGTTCGATTGCCACGACCTGCATTTCGAGCTTCAAATGTTCGTAACCCGGATAGGTGATTTGGCCGTGGATGCTCGAGCCCGCCCGGAACTCGCCCTGCAAGCGAGCCTTGAACCATGCGCCGAACTCGCGGGCGTCACTGAGCGCTCGCCAAACCCGGGCGCGGGGGGCGGAGAGTACGAGTTTCTTTTCGATTTTGTCGGTTTCGCGCGGCGGCATAGGCAACTCCTTGGTTGCATATTGTGCGAGCGCGGCGAGACACGCAACCCAAAAGTTGCGCTTTACGGAATGCGGAACGTCAGTGGCTGATGGCAGCCTGCCCGGCGCGGGTCAGGCGTGCGACGGCCAGCGCGAAGGCAGCAGGTTCGATGGGTTTTGCCACGTGCAGCTGGAAGCCTTCGGCAAGGGCGCGGCGTTGGTCTTCTTGGCGTGCGTACGCGGTGACGGCCACCGCGGGCACGCGCTGCGCGTGTTCGTCCGGGAGCGCGCGGACGGCGCGCACGAGCTCGTAGCCGTCCATGCCAGGCATGCCGATATCGGAGACGAGCACGTCCGGCCTTTCACGAACGATGATCGAAAGGGCTTGCTCGGCGGAAGAGGCGGCGAACGTAACGGCCTCGCACTTTTCCAAGATGCTCACGACGAGATCCCGCGAGTCGTCGTCGTCATCGACGACCAGCACGCGAATGCCGCGCAACTCGGGGGCTGCGAGGCGACTAGGCGGTTCGAAGTCTAACACTGGTGAGCTGCCGGCCCACGGCAGCGGAGAGTTGCGCGAGCCGGCGTAGGGCAGAAGGACGATGAACGTGGATCCGCAATTCGGCCCCGCGCTCTCGACCTTGATGGTGCCTCCGTGAAGCTCGACCAAGTGACGCGCGATGGCGAGGCCGAGTCCAAGTCCGCCGTGGCGCCGGGCAAAACTGCCATCCGCCTGTCGAAAGCGATCGAACACGAAGGGTAAAAACTCGGCTTCGATGCCTTGCCCGGTGTCGCTGACGACGATCTCCACGCTGCCGCCGACGCGAGCGACGCGAACCGTAATCTTTCCGTCTTTGCCCGTGAATTTCGTGGCGTTCGACAGCAGATTCCAAATGATTTGCTGGACGCGTGTGGCATCACCCAGAACCTGACCCGCGTTCGGATCCAAATCGACTTCGAGATGAATGTGCTTGGCTTCGATCGCCGGTTTGGCGCTCTCGATAGCCGCTCCCACCACGCGAATCGGCTCGACCGTTTGCACGTCCAGGCGCATTTGGCCAGACACGATGCGGGAGACGTCGAGTAAGTCTTCTACCAGCCGCGATTGAGCGAGCACGTTACGTTGGATGACCTCCAGCGCGTGGTCCAGTTTCTCGGCGGGTAGAGTGTTGTTCGTCAGCAGCTGCGACCAGCCGAGCATCGCGTTGAGGGGTGTGCGCAGCTCATGCGAGACAGTGGCCAAGAACTCGTCTTTCGCGCGGCTGCTGGCTTCGGCTTCACCTCGGGCGTGCTCGGCGGAGGCGCGTGCGGCGCGCTCGGCATCGAGCAGGCTGCTGCGCGCGGCCTCGATGCGTTTGCGGTCGGAGATGTCCACGAGCGCTACCACGCAGCCCAGGATTTTGGCCGTGTCGTCGAGCAGGGGCGCGGCGGTACACAAGAAAGACTGCACCGGGCGGCCGCCGACCGCCAACGTCATTTCGCGCCCGGCGGTCGTGTTCCCGCGGAGCGCGGCGAGCACGGGGTGCTCTTCGTCGTCTTCGGCCGTCTGGAACGGGAAAGCATGGAAGAAGTGACGCCGGAGCACGCGTGAACCGGCGATCGTGCGCGCGGCTCCGCTGGCTCTCATAATCACGCCGTCGACGTCGCAGACGATGATTGGCTCTGCGCTCTGCTCCAAGATCGCGTTGGCCAGGCGCTCGGAAGCGACGATGTGCTCGTTGCGCTTCTGCTCCGTGAGATCGGTGACGATCACGGACATCCCCGGCTCTTCCGAGGGGCTGTTCTTGGCGACGGACAGGTACACGGGGCGCTCGTTACCGACCGCCCCGCACAACATGAGCTCCCCCGAGCCAGCGCGGGCGCCTGCTCCCTCGAGCAGCGCCGAGAGCAGGTGCTCTTGTCGGTGAACCACGAACCCCGCCAGGGTCTTACCGATCACTCGCTCCAGCGGCGAGGCCACCATGTCGGCGAAGGCCGCGTTCGAATACAAGATCACGCCCGAAGCGCTCACGAGCAGGGCGCCTTCACTCATCGTTTCGACCAAACGGCGATAGCGGTGCTCGGAGCCCTCGAGCGCATACACCTTGGGGCCCTCGTCGGATGATACGACGAGAGCCTCGACGTGGCCGTCGCGAATCGCCGCAAGCGTCGACTCGGCTTCTTCCAGCCGGTCCAAAAGCGCTCGCAGGTCGTCCGGCTCGGGTTTAGCCGTTTCGGGAGGGGGCTGCTTGGCCATTTTCCTTGGGTTTCAGGTCGAGGCCGACTAACACGCGCTGCTCGTTCGATAAGTCTCCGACGATGCGCCGAAGCGGCGCGGGGATCTTCTTGATTAGCGTGGGCACGGCGATGATTTGCTCGTTCTTGGCGAGCACGGGTTGCTGGAATACATCGATCACCATCAGCTCGTACCGGCCCTTGAGGTGCTCTTCACAGATAGCGCGCAAATTCTCGACCGACTTGCTCGATGCCGGAGTCGTGCCGGCGATATACAGACGTAACTCATAGCGTTCGGAGCCCGCGTTCTCGGCGGCGGTCTCGAAGGCTGCGGTCGACGGTCTGTTCTTCGTCACTGGGCACGTCGTGTTTCTGTCTTGATGGGAATCAAGTTCAAACCGACCACCACCCGTTCGGTGTTGGTGAGGTCACCGATGATCTTCTTCACTGGCGGGGGCAATTGTCGGACCAGTGTGGGGATGGCGATGATCTGATCACCCTGGGCGAGCGTCGGGTTCTTCAGCAGGTCGATGACCTCGATTGTATACCGGCCTTGCAGGTGCTCTTCGCATATCTGTTTCAAATGTTGGAACGCTTGCACGCATTTCGGGGTTTCACCCGCCACGTACAGACGCAAGTTCCAGCGCTCGGTGTCTTCTGCTTCGGGGGTCGTGTTTTCCATCGCGGGATCTGAGTGAGGCATTATTGTGATGCTCGGTTCATCAGCCATGGTCACGCGGCACCTCCACTGCTGTTTCCCATACCGTTGCCGGAGTCGGTACGCATTCGAGACATGCTGTCGTGGTCACCGCGCAAGGCGTCGTCTTTTTCGCGATTGCTCCGCAGGCGATGGAGCATCTCCGCCTCGTGCGTGGAGAACTCCGCGCGCAACGCGGCTATTTGCGCTTCCAACGTCTGCCGCTTCAGCTCGAGGAGGCGTTCGGCCCGCTCCGCATCGGCCTGGATGTCTCGCTCTTCTCGAGCGCGGCGTCGGCTTTCGGCGATTTTTGCCGAGCCGATCAACACGCCCTCGGCCCCGGCGAACACGTTGGCGAGGACCAAACCGTGCTCCGAAATGATCAGCTCTCGCACTTGGTTCGAGTGGCTCATGCCTCTCGACTTCAGTAGGTACAGCGCTCGGTTGCGCTCGCCCGCTACCTCCAAGTCTCGCACCTCTATCCAAGTGTCGATCAACGAGGAGATGCCGACGTCGGTGTCCTCGTGTTTCAAGGGCGTCGTGAGGCAAGTCACGAGACCGGTGATCTGCTGCGTCTTCAGCCAATCGAACAGCCGCACCAGCATGGCCTTGATTTGGTTCGCAGTGCCCGCGGACATGAAGCTCGAGATCGGGTCGAGGATGACGGCCTGGGGCTTGAACTCGGCGATTGCCTTGTGCATCGCCACCAGGTGCATCTCGAGGCCGTACAGGCTCGGCCTCGTGGCGCGTAACTGCAACAACCCTTGATCTTGCCACTTTTTGAGGTCGAGCCCGACCGAACGCATGTTGCGCACGATTTGAGAGGGCGACTCTTCGAACGCGAACAGCATGCAGCGCTCACCGCGCGCGCATGTCGCGTTGGCCAAATGCGCCGCCAAAATGCTCTTGCCGCAGCCGGCGGTGCCAGAAACCAAGATGGTGCTGGTGCGAAAGTAGCCACTCCCGCCGAGCATGCCGTCCAGGCTGGGGACGCCGGAAGAGACCCGCTCGTCGCTCACCTGGTAGTCGAGCTGCAGACTGGTCGCAGGCACTACCGAGAAGCCCGTGTCATCGATCAGGAACGGATACTCGTTGGTACCGTGGTTGGAGCCCCGGTACTTCAAGATGCGCAGGAAGCGCGTGGTCGACTGGTCGAAGACGCTCTGCCCGAGCGATACGACGCAGTCGGAGACGTACTCTTCCAAACCTTGGCGCGTGAGAGTGCCTTCGCCCGCTTCGGCCGTGACGACCGCGGTCACCCCTCGCTCCTTCAGGAAGCGGAACAGGCGATGGGTTTCTGCACGTACGACCGAGTCGTCCTTCAGTGTGCTGAATAGCACCTCGAGAGTGTCGATAGCGACCCGCTTCGCGCCGATGGAATCGAGCGCGTGCTCGAGTCGAACGAACAAGCCGTCGAGGGAGTAGCCTCCCGCCTCTTCTATTTCAGCGGGGTCGAGGTGTACGTAGTCTACGGCGAGCAGATTCTGCTCTTGCAGGTGAGCCAGGTCGAAGCCGAGCGACGCAACGTTGAGCGACAGGTCATGCACCGACTCTTCGAAGGTAATGAGTACGCCTGGTTCTCCGAGCGCGGCGCCGCGCACCAGGAACTCGACCGCAAAGATCGTCTTGCCCGAACCGGGGCCGCCGCAGACCAAGGTCGAGCGTCCCTGCGGGAGGCCACCGCCCGTAATTTGATCGAAGCCAGCGATGCCGCTCGGGGTCTTGGTCACGCCAGCGGGGCTGACCGGTTGAGTCAAAGCCATTGGGTCCGCGTCATTGCAGATTGCGTGCCGCCAAACACGTCGCGACACGTTGTGATTTAGGTCGCGTTATCGGGCACTTAGCCGTGTTACGGCGTGCCATTCCGCCACACTCCGTCGCCGCCCAGAGCGCGGCTGAAACCATTGCCGCGATTTCGCTTGAGAGAATTCCATTGTGGCGTTCTTGCTTGCGAAGGGGCGTGTCTGGGGCAATCCTCCCATCCGACATGAATACTCGTCGCGGCTCAGGTACCCGGGCCTTGTCGGACGTTCGACGCGTGTTGATCGTCGAGGACAACGAGGACTCGGCGCTGCTGCTGGCAACGGTCCTGGAGCGCGAAGGGCACGAGACTCGAGTCGCCCACGACGGCCCCGAGGCCATCACCCTCGCCCTGGCCTTCCGGCCAAACATCGCCTTTCTGGATATCGGCCTGCCGGGGATGGATGGCTTTCAGCTACTGGATATCTTGAGGGGTCGCCCGGAGCTTGCGGATTGCAGGTTCGTGGCCGTAACCGGATATGAAGAGCTTCGCCCGGCGTCCGCGGGGCTCACCTTCGACGCGCATCTGGTCAAACCCGTGGACCTCGACGCGGTCGTTCGCATCGTGCTCGAGCTTTCGCGCGCCGACTTTGCGAGACCGTTTTCTGCGTAGCTGAGTTTTCTGCGCTCGTGCCGCATCGTTTTGCCGCCCCAGATCGTCTTGTGGGGGAAGGAGCAATGCCGATGCAAGAATTTCAAGGTCAGAAAGCCGTCGTTACCGGAGGCAATCGCGGTCTCGGCCTGGCCATGGTCGAGTCTCTGGTAGCGCGAGGCGCGCAGGTAACCGTGATCGGGCGGGACCCCGAACGCTTGAAGGAGGTGTCGAGCCGGCTTGGTGTGAGCGTGATTCGCGGTGACGTGAGCGACGAAGCGCTAGCGCGAAGCGTGCTTGGTGACATCCGCCCCACGCTGCTCCTACTCAACGCCGGCGCTACACCGGGCCTCGGCGCGCTTCACGAGCAAACCTGGGAGGGTTTCAGCCGCAGCTGGAACAACGACGTCAAGGCCGGCTTCCATTGGCTGCAACATGCTCTGCGCTTGCCACTCGACAAAGGCAGCCGCGTGCTTTTGACCTCTAGTGGGGCCGCGGTGAACGGCTCGCCGCTGTCTGGCGGCTACGCCGGTGCCAAGCGCATGCTGTGGTTGATGGCGCAATACGCAGCCGGCGTGTCCAAAGAGCTCGCCCTCGGCATCACGGTGCAGGTGCTCGTGCCTCAACAGATGATCGGTGACACCGAGCATGGGCGGCTCGCGGCCGAGGCATACGCCGAGAAGAAGGGCGTGAGCGTGAGCGAGTTTTTGGCCGGGTTTGGCGCGCCGCTTCCACCGAAGCAAGTTGGAGAATACGTCGCGAAGCTCCTCGGTGACCCCGTTTACGCCCAGGGCATTGCCTACGGTGTGAAGGGCGACACCGGCATCGTACCCCTCGATGCCATGAAGTGAGCCCGCGGGGCCGGCCTATGGCAGCGCGCTCGCGGGTGCCTGATCGAAGATCTCGTCGACCGTGAGCTCGAGCTTCTCGGCCGCGCCGACTTCCGAAAGCGCGCTGTCGACCTCAGGGGCCAGAAGCTCGAACGCAGGGTCTGTGACTCGGCTCTCGAGTTGAGGCAACACTTTCTCCAGCATCTCCAACCGCAGCGCGATGCTTCGCCGCACGCTGTCGAGAGCAGCCTGCTGCGTGATGCGCCGCTGCAGCCCAGTGAGTGATTTGCGAATGGTCATGCGCTTGGTGAGCTCTCGCTCGGCGCTGTACGACTGTTGCAGCTTGGCTGCTTCCGCGTCCATCTCCGCCTGGGGGGTTGGGTCGACCAATGCCTCCACGCGCTGGTTGAGAAATAGATAGTCGAGGAAGGTCCGCCGCAGCTCCAACAAGGCGTGCAACCCGAGCTGCAACTCGCGCGGGGTCAACCGTTCCCTCACGCTCACGACGAGCGCTGTTGCGTTTCGGCTCAGGGCGAGGAAGCGAGCGGCTTCGTCTTCGGAAAGCTCTACCAGCGCTCCTTCGATGGCCGTCTCCGCTCTCGCCAGGTACTGAGCGCTCAGCTGCCGGTCGACCCAGTCTCGAAACGTGGGCAAACGTGGCCCGACCACGAGCCAGAGCAACTCACCGCCGAGGGCTACCAGCAGCGGCAGCGGCGAGGCAAAGGCCGCGGAGAAACAGGCTGCGCCGAACAACGACACCAAGTTGTGTTGGTCTTTGAAGGCATATTTGAGATAGCTCGTCGGGGACAGCTGGGCATCGGCCATGGGCGTTATCTCACTCCGCGAATGAAGAGCACGTCGGTGCGGCGGTTCAGCGCGCGCCCGTCCGCGGTCGAGTTGGCCGCCACCGGCCTGCTCGAGCCGTTGCCGCGTGCCATGAGGCGCGAGCGCGGTACGCCGCGCGAGATCAGGTACTCCACGATCGCGGCCGCGCGTTTTTCGCTCAGCGCTTGGTTGGCGGAGCGCTCGCCCATGCCGTCGGTGTTGCCTTCCACGCGCACGGACATGCCGCCGGCGATCTCCAGCTGGGGCAAGATCTGGCGATTGATGACCGCGATTGCCTCGGCCGACAGCTGATTGCCGTTGCTCGGAAAGTTGATGGAGACTGGCTTGGTAAAAAGGGCGGCGCCACTATTGGCGATCGCCGGATTGAAATCCTCTGCGCTGCGCGCGGCAGGCTTACCGGCGGCCATCCACACGCTGCGCACCGCGCTGTCGTTTCTGAGCATGGCGGGCGCGAAGCGATCTTTGATCGAAGCCTCGGGATAGCTGATCCAAATCGAGTCGGCTTGGTTGTATACTCGGTCGAACGCGGGCGCAGAGCCGTCCAACCCAAAGAAGCGTACGTTGTCGGACAGCTCGGTCCAACGCGCCCAGCTGAGGGCTTTTAGCGTCTTGTCGTAGCCGAGTTCGTCGCGAAAGCGCGAGGCGACGGTCGAGATCAGGTTGGCCGCTGCGGGCCGATTGAGGTTGGCTTGCTCGACCGACTTGAACCAGACCCGTGCGAGCTTCTCGGCCAGCCGTGGCTGCGCCTCCAAGAAGTCCTGACGAGCGACGAGCACGTCGGCCACGAGCTCTGTTGCGTCGGCGGTGGAGAACAACCGGTGCGAGCCCGGGCGCTCCTCCAACGCCAGCGTCACGTCCGGCTCCCAAAGGCAGGCGACGTCGACCTTGCCCTGCTTGAACAGGGTGCGCGCATACGTTGGATCGTCGAGCGAGAACTTGGCCGCCTTTCGTACGTCTGCGATTTGCTGCGGCGTTAGGCGCGAATTGTTGACCATGAACTCGAAGACGGTGTGATCGGGCGAGAACATCAGCATGGCCGACTTGCGCCCGTACACGTTCTCGACGGTCAACACGTCTTTCGAGGCGATGCACGCGTCGCCGCCGCGTGACCAATCGATTTGAATGAATGCGCGCGCATCGACGCCCGCGCTGCGATACTCGCCGAGACTGATGGGCAATTCATCCACCGTCTGCCACACGAAATCGACGTCCCCGTTGCGCAGAGCAGCGTTCTTGCTGGGAGCGTCCTCGATGAACTGAATCTCGAGATTCAGCTCTTCTGCCGCGGCGATCGAGGAGGGTTGCGTCTTCAGACCGCCGGCGCCGAACAGCAGCGCCATGTGCCCCGGCCATTGCGAGAGCGCGACGCGTATGGGCCGGCCGAGGGGTCCGGTCGGCGCGGGGCGGTCGGGTGAGTTTCGCGGGGGCGGCGGGTCGACGCGCGGGGGCGCCGCAACAATCGCGCTGGAATTCGCGCTCGCGGCGGTGCTGACAGGCGGCTTACGCGCGGGCGACTGCGAGTCGCTCTTCCCGTAGGTGTGCACGGCGCCGAAGGTCGAACCGACCGCAATCACGGTCAGCATCAACTTCGTCCAGGTCGTCAGCTTTTGCATGTTCCGAATCGCTGGGAGATTGCTCCGAGCGTGACAGCACATTCCCCTCTTCACACGGGCTCTCGTCAAGCGTGAAGCACTGAATTTCGCCGAGTATTTGCCGAGTTCGCGCTGGCGATTCGACATTTCACGTGCCGTACATGTCGCCGCTACCTGCTCGAAATGTGACCGCCAAAATGCGCTTCGGGCGTGCTCGAGTAGAGACTCTTTCCGAACCCGCGACGAGCTCGGTCACGGAGCCGTCATCGATGGGCGCGGTGGCTTCGGCCCGGGCTGTGCATTGCTCCCGCGCACCGTGGCGCCCGCAGCGAACGAAATCGACAAAACCTCGCCCAACGCCGGCCTTCCAAGGTCGCATTGCAAAACGGCCGCGAGGCAGTCTGGCACTACCGACATGCGCAGTGTCGTTGGTTGCGTCGCTCGCGGTGGCACGCAGGAGCCACGCCGGGGTCGGTCGTGAAGCCAAGCCAAGCCAGCGCGAGCGAGCGGCTCACGCTGGGCGTCGAGGAGGAGTTTCACCTCGTCGACCTGCGCACGCGGCAACTGACGGCGCGCGCTGAAGAGGTGCTCGAGGGCCTCGCCGGCTCGACCCACACGTATGCGGCCGAACTTCAACGCACCGTCGTCGAGACCAACAGCGCGGTGACCGATACGCTCGAAGGCCTGCGGCAGAACTTGCTCGCGCAACGCGCCGAGCTGATCCGCGTCGCCAATGGGCTCGGCATCGGCGTGGCCGCGGCCGGCACCATGCCGCTCTCGATGTCGGAGGTGTCGATCACCGAAAATCCGCGTTTTCGCCGGATGCTCGCCGACTACCAGCTGCTGGTTCGCGAACAGCTGATTTGCGGCATGCAAGTGCACGTTGGTGTCGCCGATCGCGATCTTGCGGCCCGCTTGATCGACCGCGTGGCGCGCTGGCTGCCGCCGTTGCTCGCGCTCTCGGTCAGCTCGCCCTTTTCTCACGCCGGAGACGACACAGGCTACGCTAGCAGTCGCTCATTGATTTGGTCTCGCTGGCCGACGACCGGCAGCCCGGGCCCACTGAGATCCGCTTCCGAGTACGAGGACTTGGTGCAAAACCTGGTGGCGTCCGGCGCCATCAGTGACAAAGGCATGATCTATTTCGACGTGCGTCCGTCCGCGCACGTGCCGACAATCGAGCTGCGCGTCTGCGACGCCTGTCACTCGGTCGATACGGTGGTGCTGATCGCCGGTCTGTTCCGCGCCGTCGTGCAGCGGGAAAAATCGCTAGAGCTCGCGGGTCGAGTGACGGATTTCGTTCACCCCACACTGCAGCGCGCGGCCATGTGGCGAGCTGCGCGCTCCGGGCTCGAAGGCGAGCTGATTGATCTGCAAGGACCGAAGTCGGTGCCCGCGAGCGTAGTGCTGCGTGCCATGGTAGACGAGCTCGCGCCCGAACTCGCGGCCAACGGCGACGAAAGAGAAGTGCGCGCCTTGTGCGAGCAGGCGCTCGAGGCGCGCAGCGCGGCCGCGCGCCAGCGCGAGGCGCTGCGGCGTCGCCACCGCTACGCGGACGTAGTCGATTTGATCTTGGCCGAAACTAGGGGAGAACAGCACCGGCCGACCGTCAACGCTCTGGCATTGCCCATCGCACGCGGCTACCGCGCGCCGGCCTACGACGAGGCGCTGCTCAGTGACGGTCAAGCGCGGCCGAGCCACGCGCAGGTGCTGCAAGCCCTGTCGAGCTTGAGCACCGA
>Ga0247740_1000275_pt1 | contig 26941 bp, 26 predicted proteins | sample UWRJL148409B2_FD_180942 | JGI IMG/M metagenome (GOLD analysis project Ga0247740, IMG submission 180942) | Plant litter microbial communities from Arlington Agricultural Research Station in Wisconsin, United States - UWRJ-L148-409B-2 | ecosystem: Environmental > Terrestrial > Plant litter >...
GCCGAGCACTGGCGCAACATGCACATCGCGCTCATCCCGGTGTTCCCGCTCATCGGGCTCGCACCCTGGCTCATCGCCCGCCGGGCGGGCACCTGGTTCGGCAGGTCCGGCGCGCTCTTCGGGTACAGCTTCGCCGTGTTCTACACCTCCCTCGACCTGCTGGCGGGAGTGGCGGGCGGAGCGCTCGTTGCGTCCGGGCATCCGGATGCCTCGGGGCAGGTGTTCGCGATCGCGCGAGTTCTGGGCACCATCGGCGTCGTTGCCCTCGTTCTGGGATCGCTGGTGGCCAGCGTCGCCGCGTACCGGGTCGCGGGCGTCACGGCCCTTCCCGGCGCGGTGCTCGCGACGGTCGGAGCGGTGCTCGTGCAGCCCGGGCACATCTACCTCGGGCTCGGAACGGTGGCGATGCTCCTGTTCGCGGGCGGGTTCGTCGTCATGGCCTTCGCCGTGACACGGAAGTAGTCACCCCGCGTAAGTCGGCGCCGCGGGGAGGCCGAAGAACTCCTCGAGGGTCATGATGCCGGTGTTATGGAGCTCGGTAGCGAGCTCGGGGCCCACGTACCGGTAGTGCCACGGCTCGAACTCGTAACCCGTGATCGGCGTGAACCCGTTGGGGTAGCGCAGCGTGAACCCGAAGCGCCACGCGTTGGCGGCGAGCCACTGGCCCTGTGCGGTGTCGGCGAAGCACTGGTCGAGGGAGCAGTTCGCGGGGTCGGCACTGATGTCGATGGACAGCCCGGTCTGGTGCTCACTGTGTCCGGGGCGGGCGCTCGTGAGGTCGGCGGCCTCCTGACCGAGACTCGACACCCATCCGGCATACACGCTCTGCTGGCTCTCGTAGCTGCGGAAGGCGCTCTGCGACGCCATCCCGAGCCCGGTCTCCGCGGTGAAAGCGGCGAACATCTGCACGACGGCGTCGGATGCCGCCTGGCGGAGGAAGGGCTGGTTGACATAGGGCACCGGCACTTCGACGAGGTCGGGCGGGTAGTAGTCGGCGGGGTTCAGCGGGCGGAGCTTGTCGGCGACGACCCAGTAGCTGTTGGGGTCGTCGATCGACTGGGCGGCGCGGTCGAAAGTGGGGGTGGGCGTCGGGGTGGGAGTCGGCGTGGGAGTCGCGGTCGGCGTGGGAGTGCGCGTGGCCGACTTCGTGGGGGTGGGCGCCGCCGTCGGCTCGGGCTTGGGCAAGAGCACCACGATCGCCACGACGAGGGCGATGACGAGGATCCCGGCGACCGCCGACACGATCACGATCGTGCGACGCCGACGCACGTCAGGCAAGGGGCGTCGGCGCGGACGCAGATCGGACATGCCCCGATCATAGGCGCGACGCTACGAGGGAAGGCTCCTGAACCACGCCGTGCCGCCCGGGTGGTCGACCGTGATGGCGGTCTCGAGGCGCATGCCCTCCACTGCGGGTACCTCGGTGACCGCCCTTCGCCGCCATGTCCGACGGGGCGGCCGAGCAGCCCACCAGGAGAGCGGGGACGAGGAGCCCGAGAGCAAGGATGCCCGGGCGGAGGCTGTGGGAGTGGGGCATTCGTTCGACGGTAGCCGGGGCATCCTTGCCGAAGGCTGCGAACCGGCGTCTGCGCCGGGCATCCATAACCGATTCATTGGTACGAGTGACTCCCGGAGGAGTACGCGGACCGGTTGCCTCGCCCCGAGACGCGGGTGTAACTTTGCACCCTACGCAAAGATTTCTGGGCCATCGTGGGTGCGTTTCTTCCACGGTGGCTGTTCTTTTGCCGCAACCACATCGAAGAGGAACCAATGTCTCGCGTCGAATCAAGGGGTAAGCAGCAGGCTCGGGCGATCGCCGATGCCGGCGGCGTGATGACCCACCGTCAGATCCTGTTCGTGATCTTCGGGCTCATGGCGGGCATGTTCCTGTCGGCGCTCGACCAGACCATCGTCGGGACGTCGATGCGCACCATCGCCGACGACCTCGACGGACTCTCCCTCCAGGCGTGGGTGACCACCGCCTACCTGATCACGTCGACCATCGCGACGCCGATTTACGGCAAGCTCAGCGACATCTTCGGCCGCCGCCCCCTGTTCATCATCGCGATCGTGATCTTCCTTGTGGGCTCCGTCGCCGCCGGGTTCGCCGACTCGATGTACCAGCTCGCGATCTTCCGCGCCCTGCAGGGCCTCGGGGCCGGCGGCCTCATGGCGCTGCCGCTCGCCATCATGGGCGACATCCTCGCTCCCCGCGAGCGGGCGAAGTACCAGGGGTACTTCCTCGCGGTGTTCGGCATCTCGAGCGTCATCGGGCCGCTCATCGGCGGCCTGCTCTCCGGCACCCCCGAGATCCTGTTCGTCACCGGATGGCGCTGGGTCTTCCTCATCAACCTGCCCATCGGCGTTATCGCACTCGCGATCGTGCTGCGGTTCCTGCACATCCCGCACACCCGCCGCAAGGTGCGCATCGACTGGTGGGGCGCCGCGACCGTCGTCATCGCCCTCGTCCCGCTGCTGCTCGTGGCCGAGAAGGGGCGCGAGTGGGGATGGGATTCGCCCCTCGCCATCACCTCGTACATCGTCGGCGCGCTCGGCGTGGGAGCGTTCATCCTGAGCGAGAAGCTCATGGGCGACGACGCGCTCATCCCGCTCAAGCTGTTCAAGAACGCGACATTCTCGATGTCCACCATTCTCGGCGTGCTCGTCGGCTTCGGCATGTTCGGCGCAATGATGACCATCCCGCTGTACCTGCAGCTCGTGCTCGGGGCCACCCCGACCGAGAGCGGCTTCCTCATGCTCCCGATGATCCTCGGGCTCATGATCGCGTCGATCGTCAGCGGCCAGCTCATCGCCCGCACGGGCAAGTACGGCATCTTCCCGAAGACGGGCACGGCGCTCATGGCCGTCGGCTTCTTCTGGCTCACGTTCCTCACCGCGGACAAGCCCGTGATCTGGATCATGATCGGCATGTTCTCCGTCGGTCTCGGCCTCGGCCAGCTCATGCAGACGCTCACGATCGCCGCGCAGAACTCCGTCGGACCGCGGGACATCGGCGTGGCCACCTCGTCGAGCACGTTCTTCCGCCAGATCGGCGGAACGCTGGGCGTCGCCGTGCTGTTCTCGGTGCTCTTCACCCGCATCCCGGAGACGATCAAGGCCGCATTCGAGTCCCAGTCGGTGAAGGACGGCATCGCCGCTGCCACCGCGGACCCGACCGTGCTCGCCGACCCCGCCAACAAGACGATCCTCGGGCTCTTCCAGGACCCGTCGGCCCTGGGCACCGCGCTCGACGGCGACACGTCGTTCCTCAACGGCTCGGACGCCCGTCTCGCCGCTCCGTTCCTCGACGGCTTCAACAACGCCACGGTCACGGTCTACTGGGTCGGGCTCGCCGTCGTGCTGGTGGCGTTCGTGCTGAGCTTCTTCCTCAAGGCCGCGCCGCTGCGCACCAAGTCGGCGCTGCAGGAGAACTCGGAGAACGAGGCCGCCGAGGAGGCGCAGCTCGCGGCCGCCGAGGCCGGCGCGCTGGTGGCCCCCGACGTGAACTTCGACGAGCAGGACCGCCCCGAGGAGTCCGCGGAGCCCCGCAAGTAGCACCAACGCAGAGGGGCACGGATGCACGTTCCGTGCCCCTCTCGTGCGCCCGGGCATCCGTGCTCGACGGGCGCCGGCGGTCACCCGAGCGCCGTTGCGCGGGAGATGCACCCGTACGCGGGAGCTGCGTCTGCCGCGCCCGACCGGAACTCCCGCGCAACGGCGTGCGACCTCCCAGAGAGGCGCCCAGTCCGAGCGCGACTGAAAGTTTTTCCGCGGACGTGAGGCCAGCATTCAGGCGGCGTGCGAGGTAAGCAAGCGTTTGCATCCGTGGGAGCGCTCTCAACCAGTGCTTGACAGGGTTCCGTGCGGCCACCTAGCCTGACCTTCGATTCGTGGGAGCGCTCCCACACCACGCTTGAGAGCGCTCCCACCATCACCCCACCCACGCACACAAAGGAGTGACCGTGAGCACATCACGACGCACAATCGCCGCGACAATCGCCGGCGCAGCCGCCCTCGCCCTCGTCGTCACCGGATGCTCGAACGGAGGTGGCGCGGCAACGGGAGACGAGAAGATCACCCTCACCCTCGCGACCTTCAACGACTTCGGCTACACGGATGAACTGCTCGCGCAGTACACCGAGGAGCACCCGAACGTCACCATCGTCCAGAACAAGGCGGCCACGTCGAACGACGCCCGCGACAACTTCTTCACCAAGCTCGGAGCCGGTTCCGGCCTCGCCGACGTCGAGGCCATCGAGGTCGACTGGCTCGCCGAGATGATGCAGTACTCCGACAAGCTGACCGACCTCTCGGGCTCCGACGTCGACGGTCGCTGGGTCGACTGGAAGACCGCCGCGGCGACCGACGCCGACGGCCGTCTCGTCGGCTACGGCACCGACATCGGCCCGGAGGCCGTCTGCTACCGCCAGGACCTCTTCGCCGAGGCGGGACTGCCGAGCGACCCGGAGGCCGTCGCCGAGCTGCTCGACGGTGACTGGGACAACTACTACGAGGTCGGCCAGCAGTACGTCGACGCCACGGGCAAGCCGTGGTTCGACTCCGCCGGCGCCACGTACCAGGGCGTCGTCAACCAGATCCAGAACGCGTACGAGGAGAACGACGGAACGGTCATCGCGACCGAGAACCCCGACGTCAAGGAGGCGTTCACCTCGGTGCTCGAGGCCAGCGCCACCCTCTCCGCGCACCTCGGCCAGTGGAGCGACGACTGGAACGCCGGTCTCGCCAACGGCTCCTTCGCGACGATGCTCTGCCCCGGCTGGATGCTCGGCGTGATCTCGGGCAACGCACCCGACATCTCCGACTGGAACGTCGCGAACGTATTCCCCGGCGGCGGCGGCAACTGGGGCGGTTCGTACCTGACCGTTCCGGCGCAGGGCAAGAACACCGAGGCAGCACGCGAGTTCGCTGCCTGGCTGACCGCACCGGAGCAGCAGCTCCAGGCGTTCACCAACGCCGGCACTTTCCCGAGCCAGGTCGAGACCTACACGGACGACACCCTCACCAGCGCGACGAATGAGTACTTCAACAACGCACCGGTCGGCCAGATCCTCATCGACCGGTCGAACGCCATCGAGGTCGCGCCGTTCAAGAGCGTGAAGTACTTCCCGATCAACGACGCGCTGCAGAAGGCCCTCACCCGGGTCGACGTGGACAAGTCGCAGTCGATCGAGGAGTCGTGGAACCAGTGGATCTCTGACGTCAAGGCGCTCGGCTAACCACACCACACCCGGGCCGCGCGGTCACCCGAGACCGCGCGGCCCACCCTCGACTACCGGGAAGACCCATGACCTCCACGACACTCGACGACGAGCGCCGCATCCGCCGCATCGCCTTCTCGCAGAAGCTCTCGCACTGGGACGTGCGCATCTCGCCGTACCTCTACATCTCGCCGTTCTTCATCCTCTTCGGCATCGTCGGCCTCTTCCCGCTGCTGTACACGGCCTACGTCTCCGTGCACCAGTGGCACCTGATCGGCGGCGAGGGCGACTTCGTCGGCCTCGACAACTTCGCCTTCGTGCTGCAGCAGCCCCAGTTCTGGATCGCGCTGCGCAACACCTTCAGCATCTTCCTGTTCTCGGCCGTGCCGCAGGTCGGCTTCGGGCTCATCATCGCCGCGGTACTCAATGAGAACCTGAGGGCCAAGACCTTCTGGCGCATGGGGGTGCTGCTGCCCTACATCGTCGCCCCCGTCGCGGTCACCCTGATCTTCAGCAACATGTTCGGCGACCAGTACGGCCTTGTGAACAACGTGCTGCGCGGTATCGGCATCGACCCGATCCAGTGGCACTCGCAGGAGATTCCGAGCCACATCGCCATCGCGACGATGGTCAACTTCCGCTGGACCGGATACACCGCGCTCATCCTCCTCGCCGGCATGCAGGCGATCTCGCGCGACCTCTACGAGGCGGCGGCGATCGACGGGGCGAGCAAGGTGCGGCAGTTCTTCTCGATCACGATCCCGCAGCTGCGGCCCACGCTCATCTTCGTGATCGTCACCTCCACCATCGGTGGTCTCCAGATCTTCGACGAGCCCCGCCTCTACGACCAGTTCGGCCAGGGCGGCGCCAATTCTCAATGGATGACCATCACCATCTACCTCTACAACCTCGGGTGGGGCCAGCTCAACTTCGGACGGGCGGCCGCGGTGGCCTGGTTGCTCTTCCTCATCATCGTCCTGATCGGACTGCTCAACCTCGCCATCACCCGCCGCATCGCCGCTTCGAGCGACGTGCCCGGTGAGCGCCGATCCCGCTGGACGTGGCGCTCGGTGCGCCACCACGAGCAGAAGAAGGTCGAAGCATGAGCGCCCAGGCAGTCGACACCCACGTGGGCTCCGCGCCCGCCGAGCGCGTCGCCCCGCGACGCCGTCGCCTCATCAACCGCCAGCGCCCGGGGTGGATGGCGTACGGTTTCCTGCTCGCGGTCATCCTCGGTTCGGTCTTCCCCCTCTACTGGTCGTTCCTCATCGGCAGCGGCGACCCGACGACCATCACCAAGCAGGACATCGTCTGGTGGCCGGGCGGCAACTTCCTGACCAATGCCGCGGCGGTGCTGAGCAACGAGAGCGTCAACTTCTGGCGCGCGATCGGCAACAGCATCATCGTGTCCACAGTCGTGGCCTTCACGGTCGTCCTGTTCTCCACGCTCTCCGGCTACGCGTTCGCGAAGCTGCGGTTCCGCGGCAAGACCGGGCTGCTGATCTTCGTGATCGCGACCATGGCCGTGCCGACCCAGCTCGGCGTCGTGCCGTTGTTCATCGCGATGTCGAAGCTGCAGATCGCGGGGACGCTGGCGGCGGTCATCCTGCCGGCGATCGTCTCGGCGTTCGGGGTGTTCTGGATGACTCAGTACCTGAGCTCGGCCCTGCCCTACGAGTTGATCGAGGCGGCCCGCGTGGATGGGGCATCCATGATCCGCACGTTCTGGCACGTCGCGCTGCCCGCGGCCCGACCGGCGGCGGCCATGCTCGGCCTGTTCGTCTTCATCTCGACGTGGACGAACTTCTTCTGGCCGTTCATCGTGCTCGACCGGCAGAACCCGACCCTTCCTGTGGCGCTCTCGCTCCTGCAGAGCAACTACTTCGTCGATTACTCGGTGGTGCTCGCCGGGGTTATTCTGTCGACGATCCCCCTGCTCATACTCTTCATCGTGGCGGGCAGGCAACTAGTCTCGGGAATCATGCAGGGAGCCGTGAAGGGATGACCCAGTTGTTCGAAGTACAGGACGCCACGAAGGTGCGCGCGTTCCCCTCCACGTTCCTGTTCGGCGCTGCCACGGCCGCGTACCAGATCGAGGGAGCCGCCCACGAGGACGGCCGCAAGGACTCCATCTGGGATGCGTTCTGCCGCCTCCCAGGTGCCGTGGTCGGCGGTGACAACGGCGATGTCGCATGCGACCACTACCACCGCTACCGCGAGGACGTCGGGCTGATGTCCGATCTCGGCCTGCAGACCTACCGCTTCTCCACCTCGTGGGCGCGGGTTCGCCCGGACGGCGGGCCGGTCAACGCCAAGGGCATCGACTTCTACTCTCGGCTCGTCGACGAGCTGCTCGAGAAGAACATCCTCCCGTGGCTGACCCTGTACCACTGGGACCTGCCGCAGGCGCTCGAGGAGAAGGGCGGCTGGGTCAATCGCGACACGGCCTACCTGTTCCAGGACTACGCGATGTCGGTGCACGATGCGCTCGGCGACCGTGTGACGAACTGGACCACGCTCAACGAGCCGTGGTGCTCGTCGTTCCTGAGCTACATCGGCGGCGAGCACGCCCCGGGCCGCCAGGACCCTGAGGCTGGGCTCGCGGCAGGGCACCACCTGCTCCTCGGCCACGGGCTCACCATCCAGTCCCTCCGGGAGCGCGACGCCTCCCTCGGCCTGGGCATCACGCTCAACCTCACCGTGCCCGACCCGGTCGATCCGACCGACGAGGGCGACCTCGACGCCGTCCGGCGCATCGACGGCCAGTTCAACAGGTTCTTCCTCGATCCGATCTTCCGCGGCGAGTACCCGGCCGACCTGCTCGAGGATGTCGCGCACCTGAACTTCGAGCCGAAGATCCTGCCCGGCGACCTCGAGATCATCTCCGCGCCGATCGACGCCCTGGGCGTGAACTACTACCACGGTGAACTTGTGAGCGCGCATCCCTCGACCGTCGAGATGCGCACCGAGGCACCGTCGGAGCGCCCCAAGCGGTCTCCGTTCCCGGCCGCCGAGGGCGTGTACTGGCACCTGCGCGATCTGCCGCTCACGGCGATGGATTGGGAGGTGCAGCCCGAGGGGCTCACCCGGCTGCTCGAGCGCATCCACACCGAGTACACCGAGCCCGCGGGCGTGAAGCTGTTCGTGACCGAGAACGGCGCCGCGTACAACGACGTCGTCGCCCCGGACGGACAGGTGCACGACGCCGATCGCACGGAGTTCCTGGAGCTGCACCTCGGCGCGATCCTCGACGCGATCGACGCGGGAGTGCCCGTGCACGGGTACTTCTACTGGTCGCTCATGGACAACTTCGAGTGGGCCTGGGGCTACGACAAGCGCTTCGGGATCGTGCGGGTGGACTACGACACCCAGGAGCGCACGCCGAAGGACAGTGCAATCGCTTACACCCGCATAATCACTGGGCGCGCGCTCTGACCGTCAGCGTCACCGCGGCTGGTTAGACTCACACCCATGACGCTCGAAGTGAACGGCCGACGCACCGCGCCGACGCTCGAGGCCGTCGCGGCCGCGGCCGGGGTGTCGAGGTCGACCGTCTCGCGCGTGGTCAACGGTTCGAGCCACGTGCGACCGGACGTGATCACCGCGGTCAACGCCGCGATCGACCAGCTGAACTACATCCCCAACCGGGCGGCCCGCTCGCTCGCCAACCGGCAGACGATGGCGATCGCGCTCGTCGTGCCCGAGGACACCAAGCGGTTCTTCGGCGACCCCTTCTTCGCCGAGATCGTGCAGGGCATCACGCAAGGGCTCGAAGACAGCGACTACGTGCTCAACCTGCAACTCGCGTCGCCGAGCTCGCCGAGCGAGAAGACGATCCGGTACCTCCTGGGCGGCAACGTCGACGGGGCCATCGTGGTCTCGCACCACTCGGGCGACGACTTCTTCACGACGCTGGATGCCACGATCCCCGTGGTCTTCGGCGGTCGACCGTTCCACCCCGAACTGCACCAGAACAACTACGTCGACGTCGACAACGCGGCGGGCGCGGCGATGGGAACGCAGTACCTGATCGACCTCGGCCGACGCCGCATCGCGACCATCGCCGGCCCCGCGAACATGCAGGCGGCCATCGACCGCGCCTCCGGATGGGCCGACGCGATGCGCGAGGCCGGGCATCCGGGCGACCTGCTCGAGTACGGCGATTTCACGATGGCCAGCGGTGCCGCGGCGATGCGCGCCCTGCTCGACCGCGACCCCGGCCTCGACGCCGTGTTCGTCGCGAGCGACCTCATGGCGACGGGCGCGATCTCGGTGCTGCGCGAGCGCGGCCGTGCCGTCCCCGGGGACGTGGCCGTGGTCGGGTTCGACGACAGCTCCGCTGCGACGAACGGCGAAGTGCCCCTCACCACCGTGCACCAGCCGTCGCGCGAGATGGGCGCCGAGATGGCCCGAATGCTGCTCGCTCTGCTGCGGGGCGAGCCCACCGAGCGGGAGCGGGTCATGCCCACCCGGATGGTGGTCCGCTCGAGCGCCTGACTTCGCGCAGTCGCCTGAGTAGGCTGGGGCCATGGCCACCGAAGTTATCCAGGACGCGTCGATGAACCGTTTCGAGTTGCTCGTCGATGGTCAGAGCGCCGGCGAGCTGGACTACCAGATCCGCGACAACACGATCGTGCTCACCCACACCGAGATCGACCCGTCGCACCAGGGCGAGGGCCTCGGCGGCGAACTCGTGCGCGGCGCGCTCAACCTGATCCGTGCGGAGACCGACTACCGCGTCATCCCGTCGTGCCCGTTCGCCGGGCCGTGGATCCAGAAGCACCCGGACTACCAGGACCTGCTCACTCGCTAGCGCGCTTGCCGGCCTTCGGGTCGGGCGCCGGCAGGTCGATGCGCACCTGACCGTCGTAGTTCTTGTTGTCGAGATCGTCGCGCGCGGCCACGCCCCGGATGTCACCGAGGCCGAAGTCGCCGTCGCCCGGAAGCGGCGCGGGAGCCGGCAGGATCGTCTGGCGGTCGAGCTCGATCTGCGCCTCGTGCCGGGTGGGGTTGAAGACCTCGTCGCCGATGCCGGCGATGCCGCCGCCGCCGCCGGACGTGCGGCTCTTGTTGCTAAGGTCGATCCACCCGAGGCGGTGGGCGACCCAGAAGAGCACGCCGATCGCCACCACGATGAGGATGACGACCCAGGGCTGCACCCGTTCAGTCTAAGCACGCCTCGGAACGACCACGGGTCTGCCCGCCACCAGGTGCAGGTCGACCGGCAGCCCGTAGACACGCTCGACCCGCTCGGCGGTGAGCACCTCGGCCGGCGACCCTAGCGCCTCGAGGCGCCCACCCGACACGAGCGCGAGCCGGTCGGCGTAGGCGCTCGCGAGCGAGAGGTCGTGCAGCACGACCACGACGGCGCGGCCTTCGTCAGCCATCCTGCGGCCCACGCGCATGACGTCCTCCTGGTGCCTCAGGTCGAGTGATGCCGTCGGCTCGTCGAGGAAGATGACGGGGGTCTGCTGCGCGAGCACGCGGGCCAGCGAGACACGGGCCTTCTCGCCCCCGGAGAGCTGGGTGTACCTGCGCGCGGCGAGATGGGTGATGTCCGTGGCATCCATCGCCTCTTCGACGACCGCGATGTCGTCTCGGCCCTCGGGCAGGCGCGCCCACGGGCTGCGCCCCATAGCGACGACCTCGGCGACCAAGAACGGGAAGCTCACCGCGTTCTCCTGCGTCAGCACGCTGCGCAGGCGGGCGAGCTCCGCGTGACGGATGCCCCCGAGCTCGCGCCCGTCGAGCGTGACGGTTCCCCGTGAGGGTCGCCGCTCGCCGCTGAGCACCCCGAGCAGCGTGGACTTGCCGGCACCGTTGGGCCCGACGAGCACGAGCAGCTCGCCCGGCACCACGTCGAGCGACACATCGTCGAGCACCGTCGCACCCTCGAGGTCGACACCCACTCCTCTGGCGCTGATCATGCTCACGCCCCGCGCACTGATCGGGTCTGACGTCGTCATGCCCATCCCCCGCTCCGCTTGCGCTGCCGGAAGAGGAGGAAGAAGAAGAACGGCCCGCCGATCAGCGAGGTGAGGAGGCCGATCGGCAGATCGGCGCCGACCACGACCGAACGCGCGAGTAGGTCGGCGAGCACGATGAGGGCGGCGCCGCCGAACGCGCTCGCGATGATGAGCGGGCGGTGCGCCGGCCCGATCGTCATGCGGATGACGTGCGGCACGACGAGGCCCACGAACGCGATGATCCCGCAGAACGCGACCGCCACGCCCGTGAGCAGGGCGACGAGCACGATCGAGCCGATACGCAGCACCTCCACGTTCACGCCCAGATGCCGGGCGTTGCGCTCACCGAGCGACAGGATGTCGTACCGCCGCCCGAGGATGATGGCCGCCGCCGTGCCGACCGCGGTCACTCCGATCACGATCGCGACCTCGACCCAGCGGGAGCCGTTGAGCGAGCCCAGCTGCCAGAACACGATCTGCTCGCGGCCACCCGAGTCGGCCACGAAGAGCAGGAACGCGAGCCCCGCCCCGGCGAAGGCGTTGACCGCGATGCCGGTGAGAAGCAGCGTGACGACCTCGGTGCGGCCGTTCGCGCGCGAGACGAAGTACACGAGCAGGGTCGCGAGCAGCCCACCGGCGAAGGCGAAGACGGCGATCGTGCCGCTGCCGAAGGCGGTGAGACCGAGCACGATGGCGACCGAGGCACCGAACGCCCCGCCCGACGAGACGCCGACGACGCCGGGTTCGGCGAGCGGGTTGCCGAAGATCGCCTGCATCACGGCTCCGGCCACGGCGAGCGCCGCGCCCACCGCCAGCCCCATCGCGATGCGCGGGAAGCGCACCACCCACAACGTCGACTCGACGATCTGGTCGTCGGGCGCCCAAGGGTTCTGGATGCCCGCCGCCCGCAGCACCGAACCCACGACCTCGGCGGGGCTGATCGGCAGCTGGCCGACAACGGCCGACGCGATGACGCCGCCCACGAGCAGCACGGCAAGGGTGACGGAGAGGATGACCGCTCGGCGGGCCCGGTTCACGGGCCGTGTCGTCAAGGGACCCGCTGGAGCCACTCCTCGGTACCGAACTTCTCGGTAACGAGCTGCTCCGCTTTCGCGAACTCCTCGGGAGTGATCTCACTGGCGGTCAGCCCGTACAGACCGCGGAAGGTGCCGACCATCTTCTCGATGATCTCGGCCCGCGGCAGGCCCGTCTGGCTGCGGAGCGGGTCGACGCGCTTGTTCGCGCTCTTCGTGCCCTTGTCGCTCATCTTCTCGCGGCCGATGCGCAGCACCTGCACCATCTTGTCGCCGTCCATGTCGTAGCTCATGGTGACGTGGTGGAGCACTGCGCCGTTACCGAGTCGCTTCTGGGCCGCGCCGCCGATCTTGCCGGTCGGGCTCGTGATGTCGTTGAGCGGCTGGTAACTCGCGTCGATGCCGAGCGACTTGAGCGCGACGATGACCCACTCGTCGAAGAACGCGTAGGAGTCGGCGAAGCTCATGCCCTGCACGAGGTCGATGGGCGCGTAGATCGAGTAGGTGATGACCGAGCCGGCCTCCATGAACATCGCACCGCCACCGGAGATGCGGCGCACGACCTCGAACCCGTACTTCTCGGCGTTCTCGAGGTCCACCTCGTTCTTCAGCGACTGGAAGCTGCCGATCACGACCGCGGGCCGCTCCCACTCCCAGATGCGCAGCGTGGGCTTGCGGCGTCCCTCGCCGACCTCGTCGCTCAGCACCTGGTCGAGCGCCATCTGCAGCGCGGGCTCCACGGGCGGTCCGACGACGAGCTGCCAGTCGTAGTCCTTCCAGCTCGTGGCCTTCTGCAAAGCCCGACGGATCACCGTGGCCACCGATTCCGGGGAGAACCCGAGAAGCAGCGCACCCTCAGGAAGGGCATCCTTGACCGCCTTGGCGATCGCCGCGGACTCGGTGTCGGCGGGGAGCCCGTTCACGGCGGCGTTGATCGACTCGAGCGCACTGTCGGGCTCGAGGAAAAAGTCGCCGGCGAGGCGGAAGTCGGCGATGCGGCCGTCCACGACCTCGAGGTCGACGACGACGAGCTTGCCACCAGGAACCTTGAACTCACCGTGCATAAGGCAAGCCTAAGTCAGCCGTGCGTCCAACCACTCCACGAGGTCGGCGATGACCTCGTCGCGGTTCGTCTCGTTGAAGATCTCGTGCCGCGCCTCCGGATACACGATCGCCTCGATGTCGCTCAACTTCGACCGGGTGGCGTACGCGGCGGCGAGCTTCGCGATGCTCTCCTCGCCGCCCAGGGTGTCCTCGCTACCGATCATGATGAGCAGCGGGATGTCCTTGGCGATGTTCTTCGTCGGCTTACCGAGCAGGCGCAGTCCGTCGGGGAGGCCGAACAGCTGCAGGGCCGCGGCGTAGAAGGTGAGCGGGTCGTCTCCGAACGCCGTCGCCACCGCGGGGTCACGGCTGAGCCATTCGTTGCCCGTCGTGCCGAGGTGCGCGTGCTGCTTGTTGAGGTTGCCGCCGTTCATGTCGGTGAGCGTGCGGTACGCGGTGCCGGTGAGCACCGCCACGTCGTAGTCGTCGGCGTGCGTGTTGAGGATCATCTGCACCATGAGCGAGCCCCACGAGTGACCGAGCAGCGCGACCTTCAAGCCGGGGTTCTCGGCACGGATGATCGTGCTGAACTTGCGGACCCCCTCGACCGTGGCGCGAAGTCCGCCCGGACCGAGCTTGCCGAGCTTCGAAGCGTCGCCCCCGTGCTGCTCCATGCCCGTGGCGCCGTGGCCGCGGTGGTCGTCGGCGTAGACCGAGTAGCCGGCCTCCACCAGATCCTGCGCGACCTGCTCGTACCGGAGGGCGTGATCGCCGAGTCCGTGGGTGAGCTGCAGCACGGCCTTCGGGTTCGGCGCCTTCCACGCGTAGTAGTGGATGGTCACGCCCTCAGCGTCGACGAAGGTGTGATCGGTGCGCGTGACTGTGGGCATGGGAGCCTCCTCGCTCACGATCATCGTATTGCGCGGGCATCCTCGCCCTCGGTTTCGTTAGCATGGCTAATTTGCTATGCTAAGTAAATGCCCGAGGAACTTGATGACGACCTGCGCCTCGCCATCCTCAGACTCAGCCGGCGCATGCGGGCCGAGCGCGCGGGCGAAGACGTCACCGACGGCCAGCTCTCCGTGCTCTTCGTGCTGTGGAAAGAGGGGCCGCAGACGCTCGGCTCGCTCGCCGAGCACGAGCGCGTCACGCCGCCGTCGATGAACCGCACGGTGAACGCACTGGCCGAATCATCGCTTGTCACCCGCGACGCCTCGCCCGACGACGGCCGCAAGGTGCTCATTCAGGCGACCGAGGCGGGCCTCGAGATCGCGCGCGAGACGAAGCGCCGCCGAGTTGCCTGGTTCGCCCGCCAGCTCGCCACCCTCCGCCCCGACCAGCGCGCCATCATCGACGCCGCCGCCCCGATCCTGAGGGAGCTCGCCGACTCTTGAGTGCCATGTTCCGTTCGCTCCGCGTCTTCAACTACCGCCTCTGGTTCGCCGGGGCACTCGTCTCGAACACTGGGGCCTGGATGCAGCGCACTGCCCAGGACTGGATCGTCCTCACCGAACTGACCGACAAGGATGCCGCGGCCCTCGGCATCACGATGGCCCTCCAGTTCGGCCCGCTCCTGCTGCTGATGCCCGTCGCGGGTCTCATGGCCGACCGGTTCGACCGCCGCCACATCCTCATGTGGACGCAGGGGGTGCAGTGCGTGCTCGCGTTCGGACTCGGCGTGCTCGTGCTCTCCGGCCACGTCGAGCTGTGGCACGTCTACGCATTCGCGCTGCTCCTCGGCGTCGCCACAGCGATCGACGTCCCCGCGCGTCAGTCGTTCGTCTCCGAGCTGGTCACCGACCGCGACATCTCCAACGCCGTCGCTCTCAACTCCACCTCGTTCCAGAGCGCGCGGCTGATCGGCCCGGCCGTCGCCGGCGTTCTCATCGCCTGGATCGGCTCGGGCCCGGTGTTCATCGTGAACGGCATCTCGTTCGTGGGCGTCATCCTGTCGTTGCTGTTCATCCGCAAGAGCCAGCTCGTCGCGACGCCGAGGCTGGCGAAGGCTAAGGGCCAGATCCGTGACGGGCTGCGCTACGTGCGCTCGCGCAAGGACATCCTCATCGTGCTCGTCATGGTGTTCCTCGTCGGAACGTTCGGCTTCAACTTCCCGATCTTCATCTCGACGATGTCGACCGTCGAGTTCGGCAAGGGCTCCGCGGAGTTCGGCCTGCTGTCGTCGGTGATGGCGGCCGGCGCCGTGGTCGGTTCGCTGCTCGCCGCTCGTCGCGAGCGCGTGCGCCTCGTCGTCGTGGTGATCGCGTCCGCGGCGTTCGGACTCGTCTGCATCGTCGCGGCGCTGTCGCCGACGTACCTGTTCTTCGCGGTCACGCTCGTGCTCATCGGCGCGGTGTCGCTCACGATGATGAACACCGCGAACGCGTACGTGCAGACGACGACCGCGCCCGAGATGCGCGGCCGGGTGATGGCGCTGTACATGGCGATCTTCGCGGGCGGTACTCCGATCGGGGCGCCCATCGTGGGTCTCGTCGCCAACGTGTGGGGGCCGCGCTGGTCGCTGGCCATCGGCGCGGCGTCGGGCATCCTCGCCGCTCTCATCGCCGTGGTCTGGCTCGCCCGCAACAAGCGCAACCAGTCGACCGCGACCGCGTCGATCGAGCTGCCGCACGAGACGCGCGAGCTCGCGACGCAGGAGATCGGGATCGTCGGCGCGACGGCCGGCCGCACGAGCTGAGCGCGCCGGGGGGCGCTCGCTCGCCCGCCTCGCATCGCCCCCGCCCGTGCGGAGGTTCGACGGCATGCGGGGGTCACGGCGGCCGCACGAGGTCGAAACCTCCGCATGGGCGTGGATGGCGCCTAGTCCGCATGGGCCGTGCTCGCGAGTGAGCGCTACGCCTCGCGGGTGATCTCCACCTTGACGAAGAGCGTCGAGCCGAACGGTCCGGCGTACACGCCGCGGAGCGGGGGCACGTCGTTGTAGTCGCGACCGCGGCCGACCAGCACGTGGCGGTCGCCGATGTCGATGTTGTTGGTCGGGTCGAAGCCGCGCCACTCCCCGCCGCAGAACCACTCGACCCACGCGTGCGACTCACCGGCGACGGTCTCGCCGATCGCGGCGTTGGGCTTGGGGTGCAGGTAGCCGGAGACGTACCGGGCGGGGATGCCGACCGAGCGCAGCGCGCCGAGCGCGAGGTGCGCGATGTCCTGGCAGACGCCCTTGCGGTGCGCCCAGGCCTCGGCGGCCGTGGACGTGACCCCGGTGACGCCCTGCATGTACTCGACCGCGTCGCCGATCGCGATGCAGATCGCGAGGGCGGCGTCGCACACGCTCTCGTGCTTGCCTTTGATGTCGCGGGCGAGGGACTCCACCTCGACGGGCGGGTTCGTGCGCCGGGTCTGCTTGAGGTGCTCGACGGTCTCGGTCGTGGTCTCCACGGCGATCTCGAGCTCGGCCCACGAGAGGCTCTCGTCCTCGTGGGGGCGCGGGCGCACCTCGACGAGGCTCGTGGCGGTGAGCGAGAGCTCCTTGTGGGGTGTGAGGATCTCGAACGACGACACACGAGAGCCCCAGTAGTCCACGTAGCTGTGGTGGCTCGACATCGGCAGGATCTCGAGGTTGGAGAACAGCACCAGCTGACCTTCACTCGAGACGGGCAGCATCCGTGCCTCGTTGTAGGAAGCCGTGACATCGCCGCCGTAGTGGAAGCCCGTCATGTGCTTGATCCGCAGGCGGTTCAACTCGTCTCTCCGACCCAGCTCGGTGCCGCATTGGTGGGGAAGTAGCGCTGGCGGATCGCCTCCGACGCGGCGCTCGTGGCGAGCTGGACGTTGTCCATGTGCAGCGGGAGGTCCTCGAGGATCTCGGCGATCGGCCGGTACTCGAGTTCGCTGCGGATCTGGCCGAGCAGGCGCTGCGAGAGGTCGGAGACGCCGACGCGGTCTGTCCGCGGCTCGATCTCGCGCATGCACGCCTCGGCACGGGACACGGAGAACAGGATGCTGCGCGGGAAGAGCCGGTCGAGCAGCAGGAACTCGGCGGCGTTCTTCGCGCTGGGCACCCCGCGGTAGGTGCGCAGGTACGCCTCGTAGGCACCGCACGAGCGCAGGATCGTGGTCCACGATGGTCCGGATGCCTCGGTCAGGCTTCTGGTGGCGAGAAGGCGCGCGGTCATGTCAGCGCGTTCGATGGAGCGGCCGAGGGTGAAGAACTGCCACGCCTCGTCCCGACTCGTGGCGGACTCGATGATGCCGACGGCGAGTGCCGAGCGCTCGCGCACCCAGCCGAAGAACTCGTGCACCTTGTCGCTCGACACCTTGCGGGGCATCCGTGCGCGTGTGGTGTTGAGGCACTCCCACAGCTCGGTGCTCACGATCTCGCGGGCGCGGCGGGCGTTCTCGCGGGCGGCACCGAGCGAGTACGCGATGGACGCGGGCTCGGAGCGGTCGACGGCGAGGATCGACAGGATGTCCTGGCGGCTGAGCTCGGTGTCGTCAGGCGCCTCGGCACCCATGACGCTGAGCAGCGAGCGGCAGGCGAGGTCCTCCTCGATCCAGGGGTCCTCGAGGAGGAGCTGGAGATGAACGTCGAGGATGCGGGCGGTGCCGTCGGAGCGCTCGATGTAGCGGCCGATCCAGAACAGGGACTCGGCGATGCGGCTCAGCATGATTCGTCCTCGCTGGTCGAGCTTGTCGAGACCTGTTGCTGCTGCTGCTGCTCCTGCTGACCGTGGCCGAGCGGGCGCTCGTGCGGGCCGTGGTCCTGCTGGGCGGCCTTGAGCATCTCGGGCGTGATGACCGAGATCGACTCGGTCGCCGCGGCCTGACCGGCGACGAGACCCTGGATGCTGTGGCGCGAGACAGTGAGAGCCTCTCTGCCCACCACCCAGGTGTCCTTCGAGCCTCCGCCCTGCGAGCTGTTGACGACCAGTTCGCCCTCGGGGAGAGCGACCCGGGTGAGTCCGCCCGGGAGCACCCAGATGTCGTCGCCGCTGTTGACCGCGAACGGCCGGAGGTCCGCATGGCGCGGGCGCATGCCGTCGTCGACGAGGGTGGGGATGGTGGAGAGCTGCACGACGGGCTGCGCGATCCAGCCGCGGGGGTCTTTCAGGAGGCGCATCTTGAGTTGGGCGAGCTCGTCCTTCGACGCGGCCGGGCCGATCACGAGGCCCTTGCCGCCGGAGCCGTCAACGGGCTTGACCACGAGTTCGTCGAGGCGGTCGAGCACCTCCTCGAGGGCTCCCGGGTCTTCGAGGCGCCAGGTCTGCACGTTCGGCAGGATGGCCTCCTCGCCCAAGTAGTACTTCGTGAGCTCGGGCAGGTAGGTGTAGACGAGCTTGTCGTCGGCGACCCCGTTGCCGACCGCGTTGGCGATCGTCACGTTGCCGAGGCGAGCCGCGAGCATGAGCCCGGGGCTGCCGAGCATCGAGTCCGCCCGGAACTGCAGCGGGTCGAGGAACTCGTCGTCGACCCGGCGGTAGATCACGTCGACACGAGTAGGTCCGGCCGTGGTGCGCATCCACACGCGGCCGCCGGAGCAGAACAGGTCCCGGCCCTCGACCAGCTCGACGCCCATCAGGCGGGCGAGCAGCGTGTGCTCGAAGTACGCCGAGTTGAAGACACCCGGGGTCAGCACGACGACGGTGGGGTCATCCACACCGGGCGGGGCGGATGCCCGCAGCGCCTGCAGCAGCTTGTGCGGGTAGTCCCCCACAGGGCGGACCCTCATGGACACGAACAGCTCGGGCAGGGTCTGCGCCATCACCCGGCGGTTGGAGATCACGTAGCTCACGCCTGAGGGCACCCGCACGTTGTCCTCGAGCACGCGCCACGCACCGGCCTCGTCGCGGATGAGGTCGATGCCGCTCACCTGGATGCGCACGCCGTTGGCGGGCTCGATGCCGGCCGCCTCACGGTGGAAGTGGCTGGAGCTCGTGATGAGCTTCGCGGGGATGACCCCGTCTTTCACCGCGTTCTGCGGGCCGTAGATGTCGGCGAGGAAGGCCTCGAGCGCGCGTACGCGCTGCTTGATGCCGGCCTCGACGTTCACCCACTCCGCCTGGTCGATCACGCGCGGCACGGCGTCGAGAGGGAACGGCCGCTCCTCACCCGCGAAGTCGAACGTGACTCCCTGTGCGAGGTACGAGCTGGCAAGGGCATCCGTGCGACCGCGGAGTTCATCCTGCGTCATCTGCGCGAGCGCGGCGTGGATCTCCTTGTACGACTGCCGGGCGGCCCCGGGCGTGGCGAACATCTCGTCCCACGCGGGCGTGCCGGATCTCTTCGTGGCGGTGGCGCCATAGCCATCGAACAGGTCAGCCATAGTGCGAGCCTAGGCCCGTCGTGTTGCGGCGGTGTTTCACAGGGCTTCGAGCACGAACACCGGGATCTCGCGGTCGGTCTTCTTCTGGTACTCCGCGTAGTCCGGCCAGGTCGCCACGGCGCGCTCCCACCACTCGGCCTTCTCCGCACCGGTCAGCTCGCGCGCGGTGTAGTCGCGCTTCGTCGCGCCGTCCTGCAGCTCGACGAGCGGCTGGGCCTTGATGTTGAAGTACCAGACGGGATGCTTGGGCGCGCCGCCGAGGGAGGCGACCACCGCGTACGCGCCGTCGTGCTCCACGCGCATGAGCGCGGTCTTGCGGAGCTTGCCGGACTTGGCTCCGAGCGTCGTGAGCACGATGATCGGGCGTCCGCGGAGGGTGTTGCCCTCCCGGCCGTCCGTGGCCTCGTACAGCTCGGTCTGGGTGCGCGCCCAGTCGGACGTGCTGGGTTCGTATTCTCCGGTGAGGGCCATGGGTCCATTCTCCGCCCGCGCGACGCGATCAGCGCGCCGGACGACCCGCGATCAGGATGCCCGTGCCGACGATCCCGAACAGGAGGAGCGAGATCGGCTGGGAGATGCCGTACGCGACGCCGTTGATGACGAAGAGGAACGGCACCGGGATGAGCACGAAGGCGGCGAGGAGTGCGAGCCACCCGAAGCGCGCCGAGCGCACCACGAGCCAGCCGGCGCCGACGGTCAGCGCCACCATGAAGATCGCGTTGCCGAGGGTGAGGTTGGATGCGATCCCCCCGAAACCGGACGAGAGCCGCGTGACCTGGGACACCAGCGTCACGATCGCCCCGACGACCACGATCGCCGAGGCGATGAGCTTGCGCGGCACAGTCGTGGGCGCGAGGAAGAACCCGGCGATGACCACGAGGAGGGCGAACACGAGCTGGCTCCCCAAGAGGAACAGCACTTCCCCTGCCCCTCCGTAGCCGGCGAGCGCCGGCGCGAGCTGGCCGAGCAGGGACTGGACGAGGATGTACCCGCCGAGGAACACCGCGACCGCTGAGGCCAGCGCACGACCGCGCGCCGGGGAGGCGACCACGGGGGTCGGGTCCATGTAAGGGCTGGGGACTTCGGTTGCCGTCATGGCCCGAGCTTGGCGGATCGGACGGCGAAACGCCCAGCCCTTGTGAAGATGTGTCAGGTGTGGCTAGCCGCCGGTCGACGCCCGCACCACGAGCTCGGGCTGGAACACGATCTGCTTGGGCGAGTCGCTCGGCTCGTCCGACATCTCGTTGACCAGCAGGTCGACGGCGGTGAAGCCGAACGTCTCGTGCGGCGACCGGATCGAGGTGAGGGGGATGAGCGACGACTCCGCGTAGTCGATGTCGTCGTAGCCGATGATCGCCAGATCCTCCGGCACGCGAACGCCGCCCGCGACGAGCACCTGCAGCAGCCCCAGCGCCACGAGGTCGTTCACGGCGAAGACCGCGTCGGGGCGGGATCCTGCCGGCCGGGCCAGCAGCGCGCGGCCGATCTCACGGCCTTCCACGATCGTCCGGTTGCTCACGTTGATGACCTCGAGGGTCGAGCCCGGCGCATCCTTCATCGCGATGCCCGCGCCGTCGAGGCGGTCTGCGACCTGGCGGATGCTCAGCGGTCCGCCCACGAACGCCACCCTTCGACGGCCGAGCTCGAGCAGATGGCGCACCGCCATGAGGCCGCCGGTCACGTCGTCGATCGACACGGACGGCTGCGCCTCGTCCGAGGCCCGCTGCCCGATCAGGACGGTGGGGATGCCCCGACCGCGCACTTGGGCGAGCCGGTCGTCGATCGGGTGGTGGGAGGAGACGAGCATCCCCTGCACCTGCTGCGACTCGAAGAGCTCGAGGTAGGCGTCCTCGCGGGCGCGGCTGCGGTTGGAGTTGGAGAGGAAGACGGAGAGGTCGTGCGTGGCCGCGCGCTGCTCCACGCCCTCGGCGATCGTCGCGAAGAACGGGTTGCTCACATCCGGCGCGATGTAGGCGATCGTGCCGCTGCGACCCAGCCGCAGCTGCCAGGCGGCGTTGTTGCGCACGAAGCCGAGCTGGTCGATGGCCTTCTGGATGCGCTCGCGCTTCTCGGCGGAGACCCGGGAGGGGTGGTTGAGGTAGTGGGAGACGGTGCCGTTCGACACCTCGGCGAGCGTCGCCACCTCGCGAATTCCGACCCTGGCCACAGTGTTCCTCTCGACCAGCAGAGACTACCGTGCACGCGCGGCGATCGAGCGGAGCCGAGATGTCGACTCCGCTCGATCAGCGGAACTAGCGCTTGATCGCGTCGAGGTGCAGCATCGCGGCGAGGTTCTTGTCGAGCTCGTCGTCCTGGAAGATCTTCTTCCAGTCCTCCTTGATGATCGTCTTGCGGCCGTAGTCCATCGCGATGAGGCACGCGTCCGAGAACGGGTTCGAGCCCTTCAGGGTGTTCGCCAGGGCGACCTGGGTGTGGCCGAGGAGGATGCTCCGCGCGGCCTCGCGCGGAACCCCCATGGTGTTGACGGTCTCCTCGAGGGCCTCGGCCAGCAGTGCGCCGATCATGCACGCGACGGTCTCGACCAGGGTCGGCTCGAGCTGCGCGAGCTGCTTGACCGTCACCCAGTGCACGTCGACGACGGGCGCGAAGATGACACGGATGACCGTCTCGAGCAGTTCCTTCTTGGCGGGGTCGTCCGACTCGATGGCGCCGATGGCATCCTGGGGGGCGGCGATGCCGCCGAAGGTGTCCGCGTACTCCTCGGGGGTGTGGCGCTCGAGGAACACCGACGGGTGGCACGGGTGCGTGACGCCCTGGATGATGTCGTCGCGCTGCGCGAGCAGGCCGGCGTAGGCAGCGGCCGGGTCGAGCGTGAGCAGGATCGCGCCGGACTTCATCTTGTCGATGACCGCGGCCGAGACCGCCCCGAGGGCGAGGTCCGGAACAGCGAGCACGACCACGTCGGCATCCTTGACCGCGTCATCGGTGTCGGTCAGGGTGCGGCCCGTCTCGAGCACCCGCTCCTGGCCCGCCGGCGAGTTCTCGCTGTAGAACACGGTGTGGTCGGTCTTGACGAGGTTGTTGGAGACGCGCATCCCCATCTTGCCGCCCGCGCCGATGACGGCGATTGTCACGGTGTCAGTCATGATTCCTTGCTCCTTAGATAAGCGATGTTGTGGTCGTTCCACAGGTTCTCGAGCCTCGCGGTCTCCTCGAAGGAGTCCTGCCAGGGCAGCCAGTGCTCGATGATCTGGTTGATCCCCCGCTCGTGGGGACGGACCGTCTCCGCGAACGCGTCGTAGTCGAGGAGACCCGTGCCGAGCTCGGCCCCCTCGAGGGTGAAGCCCACCCAGCCGCCACGGCGGGTGAACGCGAAGTCCTTGACGTGCCAGTTGAGGACGTAGGGGGCGCAGCGCTCCACGACGTCCTTCGGCGACTCGAGCGCCGCGACCGTGTTGGCCGGATCGAGGCAGATGCCGACGTTGTCGCTGCCGATCGCCTCGATGAGGGAGACGAGGTCGCGGGACGACACCTGCTCGTAGGTCTCGAGCGCGAGGCTCACGCCCGCCGCCTCGTACGCGGGGAGGGACTGGCGCAGCAGCGCCTCGGCCTCCGCCATGGTGGGGCGGTGGTCGGCCGTGTTGACCATGCTGCGCACGACGGACGCGCCCAGCACCTCCGAGAGTTGGAGGAAGGTGCCGAGGTGCTCGACACCCACGCCGCGGGTTCCGAGCTCGAGGGTGATGCCCAGCTCGTCCGCCAGCGACCGGAGCCCCCGCAATTCGGCAGCGGAGTAGCCGAGGATCGGCAGGTAGTCGCAGATCTGGAACACGGAGACGCCGAGGTCGCGCGTGCGGCGCAGCATCGCGGGCAGGCTGAGTGGCTCGGGCGCGCGCGCGGAGTGCTGCCAGAAGAAGGCGTAGGTGCCGAGGCCGATCACCGGGCGGCCGCCTCGTCGACGACCGTGGCGAGCGACTCGAGGTTGTGCGCGAAGCGGCCGAGGAACAGGCCGTCGACGTCGTCGCCGAGCTCGGTCAGGAGGCCCGGTCCGGCGCTGCCGCCGTAGATGACCACGCTGTTCTCGCGCCCGGGGAGAGTCCTGACCGCACGGCGGAGCCACGCGCAGACGGTGCGGATGTGCTCGGCGGGGGCCGGTTCCGCCGCGCCGATCGCCCACACGGGCTCGTACGCGACGATGACCTTTCCGTCGGGCGCACCCGAGAGCGCGGACTCGAGCTGTGCGATGACCTCGACGGCAGCGGCATCCGGCTCGCCCTGGGTGGCCTCGCCGATGCACAGCACCGGGGCGAGGCCGTTGCGCAGGGCGGCCGAGGTCTTGAGGGCGACGATGTCGTCGGTCTCCCCGAACAGGCGGCGGCGCTCGGCATGGCCGACCTCGACGACGCCGACGCCCAGCTCCGCGAGCTCTTCTCCGGAGATCTCGCCGGTGAAGGCGCCCTTGTCCTCCCAGAACAGGTCCTGGGCGCCCACCGTCACCGAAGTTCCGGAGAAACGATCGATCGCGGCGGGAATGGTGAGGAACGAGGGGATGACGAAGAGGTCGACCGAGCCGTCCTGCACCGCGGGGTGGGTGCGCGCGAACTCCGCCACCCCGTCGATCCACGCGAGCGCGTCGGCGTGCCCGAAGTACATCTTCAGGCTGACCCCTACCGTCGTCATCAGCAGCTGCCGGTGTTCTCGTAGTTGTCGAGCACGGCGACCTTCTCGGCCGAGGCGGAGGTCTCGTCGAAGCGGTAGGTGAGCCACTCGCGCACGAGGCGGCGGGCGAGCTCCACGCCGATCACGCGCTGCCCGAGGGCCAGCACCTGGGCGTTGTTGCTGAGAACGAGGCGCTCCACGGAGAAGCTGTCATGAGCGACAGACGCACGGATGCCCTTGACCTTGCCGGCCGCCATCGCGACGCCCATCCCCGTGCCGCAGATCAGCAGCCCGCGGTCGGCCTCGCCGGACGCCACGAGCTCGCCCACTGCCACGCCCACGCGGGGGTACGGGGTGTGCCCGTCCGCGTCGACTCCCACGTCGGTGACGAATTCGACGAGGTCGTTGAGCTCGAGGTCCTTCTTGAGGATCTCCTTGTAGTCGAAGCCGGCGTCGTCCGAGCCGATGGCGATACGGAGCTTGTCCATTAGTTGTCCTCTTTCTTCAGTACGTCATTCTTGAGAACCGCGCCGATGCGCTGCACGATGAGAGCGAGCGAGTGGGCACCGGCATCGGGAGTGCCCAGCGACTTCTCCGCGTGCGGACGGGCCCGGCCCATCTTCGGCAGCAGGTCGGCTGTCGCAGCGGCCGCTTCCGTGGCCGCGTCGACGGCAACGGTCCACGACGCGGTGAGGCTGCCCCCACCGTCGATCTCTCGCGTCAGGGTATCGGCGAACGGCACGAGGGTGTCGACCATGGTCTTGTCGCCGACGACGGCACCGAATGTCAGGATCGCGTTCTTGGCGGCCTGCACCCCCGCGCCGACGGACGCGGCAGTGGGGTCATCCGTGTCTCCGAGTTCGGCGGCGACCGCGCGCAGGGCCGAGCCCCACAGCGCACCGGACGTCCCGCCCGCGCGATCGGCCCACGCGTCGCCCGCGCGCTCGAGCAGGGTCTGCGCGCCGGCGCCGGCGATGAGCACGTCGAGTGCCGCCGCCTGTGCCGCGTGCGATCCGCGCTGCATGCCGATGCCGTGGTCGCCGTCACCCGCGACCGCGTCGATGCGGCCCAGCTCGTCCACGTTCTCGTCGATCACGGCGGCGATGGCCTCGATCACGAGGTACGCGGTGCGGGCGGCGGCCTGCGATTCGGGGGTGGCGTCGGGGATCTCCTGCGACACCTCGAGAGCCTCGGTGAACGATGCCTGCTCGACAGCGCCGACCGAACCCTTGCGGTACGCGGGGGTGTCGGCGGGTGCGCGCCAGAAGCCCTCGAGCTCGTCGTCGAGCCAGAACAGCGTCAGGGATGCCCCGGCCATGTCGAAGCTCGTGACGAGTTCGCCGACCTCGGGCTCGACGACAGTGACTCCGGCCTCGTCGAGCAGGGCGGCGACACGGCGGTAGACGACGAACAGCTCCTCGTACTTCACCGAGCCGAGACCGTTGAGGATGACCGTGGCGCGCTGGCCACGGGCATCCTCGATGCCGTCGGGTAGTTCGGTGAGGAGCTTCGACACGAGCAGCTCTGCGAGTCCGTCGGCGGTCGGGATGTCGGTCTCGTCGATGCCGGGCTCGCCGTGGATCCCGATTCCGACGCCCATGCGGCCATCGGGGATCGTGAAGAGGGGCTCGTCGGCACCGGGGAGCGTGCACCCGGTGAAGGCGACGCCGAACGAACGGGTGCGCTCGTTCGCGAGTACGGCGACCCGCTCGACCTCGTCGAGTGAGTAGCCGGCCTCGGACGCGGCGGCCGCGGTCTTGAAGACGGTGAGGTCGCCCGCGATGCCGCGGCGCCTGTGCTTCTCGGCGACGCTCGCCGAGGCGACGTCGTCGGTCACCGTGACCGTGCGGGTGTCGACGCCGGCTGCGCGCAGCTGCTCCTGGGCGGCGTTGAAGTTGAGGACGTCACCGGCGTAGTTGCCGTACGTGAGGAGGATGCCGCCGCCGAGGTCCGCGGCTTTCGCCACGGAGTGGACCTGCTGGGCGGAGGGGGAGGCGAAGAGGTTGCCCATGGCCGCGCCGTGCGCGAGTCCCTGGCCGACGATGCCGCCGAACGCGGGGTAGTGGCCCGAGCCGCCGCCGATGACGACCGCGACGCTGCCGGGGGTCGAGACGGTGCTGCGCACGACGCCGCCCTGCACGCGGCGCACCTGGGTGCTGTTGGCGGCGACGAAGCCGTCGATCATCTCGTCCGCGAATGCGGCCGGATCGTTGAAGAGGCGGGTCATGGTGGTGCTCCGGAGGTAGATCCCGTGGCGGCCGCGAATGGGCACGGCCGCCACGGAAGGGGTTACGGGGTGTCGGTGATCTTCGTGAGCGCCTCGTCGGGCGTTGCGAGGGCGGCTGCCATCTTCTTGCGCGAGAGCAGCAGCATCAGCACACCCGAGAGTGCCATGAATCCACCGACGATGAACATCGGCACCTGGTAGTTCGGGGTGTCGCCGACCTTGGTCAGATCGGCGACGGCGCCCGTGATGTACGGGGCCGAGAAGCCGGCCAGGTTGCCCACCGTGTTGATGAGAGCGATGCCCGCGGCGGCGGCCGCACCCGTCAGGAACTGCGTCGGCAGCGTCCAGAAGTTGGGCAGGGCGGAGAAGATCGCCATGGCGGTGACCGCGATGATCGCGATGGTCGCCACCGGGGACCCGGCGAACAGGGCGAACGGGATGCTCAGCGCACCGGCGAAGGCGGGGATCACGATGTGCCACGTCTTGAGGCCGCGCTTGGTCGCGTCACGCGCCCAGAAGTGCAGCGCGATCGCGGCGGGCACGTACGGGAT
>Ga0247740_1000276_pt1 | contig 26921 bp, 25 predicted proteins | sample UWRJL148409B2_FD_180942 | JGI IMG/M metagenome (GOLD analysis project Ga0247740, IMG submission 180942) | Plant litter microbial communities from Arlington Agricultural Research Station in Wisconsin, United States - UWRJ-L148-409B-2 | ecosystem: Environmental > Terrestrial > Plant litter >...
GGCGGGCGACTGCCAGATTGCGCCGTCGAGCCCAAACCCGATGCTTGCGTCGTGCAGCTGGCGGAGTCGCCGTGCCCCGTTTTCGAGCACGCTGTCGCTCCAGACGTACGCGGGCAGCGGGTAGAGCGGTACCTCACCCGCGATGAAGGTCAGTTGCTCCCGGCCGTCCTCGTCTCCGAGGGGACGGGGTGCCCAGTCCACCCCGGCCATCGCCAGGTAGTCGAGATACCGATGTACCGTCGGGGTCCACGGACCGCTGTTGCGGAGCACAGTGTCACCGAGGCGTTCAACGGCGTTCGTGTTGCCGCCCGCGAGGAGTCCGTCCATCCGCACAGCCTAAAGGGCGGGCACCGCCGGGGCGGAAGACGGGGTGGCGACCAACGATGGGGACGGAGCGGCAAAGGTCGAGATGTCGTCGGTGGTTTCGCCCGTGGTGGCGAGTTCCGCGAGAATCCGCCCGATGGCCGGAGTGAACTTAAACGCGTGACCCGCGCCCAGCGCAACGATGATGTTGGGGTGCGAGGGCAGTGGGCCGAGCACAAAGTTGCGGTTGGGCGTGATGGCGTACTGGCAGGTGACGGTGCGGAGAATCTCCCCCTTGGTAGGGATGATGTCCGACATAAACGACGACAGCTGCTCGAGGAGTTTGGGGGAGGGCACAAACGTGCGCTCGTCGGGTGACATCAGGTTGTTGGAGAGGTCCCGAGCGGCCTTGATGGTGGGTTCGCCGTACGTCGGGAAGCCGTAATAGCAAAACTCGTCTTCCCAAATCCACACGGGAAAGCGGTCGCGCTCAAAAGCATCCGGATCCGACGGTTTGAAATACGTCACCTGCTCCTGCATCGTGATGAGCGGGATCTCTGCGCCCAGCGGTGCCAGCAGAGTGTTGGTCCAGGCGTCGGTGGCGAGGATGACTTTGCCCGCGTGCAGGTCGCCCGTTGCGGTGTGGATGATGACCCCGGAGTCGTCGGGGGTCAGGCGCTCAACAGGAGTGCGATCGCGGATGACCGCCCCATGCGCCCGCGCCTGCATCTGGAAGGCGGCAACCGATCGGGAGGCCGGAACGATTCCCGTGTCAGGGGTGTAGATCGCGTCGACGGCGTCCGGCAGAGAGAACTGCGGCCAGCGCTCATTGACTTCGGCGGAGGTGAGCAATTCGAAGGGAACCCCTTCGGCGCTCAGGCTGTCGGTGAAGTCGGCGGACGAATACGGCCCGGCGACGGGGATAAAAATCAGGCCCCCGGTCACGGTCACAAATTGTTCACCGGCGACCTCTTCGAATTCGGCCCAATCCCGGTAAGCCGACTGGGCAAGGCGCACGTATTCGGGTGCGCCATACGATGTGCGGAGGATGCGGGACGTGTCATGCGACGCACCCCGCACGTGCCCGAGCTCGAACTGTTCAAACGCGACAACACTGACTCCTGTGCGGGCAAGTTGATACGCGGCGGCGCTTCCGAGAGCACCCATGCCGATGACGGCAACGTCGACTGATTCCATGGCGCTCACTCTAAAAGTGCGCCGAATCGTCTCTGTTACAGTGCCCACACAGCGCAATTGTGCGCTCGCCGGATTGTCAAGTCTGCGCACCTTGAAAGGTTGTCGAACCATGTCGCTGCGTGTGGAACAGGGGTTGCGCGTCATCCGAGCCGTCGCCGAACGAGCTGACCCGACCGCTCCCCTCGCGGTTGGCGACATTGCCGCGGGTGTCGGAATGCCCCTCAGCGCGGTGTCGCGGTTGTGCTCCGAACTCAATGGGCTCGGGATGCTCGAGCGCGGCACCGCATACGGCTCGTACCGTCTCGGCCGCACGGCAATTCGGCTCTCGGGCCGCGCGGCCGCTCCGTTCGCTCATGCGGTGCAATACGCGCTGACCCTCGCCGCCCAACAGACCGGTGAAACGGCGTGCCTGGCAGCGCGGTCCGGGCAGGGGATCCGTGTGGTCGCCGCCATCGGGTCTGCCTGGACACTTCACTCGCCCGCAGCGGTGGGCGAGCTGATCGCGGAGTCGCGGAGCGCAATCGCACAAGCGCTGAGCGTGGAACAGGTAGGTGGCGATGAGATGGATGGCGTCGACGTGCTGGATGGCGTCAACGGTGACGGCGCTCGACACTTCGAGTCGACGATCGGAATGAGCGTGGAGATCGCTGTACCCGTGCGGGCATCCACCGGTGAGTGCATCGCTGTTCTTGCTGTGCGGCTGCCATCGAACCGCGCGCACCACACTGGTCCACCCGCTCGCCGTGCTCTTGACGTGGCCCGGCGCACAATTGAGTCGGCGGTCGAGCACTGGACGGATTCGGTGCGGCCGACGGCTTCCGAGGCGCGGTATCCCGAACCAGCACAGCATCCAGAACCAGCACAGCAGACACCGCACGCCCTCGACGCCGCGGTACGTATTCTCACCCACCTTGCTGAAGGTGGCGATTCGATTGCGGGCATCACGCGTGCCACCGGGTTGCGCGCCGATCGTGCCCAGCGTCTTCTCGAATCGTGCCGTCGCGCCGGATATATTCTGGTGAGTCCTCACGCCGCCCAGTTTCAGCTCGCCTGGAACCTCCACGGCTGGCATCGCGCGGCCGCAGCCCCCACGCTCACCGAGCGGGGGAAGCCGTTGGTGGCGCACGCGGCGAACATCACACGCACCTGCGGGTTTCTCACCGTGCTCGCGGGAATGAGGAGTTTTACGCTCGTCGAAGAGCTCGAGATGGTCGGCGACGGCCTCCAGATGACCTCGTGGCTCGGCCGGGCTCATCCGCTGATCGGTTCTGACAGCGGGCCCGTGCTCGCTATGAATTTCAGCCCCGCCGAGATCACCCGGCTGTTCCCGGCTCGCAACACCCCGCAGGAGCAGGAGCGGTTTCTGCGGCACGTGCGCCGGGCGGTTCGTGATGACGTCCTGTCAATGCAGGGTTTCGACGGTGCAGGCATCCAATCGATTTCGGCACCGGTGCGTGATTCGAGCGGCAGTGTGGTGGCCGCGGCCTGCATTGTGGGCACCACCGACTACATCGCGTCCAACGCCGTCGCGTTCGAGAAGGTCGTGCGCGAACTCGCGGCGGGAGCGACCGCGCTGCTCGCGTAGGCGGCCGGTCGCGAATCGCGCTCCTTGTGCGGCGATAGACCAGCTACCGTGCGGCGGCCATCAGTCGCAGCCGGCACGCGAGTTCTAGGGCGAAGCGGGTGTCGGGATCTTCCAGATTGAGCTGCAGTGCCTGCTCGATCTTCCGTACTCGGTAGTTGACGGCGTTCGGATGCAGCGTCAGCACCTCCCCGGCGCGCGCCAGAGAGTTGCGGTTGCTGAGATAGGCCAGCAATGTTTCCACCGCGATGACGGAGCGTTCCGCCCCCAACGCGTCGAGCGGCGCAAGTACGTCGTCGAGCAGCGCGCGACTGAGCGGCGACGCGTAGAAGTCGAGCAGCACCCGGCGCAATCCGGTGACATCCGTCACATCGATGGTGCCGAGACGGCCGGCGGCGACCGCAGATTCCGCAGTGATCCGCGCCTCGGTGGCCGACTGCCGAAGTCCTGAGGCGCCGGATTGCGGCGTGCCCAGCCCCACGGTAAATGTCCACTCGTCACCGGCGATCCCCGCGCTGTGGGCAACGATCTGCTCGATCACATCACGCACTCGGCGCTGGTGATTGGGCGCACCCGCTTCTTCGGTCGCGAGTACAACGAAGTCGTCGTGAAAGCCAGCGAGGTGCCAAATCTCACTGCGTCCGTCCATCAGCTGGAACGTATTTAGCTCGATCGCGGCGATCAACGACTGGGGTAGCCGCTGAGTGGGGTCAGTGCGATGCTTCGGGGTGATCCAGGCGGCGGCATGGGCAAGCTGCACCGGTAGTCCCGCTCGCGCGGCGTCCACGGCGAGGGCGTCGATTCGCGATGATTCGGCGAGCAGCAATTCGACGATGAGGTCAGCGCGAGAGCGGGCAGGTCCGAAGCGCGCCTGTGACTCTCGCTGGAGTGCGCGGGAGAGCACGGCAGCCACCACGGGAATGGCAATCGACACGGCGGCGTCGGACTCGGTGGCGACGAGTCGGCCGATGGGCACTTCGCCAATACACACGGCATCGGAGTCGGTCCACCGCACGGTGGCATCCTCGGCGACGCTGAGGTTAACACCGAGCGCAGCGCTTGCGGCGCCGAGCACCGCCGAGCGCGCGTCGACGGGGGAGGCCTCGGCGGCGCGTTCGACGGCGGTCATTGCGAGCTCGGCGCGGGACATGGCTTCTGCGGCACCGCCGCGCAGAATCCGGTCGATAAACACCGCGAGTTCGGACGGGGCAGCTGAGGCCGTGAGCACGGGCAGCGCACCTCGGTCGGCGAGCGACCTCGAGGTCTCCGCGAGCGAGATATCCCCGAGGAAGAGGAGGGCAGCGGCCTCGGCGGCGATCGCCCGACGGATCGCAATATCGACTTGGTAGGCGCGGGGATATTCAGTGGTGCTGTGGAGGGCAATGACCAGATGCCCGGGGGAGGCGTGCTCTACCTCGTCGAGCGCCAGCATCTCCACACCCTCGATAAGAACGCCGTCCGTATCACCCGCGCGACACGTCATTGCGAAACGTTCGCTTTGTTCGAGGATGTGGGCGAGAGTGATCTGTGCCATAAGACCAATATCTCGCATTTCTTCAGTCTGCGGGCACATTACGTCGCTGAAGTTACGTCACTACGCTCAGGGTATGAGTTCCACGCCTACTCCTGTTCCCCCGCCCGTCCGGTTGATCACGCGCGACGACGTCGCCGCCCTGGCGGCTGGCGCCGCGGTGTTCGGCACGGGTGGAGGCGGCTCCGTGCACGCGGTCCAGCTGTCGGTGGAGGTGGCTATCGAGGCGAACGGACCCGTCCGGGTTGTCGGCGTTGATGAGCTGGGCCCCGACGACGCGGTCATCATCATGTCCGCGATGGGCGCTCCCGCCGTGGGTATCGAGATGCTCGGCGCCAGCAGCCAGGCACACACCCTTCTGCGGGAGGTCGAACGACTGATCGGTCGGCCCATCACCACCGTGATGGCCGCCGAAATCGGTGGCAGCAACGGTGTCGCACCGGTCGGCTGGGCAGCCACCCTCGGGCTTGCCGTGCTCGACGCCGATGGAATGGGACGTGCATTCCCTGAGGCAACCATGATTTCGATGAACGTCGCCGGGCTCCCCAGCGAGTTCGCCGTGATGAGTGATGTCGTGGGCAATGTCACCGTGCTCCGTACCATCGACATTGCCTGGCTCGAACGTCACGCGCGAGCGTTCACCGTCGCCGCCGGCGGCATCGCCCTCGGCGCCCACTATCTGCTCACCCACGAAACCGCTCCGGGCGCGGTCATCGAGGGCACCGTCAGTCGCGCCGTGCACGTCGGCCGTCGACTCCTCTCCGCGTCCGAGCCGGTCGCCGAGATTTCCGAAGAATTGGGTGCCGCCGTCCTCCTCGGTGGCAAAGTCATCGACATCGACCGCAACACCGCAGGGGGATTTACCCGCGGCTCCGTCACCATCGACGGCACGGGCGATGATCGGGGCCGGATGCTCCGGGTCGAGATCCAGAACGAAAACCTTGTGGTGATCGAAGATGGCGCCGTTATTGTCAGCGCTCCCGACCTCGTCACCATCCTCGACTCCGAAACCGGGGAGGCGATCTCCACGGAGATGCTGCGCTTCGGGCAGCGGGTGAGTGTGATCGCCTGGGCGTGTGACCCGTTGTGGCGCACTCCGCGGGGCATCGAGCTCGCAGGACCTCGGGCATTCGGCTACGACTTCGACTACGTCCCCTTCGACGGTGTGGCAGAAACCAGTTCACCGGAGCACGATGCGCCCGGATCCGCAGCAATCGAGACTCCGGAGGTTGCACGATGAGCGCCGCCATTCGCGACCTGTCCGTTGGAATCGACGTCGGTGGCACCAATACGGATGCCGTGGTGCTCGACGCCGATGGCACGGTGATCGCCTGGACCAAACAGACCACCACCCCCGACGTCACGGGCGGAATCCGTGCCGCGCTTGCCGCCGTCCTCGGCGACCTGGGGTCCGCACGTGATCGCGTCTCGCGGGTAATGCTCGGGACCACCCACGCCACCAACGCGATCGTTCGCCGTCGCGGTCTCGGCCGGGTTGCCGTCATCCGCCTCGGAGCGCCCGCGTCCACCGAATTCCCCTCGCTGGCCGGATGGCCCGCCGACCTGCGCGATACCGTCCTGGCCGGCGCACTCCTCGCCGGTGGTGGCCACCTCGTTGACGGCTACCCCCTGTCGCCGCTCGACACCGACGGCATCCGCCGGTTCCTTGACTCCCTCGAGGGTAGCTACGACGCTGTCGCGGTCTGCGGAATCTTCAGCCCTTCTTTTCCCGACCAGGAACTCGAAGTCGCCGCCCTCATCGGCGATCACGTCGGCGTCGACGTCCCCGTCTCCCTCAGCCATGAGATCGGCGCACTCGGACTCCTCGAGCGTGAGAATGCGACCGTCCTCAACGCCGCGCTGTACGGGATCGCGCGCGACGTCACCCATGCGCTGCTCACCGTTGTCACGGAAGAACAACTCGACGCCGCCACCTTCTTTGCCCAGAACGACGGCACCCTGATGGCCGTCGAATACGCCGCCCGGTACCCCGTCCTCACCATCGGATCCGGCCCCGCCAACTCGATCCGTGGCGCGGCATTTCTGTCTGGTGCCGACAACGCCATCATCATCGACGTCGGCGGAACAACGAGCGACCTCGGAGTTCTCGTTGATCGCTTCCCCCGCGAATCCACTCTCCCCCGTGAGATCGGGGGAGTGCGCACCAACTTCCGAATGCCCGACATCCTCAGCGTGGGGCTCGGCGGCGGCACCATCATCGACACCACAACGGGCGCGCCCGGGTTCGACTCCGTCGGCTACCGCCTCGCGGAGGAAGCGCTGCTTTTCGGCGGGAAAACCCCAACCCTGACGGATGCCGCCGCGATGGTGACACCCGACATGATTCCCGGGCACACCTTGCCGACGCTGGATCGGGCGACCCGTTCCGCCCTGGGCAACGCGCTCGCGGTGGCCCACGACCGCATCGAAGCCGCGGTCGAGCGAATGTCGCTCGGTCGGGTTGGCCTGCCGCTCATTGTGGTTGGTGGTGGTGGCTTCCTTGTCCCCGACCGTGTTCTCGGTGCCAGCGAAGTGCTCCACCCCGCGCGCGGCAACGTCGCCAACGCAGTGGGCGCGGCGATCGCTCTCGCGGGTGGGCGCGCTGACCAGCTCTGCGACTACGCCGACCGCACCAGCGCCATCGAGGCCGCCGGGCGCGCAGCCATCGAGCGGGCAATCCAGGCCGGCGCCGACCCGCGCCTTGTCGAAATCGTTGACGTTCTCGAGACCCCCATCTCGTATTCGTCGCGCGCCACCCTCAAAGTCTCCGTGAAGGCCGCAGGTCCGCTGGCCCTGATCGGGAATCCCGCATCATTCGTCTCGCACACTCCGAAGGACGCATCATGAAAAGACACGATCACGCAGTCGCCGTCGCCGCGACCGCTTTGGCACTAACACTGGCGCTGTCCGCCTGTAGTACGCCTTCGGGCGACTCTGGCGACGCGGGAACCGACACCGTGTCCGGCGGAACTTTCTCCGTTGCGCTCAAGGATGACCCGGGCAGCCTCTCGCCGCTCACGGGCGTCTCGCTCGTCCAGCGTGCACTCGTCAGCTTCGGGTACGAATCCCTCGCCTACACCGACAGCGAGGGTGAGATCACGCCCTGGCTCGCCGAGAGCTGGGAAGAAACCGGCACGTCGATCGCGTACACCCTCAAAGAGGGCATCACCTGTGCCGACGGCTCAGAGTTCACCGCAGAGACCGCCGCGGCAAACATCAACTTCCAGGCCGACCCCGCCAACGGCACGTTCTGGCACGGCTCCAATATCACCGCCGACATGGCCGCCACAGCCGACGGCAACGTGCTCACCATCACGTCCGAGGCGAACAACCCGTTCCTCGTCCAGAGCACCGGCAGTGTGGAAATGGTCTGCCAGGCAGGCCTCGACACCCCGGATTCCCTCACGGATGCCACCAATGGCACCGCGCTCTACGCGCTGAGCGACTCTAGCCCCGGGTCCGAGTATGTCTACGCGAAGCGCGACGGCTACACCTGGGGACCAGATGATGTCACCAGCGAGACCGAAGGCCTCCCCGACGAACTCGAAGCGCGTGTGATCAGCGACGAGGCCACCGCAGCGAACCTCCTGCTCTCGGGTGAGCTCAACGCGGCCGCCGTCATCGGGGCCGACCGCCAACGCCTCGATGCCGCGGGCCTTGAAAGCGAGGGTGTGCTCAACCCCATCGGCGAGATGCTGTTCAACGAGCGCGAAGACCGCCCCACCGCCGACGTGCGGGTACGCCAGGCGCTCAGCCTGGGCCTCGACCGCGACGCCGTGGGCGAACTCGTCACCGACGGCACCGCGATCGACGCCGTCTCGCTCGTCAACCAGACGCCGCTGACGTGTGTCGCCGGAGGCCCCGAGTGGGAGCTGCCCGACACCGACCTCGAGGCAGCCGGTGAGCTGCTCGATGACGCGGGTTACGAACTCGGCGACGACGGCCTCCGCTCGAAAGACGGTGAACCCCTCGTGATTCGCTTCATCTACGATGCCGGAACCCCGTCACACGGTGCGGCCGCCGAAGAGGTGCAGCAGGAGTGGAACGAGCTCGGCATCACCACCGATCTCGTCGCCGAAGACCCCGCCGGCTGGTCGACTGACCTCTACCAGACGTTCGACTGGGACACCGGGTTTGTGCAGCTCGCCCCGTCGAGCCCCGTGGTGCTGAGCCTCTTCTTCCTCGGCGCCACGAGCGAAGAAGGCGGCTACAACTTTATGGCCGTCAACAATCCCGAGTACAACGCTCTCGCCACCGAAGCAGCCACCGCCACCTCCGCAGACGAAGCGTGTGGTCTCTGGAAGCAGGCGGAAGCCGAACTCATCGAGCGCGTCGACATCTTCCCGGTCGCCGAGACCGAGTCGCCCACGTACCTCTCGGGCGTCACCCTCGACATGCCGGGTGCGATCGCGCCGACCACCATCCGGATGCAGGGCTAACCATGACGATCCCCTCGACCGCGGTCCCGGCCGTTCTGGCCTCACCGCCGACCGATCCGACGCCCGCGCGTCGGGGGGATCGCCTCCTCGCCCTGGCGGGTTCACCCCGACTCGCCTTTTTACTCCGCAGGTTCGGCCGGGCGGCGATCTCCCTCGCGATAGTGCTGGTTGCCGCCTTTTTTATGGTGCAGTTTGTGCCGGGCGATCCGGTTCGGGCGGCACTCGGCCCCACCGCGCCGCCCGAGACCGTGGAGCTCCTTCGTCGCACCCTCGGGCTCGACCTTCCCCTCGGGGAGCAGTTCACCCGCTACATCGCCGGCATTTTCCGCGGTGACCTCGGCGTCTCCGTCAGCACCCAGCGTCCGGTGGGCGCAACCCTCGCCGAGCGCCTGCCCGCCACCCTCACCCTGTCCGTCGTCGCGTTTATCGTCGCGGCGCTGGGCGCGTTCCCGATCGGTGTCGCCACCGCCGTCTCCGCTCGCGGGGGCCGCCGCCGGGCCCTCGACCTCGGGGTTTCGAGCTTGCTCGGGGTAATCATCGCCATCCCCAACTTCCTGCTCGCCGTTGTTCTCATCTGGTTGTTCAGCATTGTGGTCCCCCTCGCACCCTCCGCCGGCTGGGGCAGTGTGCAACACGCGGTGCTCCCGGTGCTGGCCCTCGCCATCGGCCCCCTCGCCTACCTCGCCCGCATTGTGCACGTCGAAATGCTTCGGGTGTTGGATGCTCCGTACCTCACCACCGCCCGCAGCAAGCGACTCCCTGCCCACCTGCTCTACCTGCGTCACGCGCTGCCGAACATCGTCACCGCGACGCTGACCGCCGGAGGTGTGGTGCTCACCGGACTCGTCGCCGGCACCGTACTCATCGAGACGGTGTTTGTGATCCCGGGGATCGGCTCCACCATCGTCTCGTCCATCACCACCAAGGACTATCCCCTGATCCAGGGAGTTGTCCTCGCGTACGCCGTGCTGGTGCTCGCCTCCAACCTGGTTATTGACCTGCTCCTCACCGCACTGGATCCACGCTCAGCGATAGCGGAGGCATAAACCGTGAAAATCCCGTCTTTCCTCCGCACCCCGCAGGGCATCGCCGCATCCCTCGGGCTCGTTCTGGTTGCCTTCGCCACGGTGTTCGGACCCGTGTTTTTTGGTGACCTCGCCACGGAACGATCCATCCCCGACCGCCAGCAGGGTGTCAGCGCCGATCACCTCTTTGGCACGGACGAGCTCGGGCGCGACCTGTTCGCCCGTGTTGTTGTGGCGACCCGGGTATCCGTGTTGCTCACGCTCGGCGCCACCGGCATCTCGGTAATTGGAGGGATCGTCCTCGGGGTGATCGCTGTGCTCCTTCCCCGGGTGCTGCAGCGCCTCGTCGCCGGGCTCATCGACATCCTGTTGTCGTTTCCCTGGTTGCTGCTCGCACTCTTTTTCTCCGTGATCTGGGGCACTACAGCGGTTGGTGCCATGCTCGCCGTCGGGTTCGCCGGAATTCCGGTGTTCGCGCGCCTCACCAGCACCCTCTCCGCCTCCGTGGCGGGCAGTGACTATGTTCGCGCCGCCGGAATGCTGGGCAGCAGGTCGCTGCGCACCACTTTTCGGCACGTGATCCCCAACATCCTCCCGCCGCTGCTCGTCAACACGGCCGCGCACGCCTCCGTCACGCTGCTGTCATTTGCTGCACTGTCCTTCCTCGGCCTGGGAGTTCAGGCGCCAGAGTACGACTGGGGCCGGTTGCTCAACGAGGGGTCCAAGCGCATTTACGTCGACCCCATGGCCGCCATCGGGCCGGGCATCGCCATTGTGTTGGTCGGTGTGGTGTTCGCGCTTCTCGGCGAAGTCTTCAGCGAAGCATCCGGCCGCCGTCTGCCGCCAAAGGCGATCCGACGTCGACGCTCGACGGACGTGGTGGGCGAGGTCACCGACGCCACCCCCGTGTTGGAGATGTCGAACCTGCGGGTCGCGTTCCCCGGCAACGACGGGGTGATGGTCGAGCGTGTCCACGGCGTCAGCCTCACGGTGAGCCCCGGCGAGACCGTGGGTATCGTGGGCGAATCGGGCTCGGGCAAGTCGGTGACGGCGTCGGCTGTCGCCGGGCTGTTGGGGCCGGATGCTCTGGTGACGAGTGACGGCCTGTGGTTCCGCGAGATCGATATGTCGGCCGTTCCCAACGCGGTCGAGCGCCGCCGGCTCGGACTCGAGCAGGCCATGATCTTCCAAGACCCGCTGACCTCACTCAACCCGTCGCTCACCATCGGGCGCCAACTGCGGGAGGCGAGCGAGGTGCACGGCAAGGTCAGCCGCGCCGACACCCTTCGGCGGGCGGTCGACAAACTCAACCTGGTGCGGATACCCGACGCCGAACGTCGGCTCGGGCAGCTGCCCCATGAACTGTCCGGGGGGATGCGGCAGCGCGCGATGATCGCAATGGGACTGATGGGAAACCCGCGCCTGATCATCGCCGACGAGCCGACAACTGCACTCGACGTCACCGTGCAGCGCCAGGTGATGCGCGCCCTCCGCGATGCGCAGAACGCGACCGGAGCCGCGATCCTTTTTATCTCCCACGACATCGCGCTCGTCAGCGGGTTCTGCGATCGGATTGTGGTGATGCGTGGGGGACAGGTGGTCGAAGAACTCGCCGCCGACCGACTCAGTGAGGCGAAGCATCCCTACACCCGCGGCCTCATCGAATGTGTGCCCGACATGAACACCGACCGCACCGCCGTGCTCCCCGTGATTGCGGCACCCGACGAAGAGAAGATGCCCGTATGAGTGAGCTCCGGTTTGAGGGCGTCACTGTGCGTTTTGGGCAGGGACGCAGCGCCAACGTCGCCGTCAACGCGATCGACCTGACCGTGCGCTCGGGTACCACCCACGGGTTGGTGGGCGAATCGGGATCGGGCAAGTCCACCGTCGCCCGCGTGGCCGTTGGCTTTGAAAAGGCCGCAGCCGGGCGCATCCTCCTCGACGGGGTCGATATCACCGGTCGTGACCCCGCGGCGCGCGCCGCCCGGCGTCGTGTGCAGATGGTGTTCCAAGATCCGCTGTCGGCCCTCGACCCGCGTATGTCGATCGGTGCGTCGATTGCCGAAGGGCTTCTCGCCACCGGCCGCCGCCACACCGCCGCACAGCGCGAGGGGCGAGTGAAGGAACTCCTCGAACTCGTCCACATCGATCCGGCGCGGTCCGGCGACAGCCCCACAGCGTTCTCAGGTGGCCAGCGCCAGCGCATCACCATCGCAAGGGCGCTCGCCGCCGAGCCCGAAGTGCTGATCGCCGACGAGATCACCTCGGCGCTCGACGTCTCGGTGCAGGGGGTGGTGCTCAACCTACTGCGCGAGCTGCAAACCCGGCTCAACCTGACCATGCTGTTTATCTCGCACAACCTTGCCGTGGTGCGATACGTCAGCGACGAAGTGACCGTGATGCGGGGCGGACTGGTTGTGGAACACGGTGCCACCGAAATGGTGCTGTCGAATCCCACCGACCCGTACACCCGAGAACTGCTTCGTGCGGTGCCCGTGATGGGCCGCCCGCTCGACCTGGAGGAAGTATGACTACCCTGCGATTGCGCAACGCCCAGCTGACGGGGCAGAGTGGCCTCCGCGATGTGCTGCTTCGCGATGGGGTGGTGGATGCCTGTGCTCCCAGCGGCTCGTCGGCATCCAGCTCCGGCGGCAGCGCGTCCGACGGCAGTACATCAGAGAGCATCGACCTCGGCGGCCGGTGGCTGCTGCCCGCCTTCTGGGACGCCCACGTGCACTTCGCCCAGTGGGTGGTGCGACGCCAGCGCGTTGACCTGGCCGAGACCGATAGCGCCGCCGCGGCCGTCGCCGTGATGCGCGAAGCCCTTCGTCATCGCACCGACGCCGTGCTGGTGGGGTATGGGTTCCGGGATGCCCTGTGGGGCGATCTCCCGACCCGAGCGGCGCTCGACGAGATCGCTCCCGACCGCCCGATTGTGTTGATCAGTGGTGACCTGCACTGCGGCTGGCTGAACAGTGCCGCGGGCCGCCTGCTCGGTGTGACGCTCCCCGACGACGGTGTTCTGCGCGAAGCGGAGTGGATTGGCACCCTCGATGGGCTCGACAGCTTGAGCCCTCCCGACCTCGCCGCCTACCGGGAGGCTGCGGACGCCGCCGCCTCACGCGGGGTGGTAGGCATTGTCGAGTTTGAGAACGCCGACAACTTCGATGCCTGGCCCGCACGGGTGGCTGCCGGCGTGACTGCCCTCCGGGTGGAGGCCTCGGTCTGGCCCGATCGGCTGGAAGAAGCCATCGCGCGCGGGTTCCGCACGGGCGACGCCCTCGACCCGCACGGACTCATCACAATGGGCCGGCTCAAAGTGGTGGTCGACGGCTCGCTGAACACCCGCACGGCCTTCTGTTGGGATCCCTACCCTGGCATCCCCGCGTCGCACCCACATCCGTGCGGCATGCTCAGTGTTGCGCCCGATGAACTGGAGCGGCTCCTGGTGCGCGCCCGCGAAGCGGGGATCGCCCCGGCGGTACACGCCATCGGCGACCAGGCGAACACCACGGTGCTCGACACGTTCGAACGGCTCGGCATCCAGGGGGTGATCGAGCACGCCCAACTCGTGTCCGCATCCGATTTCGACCGGTTCGGCCGCCTCGGGGTGACCGCGAGTGTGCAGCCCGAACATGCGCTCGACGACCGTGATGTCGCCGACCGATTCTGGGCGGGCCGCACCGACCGGGCATTCGCCTTCGCTTCGCTCCATCGGGCCGGCGCGGTCCTCGCTCTCGGTTCGGACGCCCCCGTTGCTCCCCTCGACCCGTGGCTGGCACTCGGCGCGGCCGTGAGTCGCCGTCGGGATGAGCGCGCAGCATGGCATCCCAACGAACGCCTGCCCCTCGATGTCGCCCTCGCTGCAAGCACCCGAGGGCGCAGCACCGTTGATGTTGGCTCGGCGGCCGACCTGATTGTGGTCGACGAGAACCCGGCCGATGTCACTGCCGACCACCTGCGCACCATGCCCGTTGCCGCCACGCTGCTCGGCGGCCGACCCACCTGGAACACCCTGTGATCATCACCACCGCTGCCGGTATCACCGTGCACTATCAAACAGACGGTGCGCCGTCCGGTCGCCCCCTTGTGCTCATCCACGGCGGGGGAGCGCAGCTCATCGGCTGGGACGAGCGTTTCTGCGGGATGCTCGTCGACGCGGGCTTTTTTGTTATTCGTCTCGACAACCGTGACATCGGGCTCAGCCAGGCGACGGGCGGGCCGGATGATCTGGCCGCGAACTACGACCTGAACGACATGGCCCACGACGTGCTTGCGGTGCTCGACGACCTGGGAGTGGAGCGCGCGCACATCGCGGGGATGTCGATGGGTGGCTACATCGCCCAGCTTCTCGCCATCCATCATCCGTCCCGGGTGGCCTCGCTCGGCCTGATGTCGACCTCGCCGTCGTCCGAGCCGGAATTCCTGGTTGGGGTGCACACCGGACACTCTGTGACCGAGCCGCCACAGATCCTTGATCGCGCCGCCTACATCACCATGTTTGTGGGTGGACAGCGGCACTACCAATCGCCGGGCTTCCCCTTCGACGCCGACGCCTCTGCAGAACTCGGCGGGCGCTACTACGACCGCGCGTACACCCCGGCCGGACTCATCCGCCAGTGGAATGCCCTGCTGCGCGGACCCCTCGAACGCCGAGAACAACTCGCGACGGTGACCGTGCCGACGGTGGTGATCCACGGGCGTCAGGACCAGAGTGTGCACTGGAATGCTGCCATCGAAACGGCCCGCCTGATGCCCCACGCCGAGGTGCACATCTATAACGAGATGGGCCACGACGTGCCCGAACAGCTGTGGCCCGAGTTTGTGCTGGCGTTAGCCCGCACGGCCGCTCGCGCGGACACCCACAACTACACGCCCACAGACACAGACACACACGAACTTAAGCACAAGGTCGGCGAAGCGGATGCGTAAAAATCCTGATTACGCAATGACGGATGCCGCGGACGTTCGAGATCTCATCCACACCAACCCATGGGCGACGATGATCAGCGCGACACCCGACGGCATTGTGGTGTCGCACTACCCGTTCCTGGTGGAAGACTCGGACGGCGACGACCTGGTTGTCGTCAGTCATGTCGGACGCCCGGACGAACGGGCCCATGGCCTCGGCAACTCCGAACTCTGTGTGGTGTTCTACGGACCGAGCGGCTACATCTCACCGAGTTGGTACGGCGTCGACCGTGCCGTTCCCACCTGGAACTTCGCCACCGTGCACGCCTACGGGGTGCCAGAGATCCTCTCCGACGAGGAGAACATCGCCGTGCTCGAGCGCCTCGTCGACTACTTCGAAGATCCGCTGCCGAACCCTTTTCGAATGCGCATCACCGCGGAGAACGCGGCGTATGCCGAGCGGATTGTTCACGGCACGGTCGGCTTCCGTATGCGCATCACACGGTTCGAGGCCAAGGAGAAGATGAGCCAGGACAAACCCACGGAGGTGGTGGATCGCATCACGGCCGCACTGGAGGAGCCCGGTCCTTATTCCAACGCGTCACTCGCCCACCGGATGCGCTTGGTGCGCGCCGCTCTCGATGGTGCACCAGCTGCCGACACCCCTGCGTCTGCTGACGCTGCTGCATCCGTCACCACGGGAGTGCCACAGTGACGTTCGCCGGCTCCGCCGACGGCATCGTCGGCGAGCTCGTGGGTCTGCGACGTCGTTTGCACGCTGAACCCGAGGTGGGCCTCGATCTACCGGCAACACAGGCGACGATCCTCGACGCGCTGGCCGGACTCGATCTGGAGATCACCACGGGAGGTGCGTTGTCGTCGGTGACCGCGGTCCTCCGTGGCGCACTTCCGGGCCCGACAGTGCTGCTCCGTGCAGACATGGATGGCCTCCCGGTGATCGAAGCGACCGGCCTCGACTTTGCCGCAACCAACGGCATGATGCATGCCTGCGGCCACGACTTGCACATGGCCGGCCTCGTTGGGGCTGCCCGGCTGCTTGCCGCCCGCCGCGAACACCTTGCCGGAACGGTGATCATGATGTTCCAGCCCGGCGAAGAAGGTTTTGCCGGCGGTCGGCTCATGATCGATGAGGGGGTGTTGGATGCCGCGGGCGAAGCACCTGTCGCTGCGTTCGCCGTCCACGTCGACTGCTCCACCGACCTCGGGCTTTTTGTGACCCGGGCTGGCCCGATTATGGCGAGCGCGAGCGGTGTGCGAATCACGGTCACCGGCACAGGTGGGCACGCCGCCTTCCCTCACCTTGCGGTAGACCCGATTCCCGCGTCGGCCGCGATCGTTCTTGCACTGCAGACCTTTGTCAGCCGCCGGGTGCCCGCCGCCGATCCCGCGGTGGTGTCGGTGGTGAGTATCGTCAGCGACTCGACGGCACCCAATGTCCTTGCCACCCGGGTCGAGCTGTTTGTGAACATCCGTACCCTCTCGCGCGAAACGTTTGCCCTGGTGCGGTCCTCGATCATGGAGCTCGTCGAGGCCATCGGAGTCGCACACGGGTGCACGGTCGACACCGAATTCATCGATTCGTACCCCGTGACCCACAACGACGTTGTGGAGACGACCCGGGTGCTGGCCATGCTCGAGGCGCACCACGGTGCGGACCGGGTGTTCCGGATGCCTGCACCCTCCATGGCATCGGAAGATTTCGCCTACGTGCTCGAGAAGGTGCCGGGCACGCTGGTTTTTCTGGGCGCACGGCCTGCCTTCGTCGCCGCCACAGGCGCGCCGTCGATGCATTCCGAGTCCGCGGTCTTCGATGACTCGATGCTCGGGCTGCAGGCGGAGACCCTCGCCGAGATGGCGTGGCAGCGCCTGGCGCAGTAACCACAGCCTAGACGGCGGGCGCTCCGGACCTCCCATCAACCTCAGCCTCGGCCCGGCGCTTCACCTGCGCAATAACCTCGCGCCGGATGAGCGCGCTCGCCGCCCGGATGAGTCGCCAGTAGGGCGCGAACGCCCTCGCGGTATCTGCGTCGGTTGCATCCACCCGGGTTTCGGTGGTCAGGTGTGTTCCCCGCGCGCCAGGCAGCTCGGTGAGTTCCAGGTCGGTGAGCTCCAGCTCGGTGAGCTCGAACGACATTTCGACCTTGATCCATCCGGGTTCGGCCCACTCGACAAACTCGTCCGCGGTCAACCGCGGGCCTCTGCTGCCGCCAGAAATCTTCCATGCTTGGCTGATCCCGGCCGAGACGAGCCGACGCGGTTCGTCAGAGAACACCACAGGGATCGGAGTCGCATCGAGGAAGGTATCGCTGCCCCTTACCGCGCGCTCATTTCCCGCCAGCACATCGGGCAGGTGCCGCAGCAGCGTCAGGGCGAAACCCATCGGCAGGGCTGACATGGGCAGGGTCACCAGGTGATTCCAGACAACAGGGAGCGGGGCGTGGATGCTCTGCGCTGCACCAATTCGGTAGGTCGAGTTCGGGAGGAGCACGGTGCTGGTCATGGGGGCTGGTCCGGTCCGGTCGCAGGCGGCGGAAATGCACCGTCGGCACACCTCGTTTGTAGATACAGACCGGATGGGTAGCCCACTTGTGACCACAAACGCCATGATCCGGAACTCATTTCACGCGGCACTTGACCTGGAGCGCGCTCCAGGTTGCAGGATGGGGACATGGCCGAAATGTTGCTCCCCACCACCGACATCGCTGTGCCCGACGAGGGCGTCCCCATCGGTGACGCGTCCCGTCTCACCGGTGTGGGTATTGATGCCCTGCGCTACTACGAGCGCGCTGGATTGCTGCTTGACGCGGCATCCCGCAACGGAGGAGGACAACGGCGATACCGAACCAATGACCTCGCTTGGATCGCCGGTCTGGTGATGCTGCGCGAAACCGGGATGTCGATCGCCGACATTCGGGTCATCGCGGATGTCAGCCGCCGACCGGGGACGGAAGCGGAGCGACTGCGGCTCTTCGAAGAACACCGGGTGCGTGTGGTTGAGCAGCTCGAACGTACCCTGCGGCACCTCGCCGCCATTGACACCAAAATTGCCGCGTACCGCAAGGCCGTGGCCGAAGGAGACACAACAGCATGACACTCACCACACTCGGCGACGGCCTCCAGGTCTCCCCGCTCGGCTTCGGCGCCATGGGAATGAGCGCGTTCTACGGACCAAGCGACGAGGCCGAATCAATCGCGACCCTGCGCCACGCGATCGACCGTGGGATCACGTTTATCGACACGGCCGAGGCCTACGGTCCGTTCGAGAACGAAAAACTGATCTCCCGCGCACTGGGTGACCGCCGTGACGAAGTGACTCTTGCGACCAAGGCGTCCTCGGAGACCGACGATGACGGAACGGTACACGGCCGCAACGGAACCCCCGCCTACATCCGCAAGGCCGCCGAGCGGTCGTTGCGCCACCTCGGCACCGACGTCATCGACCTTTACTACCTGCACCGCGTAGACCCCAACGTGCCCATCGAAGAGTCGGTCGGCGCGATGGCCGAGCTTGTTGCCGAAGGAAAGGTGCGACACATCGGGCTGTCTGAGGCCTCGGCATCCACCATTCGCCGCGCGCACGCCGTTCACCCCCTGGCCGCGGTGCAGTCGGAGTTCTCGCTGTTCTCGCGGGACATCCTGCACAACGGCGAAAAAGCCGTGATGGACGAACTCGGCATCGGGCTGGTCGCGTTCTCCCCACTTGGCCGCGGCGTTCTAACCGGAGGCATCCGAACCCTCGCCGATCTCGCTCCGGACGACGCCCGTCGTGGTCTGCCGCGGTTCCAGGCCGACGCCATGGCCGCGAACCTCGCGCTCGTCGACCGGGTGCGTGCGCTCGCCGACGAGAAGGGAGTGACGGCGGCGCAGATCGCGCTGGCGTGGCTGCTCTCGGAGGGCGCGGTGCCGATTCCGGGAACCCGCAGCCGCACCCGCTTCGACGAAAACCTCGGTTCCCTCGACGTAACTCTCACCGATGCCGACCGCCAGGCCCTGGCCGATGCCCTCCCCGCTGACGAGATCGCCGGCGGACGCGACTACGTCGGGGCGGCCGCAGGCACGGATCGATAGGCCGCCGCACACACCGGCACGTCAGCGTCGACCGAGAACCCAGCGCACACACCACCGCACCCCGCCGAGAAGTTCAGCGGGGTGCGGTGGCGGCTGGGGGTGAAGTCGTTATGCCGGGATGCGCTGCAGCCAGTCCTCGAACCGGGTGGCCACAATCTCGGCATCACCCGTCGGCAGCAGCTCGTCTTCACTGAGACGGGTGCCGAAATAGCGCGCGAGGGGATCCACCACCACTTCGCGGTCATCGGGACCGGCGTCAAGACGCTGCCGCACGAGTTCTTCGAGGCGGAAGACGTCCGGCCCCGCGAACTCGCGAATTCCATTCACCGGTGAGCCTACGGCCGTGCGGGCCACAACCCGGGCGACGTCGTCCGCCGCCATGGGCTGCACCAGCGTGCGCGCCACCCGCACCTGGTTGCCCCGGGTCGCCGAGTCGGCGATGGTGCGCACAAACTCGAAGAACTGGGTGGCGTGCACAATCGAGTACTCACTCCGAGAGGAGCGAATGAGCTTCTCCTGCTCGAACTTCGCCCGAAAGTAGCCCTGTTCGGTCTCGGCGAGGCGTTCGGTTCCGACAACCGACAGCGCCACGTGGTGCCGCACTCCCGCGGCGGCGCCGAAGGTCAGCAAATTGAGGGTGGAGATCTCGAAGAACTCCCGCGCCCCGGCTTCGTCGGTGTACGAGGAGTTGGAAACGTCGATAACAACCTCGGCGCCGACGAGGGCGTCGGCGAGGCCCTCGCCGGTGAAGGAGTTGACCCCGGTGGCGCGCGACGCCACAACAACCTCGTGGTTATGGTCGCGCAGAACGTCGACAAGTTTGGTGCCGATGAGGCCCGTGCCTCCGACAACAACGATCCTCATCGGGGCGCTCAGCTCGCCGGGGTGGGCTGTGCGGCGACCGGCTGCGTGGCCAGCCACTGCTCGAAGGTGGTCTCGAAGAGGGTGGCGCCGGCGCCGGGAACCAGCGTGCGCTCCTCGAGGATCGCTCCGAAGTAGGGGGCATTCGCGTCGGCCAGAACTTCGCGGGTATCTCCGCGGAGTGCGAGTGCACCGCGCACGAGCTCGTCGAGGCCGAGCTGGATCGGTCCTGCGATCTCGACGGTGCCGTTGAGAGGTGTGCCCACGGCAGTGCGGCCGACCGTGGTGGCGACGTCTTCTGCGGCGATCGGTTGGATGAGGGCGTGAGAGAGACGAACGGTGTTTCCCTCGGTCGCGGCCTGCGCGATGCTCTTCACAAATTCGTAGAACTGCGTGGCGTGCACAATCGAGTAGGGCAGTCCGGATTCCTTGATGAGGTTCTCTTGGGCAACCTTGGCGCGGAAGTAGCCGCTCGACGGCAGACGGTCCGTGCCCACAACGGAGAGTGCGACGTGGTGCGTGACACCCGCCACCTTCTCGGCGGCGAGAAGGTTGGTGGTCGACGTGGTGAAGAAGTCCATCACGGCGGTCTCCTCGAACGACGGTGAGTTCGACACGTCGATAACAACCTGGGCGCCGACCAGCACCTCGGCAAGTCCTTCACCCGTGAGGGTGTTGACCCCGGAGTTGGGGGAGGCCGAAATTGCCTCGTGGCCGTGCTCGGAGAGCTTGGCAACAACCTTGGAGCCGATGAGTCCGGTTCCGCCGATAACTACGATCTTCATAAGATGCCCTTCGCTGGTGACCGGGGCTGTCTGCGCCGGTTCAGTAGCTAAGACCGAGGATGCTCATCGCCTGTGACGCGATTGGCAAAGTTCGCTGCGGCAGCGTGCGTGGCGCTGTGTCGATTAGTTCCAGTGCCGCAATTTGGTGGGGTTCAGCACCATCCAGAGGTCGCTCACCTGATCGCCCGCTACGTCGATGCAGATAACACCCACCACAAACCCGTGGCGGCGCAGCACCAGGCCGGCGCGACCGTTCACCTCGTGTTCCGCGATCTCGGTCGGCTCCCCGGGCGGGAGGTCACACAACCGAAGCGCCACGTCCGTTGCACCCCGCAGCGTTCGCGCGACGACGCCCCCGTTGTCGGTGATCATCTCCGCGGTCGGGCTGAGCACCGCGATGACCTCGGTGACGCGCCCGCTTGTGAGCGCGATCCACAGGCTGTGCACAACAGCGCGCTGGTGTTCCGGCGTCGAGCCGGTGATGCGTCGCTGGTGGATGCTTCGACGCGCGGCCTCCGCGAGCAGACAGTGGGCCCGGTCATCACTTTTGCCTCTCACGGGGAGGGAGTGCCTGCCATGGGGCGAAGCTTCGCGGGATTCATCAGCCACAACAGGCTGTCGATCCCCGCGTCGGACGTGATCGCGGTGAGGATGGTGAATGCCACTCCGTCGCGCGAGAGCTCCACCGACGGACGACCATTCGCCTCGACCCAGGTCAGCTCGACATCCGTCCAGAAGTGCGACGAGAACGCCGACACAAATTTCGCGACGCGCGAACGTCCAACGATGGGGATCCGGGCAGCGAGTTTGACGCCGCCACCGTCGGAGTAGCTGACGACGTCGGCGGCGAACAGCTTCTCGAGGCTGGCCACGTCGCCCGCCTTCGCCGCGGTCAAAAAGGCGCTGAGCAGTCGGCGATGTTCCGGCGCCGGTGCTGGGCGTCGGCGTTCTGCTGACAAGTGTTGGCGGGCCCGGCTGACGAGTTTGCGGGTGGCGGGTTCGGTGGACTGCACAATGTCGGCGATGAGTGAGTAGGGGTAGTCGAAGGCCTCCCGCAGCACGTACGCCGCACGCTCGGCGGGGGTCAGTTTTTCGAGGAGAAGGAGAACGGCATACTCGAGGGCTTCACCACGTTCGGCCCCCAGGGCAGGATCCGCGCTGGTATCAATGGGATCGGGCAGCCACGGGCCGACGTATGTCTCGTGCCGGGAGCGTGCGGACTGCGCGAGGTTCATCGACAGTCGGGTGGTAATGGTGGCGAGGAAGGCCGGAGGCGTTTCTATCCGGTTGTGGTCGGTCGACTGCCAGCGCAGCCAGGTCTCCTGCACGATGTCTTCGGCTTCGGACACACTGCCAAGCATCCGGTAGGCGATGCCAAACAGCCGAGGGCGAACCAGGGTAAACGTCTCCATGGCCCACTCGATGCCACGGTGACCGTTGTGTTCGTCCACGTATCCGCCCATTCATTTCAGGGCCGCCGCGGCGACCACCTACCTGGATTCCGCCCGACAAAAAAGAGCGTTCGCGAGCTAAGACAGTGCAGTCTCCCGGTCTGTGACCACTTTCGCAAAATTAGTTTTTTGCCTGTGTGGGGAGGCCGAACAGGTCCTGCCACCGGCGGAAACCGGAGCGCATACTGGCAATCATGGACGATGCCAGCACCACATTGCGAGATTTTCTCCAGTCGCGGCGGGCGAGACTGCGCCCATCCGACGTGGGACTCATCGGTGGAGGATTCCGTCGGGTCGAGGGACTGCGCCGCGAGGAGGTGGCCTCGCTCGCCGGAGTCAACGTCGACTACTACGCGCGTCTCGAACAGGGACGACTGCCCCGAGTGTCGATCTCGGTGCTCGACGCGGTCGCGCGTGCCCTCCGGTTGGACGCCGTTGAACGCCGGCACCTCCTCGCACTCGCGCATCCATCCGCCCCCGCTCGATCCCCGCGACCACAGCGCGTGCGACCAGCCGTCGACACCCTGCTCGCCTCCCTCGACGCGCAGCCCGCGTTTGTAATGGGCGACCGGATGGACATCCTGGCCGCGAATTGGATGGCCCGGCAGGTGATGGGGAACTGGCTCGACCGACCCGCCAACCAGCGCAACCTGGCACGATTTATTTTTCTTGATCCGGAGGCTCGCCAGGTGCACCGGGACTGGTCCGTTGTGGCACAGGAAGCCGTGGCGACTCTGCGGAGCTATGGCGGCGAGCATCCGGATGATCCGACCTTCGCCGCCCTCGTAACCGAACTGCGGGAGAGCAGCCCCGAGTTTGTGGAGTGGTGGTCGGCCCACGATGTGCGTGCGCGCTCTCACGGGGTGAAGGTTTACGAGCACCCACAGATGGGAACCATCACCGTGCACTGCGAAGCCCTCGAATTTCCCTGCGACGACCACCAGCGACTCTGCATCTACACCGCCGAGCCGGGCACAGCGTCACACCAGGCGCTGGTACTTCTCGCCTCGATGCGCGCTCACAGCGACATCGCCCACACCACCTAGCCCCCATACCTCGTAGCCCCCAGTCGCCCGTCACCACCCAGACGCCACTCACCTCACCTCATCTCACCACCCACTGTTCGGAGATACCCCCATGCCCAAAACCATCGTTATCACCGGAGCGAGCGACGGAATCGGCGCCGCCGCGGCCCGCCAGCTCACGCAGAAGGGCCACACCGTTGTCATCGTCGGTCGCACACTCGCCAAAACCCAGACCGTCGCCGCAGACCTCGGCGCCGACTACTTCATCGCCGACTTCGCGCGACTGGACGACGTGCGGAGGCTCGCCACCGACCTCGCAGAGCGCTACCCCACCATCGACGTGCTGGCGAACAATGCGGGCGGGGTCTTCGGCGACCCGGCACCCACGGTCGACGGCTTCGAGAAAACGTTCCAGGTGAACCACCTCGCGCCGTTCCTTCTCACCACCCTGCTGATGCCGACGCTGGAACACAGCCACGCGACGGTCATTCAGACCGCGAGCGACGCGGCGCGGATCAGCGGCAAGCTTGTGATGGGCGACCTGAACAACACCGCAGGGCGATCACCCACGCGTGCGTACGGGGATGCGAAGCTCGCCAACATCCTGTTTACGTCGGAGCTGCAGCGCCGATACGGACGCCGGGGTGTCGCCGCCGCAGCATTCCACCCCGGAACGGTGGCGACGAATTTCGCCTCAGACACCTCAAGCCGGGCAATGCGGTTTGTGTACAGCAACCCGCTGATCCGCCGACTCATCACCACGGCCGACGGGGGAGCCGCACAACTCGTCTGGCTCGCCAGCACCACACCCATACTCGACTGGAACCCGGGGACGTACTACGAAAAGGGCCGGACGGCGCAGAAGGTCAACCCGCAGGTGACCTCGCTCGCCCTCGCGGCAGAACTGTGGGAGGCCAGCGCCCGGATGGTGTCTCTCGACACCGCACCCGAGCGCTGACCTGGTCCGATCTGCGACGTTGCGTATTTAGCGGCGAGCAGCGGCGCGGCTGCCGAAACGGAGGTAGAGCACCAGCACGATGATCGCGCCAATGATCGATCCGATGATTCCGGCGGGCTGGAAGAAGCCGTCCGTGGCGTCCGCGTTGAAGATGAGGAAGCCCAGGAATCCACCGACAAACGACCCCACAATGCCGAGCAGGATGGTCATTCCGACGGAGATGTTCTGTCGTCCGGGCACAACGAGCCGGGCGACGGCTCCGGCGATGAGGCCGACAACGATGATGCTGATGATAAGACCGATCATGGTCCGCTCCTTTGCTGAGGTATGTCTGGGACACACGCGGTGCGGCCCGGAGTTGGGCCGTGATTCGAGCCAACCACCCGTAGGGGTGTGGCACTACACCCCTACGGGTGAAAGAGTGGGGTTATGAGTGTTCCCGTATCTCGTCGCCCGTTGACCGTGTCGCTGGTCGACGACTACGACGTGGTGCTCATCGGCCTGGCCCACATGTTCGACCAGTACCGCGACCGGGTTGTTGTCGCGGAGATCGATGCGAACGCCGACCTGAGCGACTCGATCGACATTGTGATGTACGACTCATTCGCGCAGCCCGAGTCGGACCACCACGAAATTGCCGAGCTGGTCGCCTCCCCGCAGGCGGCCAAAGTGGTGGTCTACACCTGGAACTTCCAGCCCGAGCTCATCGCGAACGCGCTCGAGCAGGGGGTGCGGGGCTACCTCTCCAAAACCCTTCCCGCGCGGGAGCTCGTCGCGGCGCTGGAAGCGGTGCACGCGGGAGAGATTGTGGTGAGCGAGCCGCCCCGTCGCACCAGCAGCGCCATGGCGCTCGACTGGCCGGGACGCAAAGAGGGCATCACCGACCGCGAAGCCGAGATCCTCGCGCTGATCACCCAGGGCAAAAATAACGCCGAAGTCGCGACCCTGACCTACCTCAGCCCCAACACCGTGAAGTCCTACATCCGCAGCATCTATCGCAAGATCGATGCGTCCAGCCGAACGCAAGCAGTTCTGTGGGGCGTCGACCATGGGTTCACCCCCAATCACCACCGCATCGATCACTGGCTCGGAGGCCCGTAAGGCATGACAATTCCCCGTGTTATCGACTCCGGCGATATACCCGTGACCAACACCGCACTCATCGACCTGGGTGGGCAGTGGCAGTTCCGCTCCGACCCGCGCGACCTCGGTGAGCACTACCCGCAACAACTCGCGTATACCCATGCCAATGATGCGAGGTGGATGGCCCCCGAGCATCCCGACACCGATTGGCAGCAAATCGCCGTGCCCGGCAGCTGGACCGCGCAGGGACACCGCGACGTGCAGCGCGCCTGGTATCGCACCCGGTTCGCCGCCCCGATGCCCGGGGGAGTCGCGCACGGCGGGCGCGTAGTGCTCACGTTCGACGGGGTCGACTATCTCTCCGACGTCTGGCTCAACGGGCACTACCTCGGCAGCCATGAAGGCTACCTCGGCCGGTTCGCGTATGAAGTGAGCGGCCTGCTCCGCGACGAGAACACGCTGGTCGTCAAGGTGATGCAGGCCCACGACGTCGACGGCCGCGAAGACCAGATGCGGCAGTACAAGTCGCATTTTGTGGGGTCCCTCGGCCGGTTCGACATGAACGATCCCGAGTCGAAGCCCGCCGGAATTTGGGGTGCGGTCACCCTGAGTATGCAGGGCGAGGTCGGGGTGGATGCCCTGAAGCTCGACTACTCCCTCCCAACACTGACCGCCGACCACAATCCTCTCGACGCTGTGCCCGTGACGGCCGTGCTGACCTGCACTCTCGCTGGGCGCACCGCCACCGCGCCGAGTCCCGCGCCGCACCTCGTCGACCTGCACTGGACCATCGCGGACGAGACCGGAACACCCGTCGCCGAAGGCCGCGAATCACACCTGCCCGTGAGTGGACAGCGTGTGGTCACCGTGGACCTCCAATTCGACGCACTCCTCTGGTACACCTGGGATCTCGGACCGCAACAGCTCTACACGGTGACCGTCGAGGTTCTGGGTGCCGCCACCGACGACGATGCCGGCGAACGCCTCCTCGACCGCCGCAGCTGGAGCACGGGCTTCCGCCGCATCGACCAGGGCCCCGGGTGGGACATGCGCCTCAACGGCCTTCCCTTCTACCAGCGCGGGGCGAACTACCTGTCTGAACTCGACCTCTCGTCGATGACCCCCGAGCGCTACCATCACGACGCCGAACTGTTCCGCGCAGCGAACCTCAACACCGTGCACCCGTTCTGTCTTGTGGAGGGTGACGCGCTCTACACCGCCTGCAACGAGCTCGGACTGCTGGTCTACCAGGACTTCCCGCTGTGGCTCATGGCTGACACCTCCAGCGATATGGTGCGTCGGGCGCTGGTGCAATTCGACGACATGCTCGTTCGGCTGCACGAGCATCCGGCCATCGCCATCTGGAATTTTGGATCGCAGGCCAGCATCAACAACATGGACAAGCTGTGCACGGCACTCGTGGCCCGCGCCCGCACACTCGACCCAGCCGGATCGCGCACCTCGGCAACGCGGCCGTGGCCTACGAGGCGCATGACGATACCCACCCGACCGGGTCATTCTTCTGGACCGAGGATGACGCGCGCCGCTTCGAGGCCGACTACGACTGGCGCCGGGATTCCCACATGTATCCCGGGTGGTACTTCGATGACATCCGTGCGATCCGGATGCTCCCGCGCCACCACTTCGAGCTGATCACCGAGTTCGGCGCACAGGCCCTGCC
>Ga0247740_1000278_pt1 | contig 26783 bp, 18 predicted proteins | sample UWRJL148409B2_FD_180942 | JGI IMG/M metagenome (GOLD analysis project Ga0247740, IMG submission 180942) | Plant litter microbial communities from Arlington Agricultural Research Station in Wisconsin, United States - UWRJ-L148-409B-2 | ecosystem: Environmental > Terrestrial > Plant litter >...
AATCTTTAAAAGGACATAAAATAGATAAAGTAGTAGGAGCAGAGAGCAGAGGGTTTTTCTTTGGAATATTATTAGCTCAGGAATTAAACGCAGGTTTTGTTCCTGTTAGAAAGCCTAAAAAGTTACCGTATGAAACTATTTCGGCTACGTATGAACTGGAATATGGTACAGATAGTTTAGAGATGCATACAGACGCAATAAAAAAGGGAGACAAGGTTTTGATTCATGATGATGTTTTGGCAACAGGAGGGACCGCAAAAGCGGTTTGTGAGTTGGTCGAAAAATTAGGAGGTGAAATTGTACAATGCAATTTCCTGATGGAACTGACTTTTCTGAAAGGAAGAGAAAAAATTAAAGACCATCCTATTTTTGCAGCAATAACATACTAAGCAAAGATGCACTAATAAAAATATCCCAATGCTAAAATATTTCAGCATTGGGATATTATATTTTAATAAAGTAAATTTTTTATCTTAAACTAGCACCAAGCTCCGTTTCAAAAGCATGTTGCAGTTTCGACATGATTTTATCAATTTGAGCATCTGTAAGCGTTTTTGTATTGTCCTGAATGGTAAAGCTCAAAGCATACGACTTTTTGTCTTCAGGAAGCTTACTTCCTTCATAAACGTCAAATAGATTAACATCTTTTAAAAGTAACTTCTCTGTTTGCTTAGCAAGATTAAAAATACTTTCATAAGTCGTGTTCTTGTCAATCAATAAAGCTAAATCCCTGCGAACTTCAGGATATTTAGGAATGTCAGAATATTTGATTTTTCCGGTGATGATTTTCAATATCAAATCCCAGTTAAAATCAGCAAAATAAACATCTTGTTTGATTCCGAAATGTTTTAGGATTGACTTTTTAACCACACCCATTTCTACTAATGTATCATTATTGTAACAAATTGCAGTTCCTTCCGAAAAAATATCAGATTGTACAGGAGCATTCGAAATTTTATCAATTCCTAAACGAGCCAGAATTCCTTTTCCATATCCTTTTAATAAAAAGAAATCAGTAGTTTTTTGCGGATTGGTCCAGCTTTCTTTGTTTCTGTTTCCGGAAATCAACAAAGTCAAATGTTTGTGTTCTTCGTATCCGTTAAGATATTTATGATATGATTTTCCGAATTCGAATAATTTTAAATCAGCATTTTTTCTGTTAATGTTATATGAAATCGCTTCTAAACCAGAGAACAATAATGATTGACGCATAGTAGATAAATCGCTGCTTAACGGATTCAGCATTGTAACATTATGCTCTTCTTTTAAAACAGTTGATAATTTAGCGTAAGCTGCTGTGGTCAAAGAGTTGGCCATCATTTCATGAAATCCCTGAGAATTCAGTTGCGATGCGATTACATTTTGTACTTTATAATCTTCTGTTCTTGGTGAATTAGAAACCGTTGCATTGAATTTTTTAGAGAAATTGATATTGTTATAACCGTAAACCCTTAAAATTTCTTCGATAACATCAATTTCACGCTGCACGTCTACACGATAGGCAGGTATTGTTAGTCCTAAACCCGAATCAGAAACGCTGTTTACTTTTATATCTAAAGAAACCAGGATTTTTTTGATCGTATCTTTTGGAATTTCCTGTCCGATAATTTTAGAAACATGACTAAAGTTCAGTAAAACAGAAAAATCTTCTATTTTTTTAGGATAAACTTCTACAACATCAGATGTTATTTTTCCGCCTGCAACTTCCAGAATTAAAAGAGCGGCGCGTTTTAACGCATATTCTGTAATCGTTGGGTCAATTCCTCTTTCAAATCTAAAAGAGGCGTCCGTATTCAATTGATGTCTTTTTGCTGTTTTACGAACACTTACAGCATCAAAATAAGCACTTTCTAAGAAAATAGTTGTTGTACCATCAGATACTCCTGATTTTTTGCCGCCAAAAACCCCTGCAATACAAAGTGGGCCTTTTTCGTCGCAAATCATTAAATCTTCTTTGTGTAATGTTCTTTCAACATCATCCAAAGTAACAAATTTAGTTCCTTCAGGAAGTGTTTTTACAATTATTTTTCCGTTGATTTTAGCAGCATCAAAAGCATGTAGCGGTTGTCCTAACTCATGCAAAACATAATTAGTAACATCGACAATGTTATTTTTTGGAGTTAAACCAATAGCTTTTAAACGATCTTGCAGCCATGCTGGAGATTCCTGAACAGAAATTCCTGAAATGGTTACACCGCAATATCTTGGAGCCATAAGAGGTTCTTCGACATTAACATCAATTTTTAAAGTACGCATGTCTACTCTAAAATTACTCACAGAAGGTGTGATCAATTCTACGTTTACACCACGCTGAAGCATTCCGGCTCTTAAATCACGCGCAGTTCCAAGATGACTCATGGCATCAGCACGATTTGGTGTTAAGCCAATTTCGAACACTTCATCATTAGCTACCTTAAAAACTTCAGCAGCAGGAGTTCCCGGTATTAACTTTTCATCCAGAATCATGATTCCGTCGTGGCTTGTACCTAAACCCAGCTCATCTTCGGCACAAATCATTCCGTGACTTTCCTGTCCACGTATTTTTCCTTTTTTAATGGTGAATTCACCACCTTCTTTATCATATAAAACGGTTCCTATAGTGGCTACAGGAACTTTTTGTCCTGCTGCAACATTCGCTGCACCACAAACAATTTGTATAGGAGCTTCTAAACCGATATTTACAGTTGTAACTTTTAATCTATCTGCATCAGGGTGCTTCTCGCAAGTAAGTACGTGTCCTACAACTACTCCTTCTAAACCGCCTTTAACTGATTGGTATTTTTCGACAACTTCTACTTCAAGACCTAAATCTGTAAGTAATTCTGAAGTTTGCTCAGAGGTCCAGTCTGTTTTAATAAATTGTTTTAACCAGTTGTAAGATATTTTCATGTTAACTTTTTTATCCTTGTATAAGGATACAAATATAAGGATTGCGGGTGGTAGTAAGAAAGAATTTATTTGGTTTTTTTGCGCTGTTTTAATTTCCTTAAAAATAGATTCGTATTGAATAGTTGCTATAATTAATGCTAATATTTTACTAATTAATTACTAAAACATACTTATAAAAACGAATGTGTGATTTCTGTACCACTAGATGAATGGAAAGTGCTATTCTGTTTCAAATTATGCATGTAAATTTGAAATGAATCAAAAATTATAAGGCTATAAATAAAGCCACACAAAGACCTGCATTTAAGGCAAAATACCAATTATATTAAAGAAAATTTACAGCTCTTGTAAAAGGAGAATATTCTGATGTTCTTTCTTCACTTGATGGAAAAATATTTGCAAAAGAAGCACATTAATCAGGAAAAGAGGATTTAGAGTTGGCTGTTGATGCAGCTTATAAAGCGTTTAAATTTAATTAAAACAGAAGTAGCAATTGCAGATTTAACGTTTTATTAAATCAGTTCCTCAACATGTTTTTTGATGTTTTCGGCTATTTTTTTGGTAGGTAAATCATTTTCATCGTCACCAAACGGATCTTCTATTTCCTCTGCAATAAGCTCTAAACTCGCCAGTACATAAAAAATAAAAACCACAACCGGAGCAACAAAATAACCCAGACTGATGGAGTAACCAAAAGGCAGTGTCATAGTGTAAAAGAAAATAAATTTTTTAATAAAAGCACTGTAAGAGTAGGGAATAGGCGTGTTTTTTATTCTTTCGCACGCACCACAAATATCTGTAAAAGATTGTAATTCTTCATTTAAAATGATGAGTTGTTCTCCGCTAATTTTTTTAGAATCATACAAATCATTGATTTTATGAAACATCATTCTTTTTACCTGATTGGGTTTGTGTTTGTGATGATCAATTTCTAAATCTACATCATCAAAAAGCTGTTTACTGGTTTCAGAATCATGAAGATGCCTGTGCAAAATTAAAGCATAAGTTGGAATGAATTTTCTGAAGAATTTTCGATCATTTTCATCTTTAAGCATTGCCGAAAGTTTAATAGCCAGATTACGGCTATTATTTACGAGACCTCCCCATAATTTTCGTCCTTCCCACCAGCGATCGTAAGCAGTATTGGTTCTAAAAACAAGTAATAATGAAATTACAAAACCTAACATTCCGTGCATGATTGGGATGTTATGGATATAATCGTTTTTACCAACTTTAAAATAGGCGATTTCAAGATACCCGATTATAGAAGAATATATTCCGATAGCAATCATTATCGGAAACAGTTTTCTTACTGTGTCTGATTTATGAACATGGAAAATAAAAGTAAACCAATCCTTGGTATTATATGAGATCATTTAGTTTGTTTTGAAACAAATTTACTTTAAAAATTAATATTTCCTGCTAATTCTTTCAAGGCAATTTCAGATAATTTAGCCTCGTATTGTGCGTTGCTGTAACGCACTTTGGCATTCACATAATTCAGCTGAGCCGTTCTGAAATCAAGAGTTGTTATGGTTCCAATTCTGAATTTATCAAGCGTAATATCTAAATTTTGTTTCGCAATAGCTTGATTATCTTCTTCTAAATCAATTAATTCTAAGTTAGTTAAATACGTTTGAAAAGCCGTGCTCAATTGCGAATTCAAAATCATACTTTGCTGTTCGATGGCAATTTGCGAATTTTCAATTTGCAATTTGGCTACTTTTTCATTTCTATGCTGATTCAATCCATCAAAAATATTCAGCGAAGCATTAAAACCATAATTAAAACCTTTTGAAGAGTTTTCGCTTGTAAATCCTAAACTTGACTGGCTTTCAGAAAAATTATAACCTGAAGTTAAATTTACCGTTGGATATCGGCTTGCTTTTACTTGTTTTAGTTGTAATTCGGCAATACGTTTATTGATTATTTGCGATTCTAAAGCCGGATTTTGTTTTTTTGCAAGATCCATTAAATCTATCAAAACCAATTTGTTATCTACTGTAACCACATCAGTTACTGCAAAATCAATCTGGGAGTCACGTGCCAAATATTGATTCAGTAAAATCTTGGCATTTTTATACGATTCTTTTTGTCTTAGTAAAGCAACCTGATCTGTGTTTAAATCAACCTGAGCATTTAGAACTTCTAATTTTGAAGCTTTACCAATGGTAAAACGGTTTTGTGCTAATTGAACTCTTTGTTTAGAAATTACAATTGTAGTATCTAAAGCTGCTAATTGATGTTGTTGCTGTACTAAATCATAATAAGCAGAATTTACCTGACCAATTTTAACCAAAATAGTTCTTTTCAGTTCCGCATCACCTAATTTTTGGAGTTCTTTTAACTGATCGTATCTGGCAAACATTCTCATTCCGTCAAAAACAGTCCAGCCCAAACTAACGCCATATGTTAAACTGTTGTTTTTTGCATTGTTTAATGTAGTTGATGTTCCGTCCTGGCGTACCTGCGTTGAGTTTGTAACGTTGTTATTATCTACAATATTAGCTGTTGCGGTTGGCAGGATACCAGCGTTTCCAACGGTAACGTTGGTTTCGCTTATGGTTGAATTATTTTTAGCAATCTTAATTTCAAAGTTATTTTCTAAAGCTATTTTCATAGCATCCTCAATAGTCAGGACTTGTGCGCTACTTTTTGCTATACAAAACAAAAATAAAATGAAACTTATTAAGGTTATTTTAGTTTTCATATGATGACTTATTAGCTGCGGAATTTTATTAAAACGAAATTCCCAGTCTATATTATTTCAAATTTAAATATCTATTTATGGCTTTCTCTTTCATATTCTTCAATATGATCAAATTCAGGATAATGTTTTCTGGCTTTAGACCACATCAAATAAATAGCTGGAATTACAAAAAGTGTCAAAGCCAATGAGAAAATAGTTCCTCCAACAATTACAACTCCCATCCCGATTCTACTGGTAGAAGCAGCTCCAAGAGACATTGCAATTGGTAAGGCTCCTAAAGCAATTGCCAAACTGGTCATTAAAATAGGACGTAAACGCGCTTCTGACGCTTCCAGAATAGCTTCTAGTTTTGGTTTTCCCTGTTCTCGTAACTGATTGGCAAATTCTACAATCAAAATACCATTTTTAGTTACCAGACCAATAAGCATTACGGTACCAATCTGACTAAATATATTCCAGGTTTGATTGAATAACCATAATGAAAATAAAGCTCCCGCAACTGCCATTGGCACGGTTAAAATAATAATCAACGGATCGATAAAACTCTCAAATTGTGCAGCAAGAATTAAAAATATTAATAATAATGCCAATCCAAAAGCAAAAGAAGTATTCGAACTACTTTCGACAAAATCTCTCGATTCACCACTTAAATCGGTGGTAAAACTCTGATCTAAAACTTTAGCTTTAATTCGATCCATTTCCTGAATACCATCGCTAATACTTTTACCTGGAGCTAAGCCTGCAGAAACTGTAGCCGACATGTATCTGTTATTATGATACAATTGCGGCGGATTACTTTGTTCTTCGACTTTTACAACATTATCCATCTGAATCAGCTGACCCGATTTGTTGCGCACAAACATTGAGGTTAAATCCAATGGTTTCGAACGGTCTTTTTGATCAAACTGACCAATTACCTGATATTGTTTTCCGTTTTTAATGAAATATCCAAAACGTTGTCCGCTTAGCGAAAGCTGTAAAGTTTGTGCAATATCCATAATTGATATTCCTAAACTTTCTGCCTTTTCACGATCAATACTTACATTGATTTCGGGTTTATTAAATTTTAAATTAACATCTGAAGTCGAGAAAATATCACTTTTACCTACTTCATTCATAAAAACAGGAATTTTTTCTCTTAGTTTTTCAAAATTTGGAGCCTGAATAATGTACTGAATTGGTAAACCTCCACGTCTGTTCACGGCAATGGTAGGCTGCTGAATGACAGATGTTTTGGCATCCGGATATTTTTTAGTCCATTTGGTTAATTGATCAGCAATTTCTTTTTGAGACTTAGTTCTTTCACCTGGTTCTTTCAGCGAAAGCCTGATAAAACCTGAATTTGTTGCAGAACCTCCGGAACCTCCCGCGGTAATAACCAGACTTACTTTTTTCTCCGGGATAGAATCATCTACCAGTCTTGACATTTCCTGCATAAAACGATTGGTATATTCATAAGAAGAACCTTCAGGAGTAGTCATACGCATTGTTACAGAACTACGGTCATCATAAGGAGCAGTTTCTTTTGGAAGTATGGTAAAAAATAAATAAATCAACCCAAAACAAGCAATAAGAATAGGGAAGGAGATCCATTTTTTATTCATAAAACGGCTCAATGAGTCAGCATATCCGCTATTTAATTTTTCGAAAAAAGGTTCGGTTTTAATGTAGAACTTTGATTTTTTCTGTTCTCCGCCTTTCATCAAATAAGCATTCAGCATTGGTGTTAATGTTAGGGATACAAAGGCCGAAATTAAAACCGCGGCCCCAATTACGACTCCAAATTCCCGAAAGAGTCGGCCTACGAATCCTTCTAAGAAAATTACGGGCAAAAATACGGCAGCGAGCGTTACTGAAATTGAAATTACAGCATAGAAAATTTCATTGGAACCTTTAATAGCCGCTTCAATTGGCGACATTCCTTCTTCGACTTTCTTGAAGATATTTTCTGTTACAACAATTCCGTCATCAACCACAAGACCGGTGGCTAAAACAATAGCCAAAAGCGTTAATACATTAATGGAAAATCCAAAAAGCCACATGATAAAAAATGTAGCAATTAAAGACACCGGAATATCTATTAAAGGTCTGAAGGCAATGGCCCAATCCCTAAAAAACAGATAAATAATGATAATCACCAAAATAATAGAAATTCCTAAAGTTTCAGCTACTTCCAGTACCGATTTTTTTACGAAAAGTGTATTGTCAAGCGCAATATTTAGCTTTATGTCCTTTGGAAGATCCTTTTTTAGTGCGTCATATTTTTTGTAAAATTCTTTTGAAATATCAAGATAATTGGCTCCCGGCATTGGCACAATGGCCATACCAATCATTGGAAGTCCAGAAGATGTTAAGGAAGTCTCGATATTTTCAGGGCCTAATTCAGCACCGCCAACATCGCTTAAGCGAACAATTTTATCTCCGTCTGTTCGAATGATAATATTATTAAATTCTTCCGGTTTCGAAAGATTTCCAATTGTTTTTACAGTCAATTCGGTATTGTTTCCGGTTAATTTTCCGGAAGGCAATTCTACGTTTTGTGCGTTCAATGCGTCCCGAACGTCAGAAACCGTGCAGTTATAAGCATTTAATTTTACCGGATCAATCCACAAACGCATAGCATAACGTTTTTGTCCCCAAATTTGAACACCACTCACTCCGGGAATTGTTTCTAAACGCTGCGAAATAACATTTTCAGCATAATCACTTAATTCCAAGGCACTTCGGCTATCACTTTGTACTGTCATCGAAATAATAGATTCGCTATCAGCATCGGCTTTAGAAACTACCGGTGGCGCATCAATATCCTGTGGCAGACTTCTAACAGCTTGCGAAACTTTATCACGGACATCGTTTGCAGCTTCTTCAAGATCTTTGTCCAGATTAAACTCTATGGTAATATTACTACTTCCCTGATTACTTGAGGATGTGATGTTTCGAATCCCGTCAATTGCATTTACCGCTTTTTCAAGAGGTTCTGTAATTTGTGATTCAATAATATCAGAATTGGCTCCTGTATAATTGGTTCTAATGGAAACCTGCGCAGGGTCGATCGAAGGAAATTCGCGAACACCCAAAAAAGTATAACCAATGAAACCGAACAGAATAATCAGAAGATTCAGTACAATGGTTAAAACAGGTCTTTTTATACTAGTAGTTGATAAGCTCATGATGAGATTTTATATTTTAGAGTTCAGATTTTAGATTTTAGAAAATAGAATAAAGAAAATAGAAATAAGACTTGATGCTTAAAACCTATAACTCAGATCTAACTCATAACCCACACCTCTTAACTTAAAATTATTTTTTTATTTTAACTTTTATTGGTGCCTCATTTTTTAATGACATTACGCCACTTGTAATTAAGGTGTCTCCGGCTTTTAATCCTGATAAAATCAAAATCGAAGCATCAGTTCTTGTAGTAGCATCCACCATGACTTCTTTGGCTTTGCCCATATTGGCGATGTATACTTTTTTACCGCTTTGTACCGGAACAATAGCTTCTGTAGGTACTACAATCGCATCTTTGATAATATTTAAGGGTAATTTTACATCAGCAAAAGTTCCCGGAAAAAGTTTTCCATCCATGTTATTAGCAATAGCGCGAATTTTTAAGGTACGTGTTGCTACTTCAACTTCTGGCTCGATGGCATAAATTTTTGCATTGTATACTTTTTCAGATCCCGAAACCGAAAAATCGATTGTTGATCCTGATTTTACTTGCGAAGCATATTTTTCAGGAATAGAAAATGTGATTTTTAATTTTCCTGTATTTACTAATTTGGCTACTAAAACGGTTGGAGTAATGTAGGTTCCTGGCGATATAGAACGTAAACCAATTTTGCCAGAGAAAGGTGCTTTTACAGCAGTTTTTGCAATTTGGGCTCTTATCAATTGGGTTTGTGCTTTCATGGAAGCATAGTCAGCATTAGCGACATCAAATTCTTCCTGACTGATAGCTTCTTTCTGCAATAGTAATTTTGCTCTTCTTTCGTTTTCACCCGCCAGGCCTTCTTTAGTTACAGCCTGTCTTAATTGTGCTTTAAGTTCGATATCATTTACCTTAAACAGAACCTGACCTTTATTTACGAAACTACCTTCAGTAAAATAAATCCCTTCAACAATTCCCGAAACTTCACTATGAATTTCTATTTGTTCATTTGCTTCAATAGATCCTGAAAGTGATAAGTTATTATCGAAAGTGGCAGTTTTTACTATAATTCCCGTTACTGTGGTAGGTTTATCTTTGTCTCCAAAATTTTTAGATTCGTCATTCTTCTTTTTATTCGAAACTATTCTGTAGGTGATAAATCCTCCGATGCATATAATCAGCAGGGCATAAATAAGGTTTTTTACTTTCATAAAATTGAGGTAAATGTTTTTTTGGTATGTGTTTTTAGTAAGCCAACAAAATTAACTTTTTGAAACGAAAACAAAAGACGTTGTGTTTTATTTAACACTTGTATAATGTTAATTTTAAATGTCTTTTAACAGCTTTGTTCCTTTCTTTTTTGTAATTAGATATGCTTTTCGGAAAAAGGTTTAATGAGGTTGAATTTATTTTTGAGGTTTTAATCTTTAGGATTAGATAATCCATTCCTGATTTAACCAAGTTTGTAGCATTTTATATAATAAATGACTTCATTTTAAAGGAGTTAGAAATCTTGAAGCATAAGAATATTTTTAGAAATCCCAATTTTTAAAATCCCAAATCTCAAATTTTTGTTCTAAAAAAAACTCAGAATCTTAGCATCTCAGAACCTTAGTCTCTTTCCTAACTAATATAATTCCAAATATTCTTTTTCTTAGTCAGCTCTATAAAAACGGCTTTTAAAACGGCATGTTCCGGTTTTTGTAAAGGGCCGTCTTCTTTTAAGATTTTCATGGCGTAGTTTCTGGCTAAGCCTAAAATATCCCGGTCACGAACAATATCAGCAATTTGAAGGTTTAAAACCCCGCTTTGTTGTGTTCCCATTAAATCTCCAGGTCCGCGTAGTTTAAGATCTACTTCGGCAATTTCGAAACCATCATTGGTTTGTACCATGGTTTGCATTCGGGTTTTACTGTCATCGCTTAATTTGTGGCTTGTCATTAAAATGCAATAACTTTGTTCAGCACCACGACCCACACGGCCACGCAATTGATGCAGCTGAGACAATCCAAAGCGTTCTGCACTTTCAATAATCATTACACTGGCGTTTGGTACGTTTACACCAACTTCAATTACAGTTGTTGCAACCATAATATTGGTTTTTCCTTCAGAGAAACGTTTCATTTCAGCATCTTTATCTGCCGGTTTCATTTTTCCGTGTAAGATAGAAATCGAATATTGAGGCAATGGAAAATCGCGAGATATACTTTCGTAACCGTCCATTAAATCCTTGTAATCCATTTTTTCGGATTCCTGAATCAGCGGATAAACAATATATATTTGTCTTCCCAGCGCGATTTCGTCTCTTAGGAATTTCCAGACTTTCAATCGGTTACTATCAAAACGATGTACGGTTTGAATAGGTTTTCTGCCGGGAGGCAATTCATCAATTACCGAAATATCAAGATCGCCGTACAAACTCATCGCCAAAGTTCTTGGAATAGGAGTGGCAGTCATCACCAGAACGTGCGGCGGAATATCATTTTTCTTCCACAATTTCGATCTTTGTTCTACGCCAAAACGGTGCTGTTCATCAATTACAGCCAAACCTAAATTCTGGAATTTTACTTTATCTTCAAGCAAAGCATGTGTGCCAATTATAATATGTAAACTTCCGTTTTCGAGTTCCTCGTGGATGATTCTTCGTGCTGCTATTTTAGTCGAGCCCGTTAATATTTTTATGTTAAGATTTAAGGTTTGAGCCAACTCAGATAATCCAATAAAATGCTGATTGGCGAGGATTTCCGTTGGCGCCATAAGGCAAGCCTGAAAACCGTTATCAATAGCCAAAAGCATACTTAAAAAAGCGACAATGGTTTTTCCTGAACCCACATCTCCTTGTAGTAATCGGTTCATTTGGGCATTACTTCCCATGTCTGAACGAATTTCTTTTACTACCCTTTTCTGGGCATTTGTGAGTTGAAACGGCAAATGATTCTGGTAAAAATCATTAAAAAGTTCACCCACTTTTGTAAATGGATGTCCTTTTATTTTGTGTTTCCTAATCAGATTTTTGGTAATCAATTGCAATTGAATAAAGAAAAGTTCTTCAAATTTCAATCTAAATTGGGCTTTCGCTAAAGCATCAGTGCTCTTAGGAAAATGGATATTGAATAAAGCGGCTCTTTTTGGAATTAATTTTAATTCTTCGATTAAATAAGGAGGAAAAGTTTCTGTGAATAACGCCTGCGTTTCAAGAAACAATTGCTCCATCATTTTATTGATCGTTCGGTTTGAAATTCCTCTGTTGGTCAGCGTTTCAGTTGAAGGATAAACGGGCTGCATAGCAGAGCGAAGGCTTTTTTCATGTTCGCTCAACAATTCAATTTCCGGATGCGCCATACTGAACTGACTTCCGTAAAGTGAACATTTACCAAAAATTACACAAACTTCATTTATTTTTAAACTCTCCCGAATCCATTTATGTCCCTGAAACCAGTTTAAGTCGATTTGCCCTGTATCATCCACGAAAGTGGCCACCAGACGTTTTTTGTTTTTAGCAAATTCAACGGTTTTTATATTGATGATTTTACCAATAATCTGTACTTCGGCACCAGTATTCTGTAGCTCGTTAATCTTATAATAACGTGTTCTGTCAATATACCTGTTAGGAAAAAAATTGACTAAATCCCTGTATTTATGAATGCCCAATTCCTTACGAAGCAATTGGCCACGACTAGGACCAACACCTTTTAAGTATTCTATTGGGGTTTCAAGGAGATTATTAGACATTAATTATTTTAGATTTTAGATTACTGATTTTAGAATAGAGAACAAAGACGAAATCTATATTCTATTATCTTTCTTTTCAGAAAAGCGAAGATAGTTTTTTGTTGGGAAAATTAAAAATAAGAGAATTTAAAGTATAGAAAATAATATCTTTGAAAAAATAATATTCAAAAAATGACAACACATTTAGCACTTTTACGCGCCATCAACGTTTCTGGTCACAATATGATAAAAATGGAAGCTTTGAAAACCATGCTCGAAAATATTGGCTTTACAAATGTGCGGACTTATTTGCAATCCGGAAATGTTTTTGTCGATACCGAGGAAGAAAGTGCTTCGAAAGTTGGTTTTATAATCAAACAGGAAATTTTTAAGATATTTGGACATGAAGTTTATACCATTGTCATTAAAAAAGAAGACCTGGAATTGTGTTTTAAAAACAGTCCTTTCTTAAAAGAAAAAGAGGTAGATACCAAAAAACTATACGTTGCTTTTGCTTCGGTGGAATTAAAAAAGGAGAATATAAACGATCTGAAAATTAGTCAGTTTAAGCCGGATGAAGCCAGTATTGACGGAAACAGGATTTTTATTAAATATGCCGTTGGTGCCGGAAAAACAAGATTGGAAGGTAAATATATCGAGAAAAAACTGAATGTTATTGTTACAATGCGAAATTGGAATACTATTACAAATTTGCTGAATATGTATTCAGAATAGTTTTTAAAATTAGAAAATTTTCTAATGTCGCAATTGGCGCATTAATCCCTTAACCATTTTTGCATTGCAGGAAAAGCTTCTTTGCCTTCTTTAAGTGCACGATCTTTACTGAGCGTAATTCCAATCCATTCTAAAAATGGTAATCCAATATAATTTTCATCATTAAAATTAGAAATAAACCATTCCGATGCATTTTTATATCCATTAGGATGAAACACAAATTCAAGCGGTAATTGCAAATGATTTACAGCCGCAAATGACCATAAAATCGCACCAATCTCTTCAGCCTGAGTGGGCCATTCCGGTGACATTTGGCTTGTCCCCACTTTATTTCTTTCAGAAGATGTGGTAACTGCTAAGTGTCCCGCTTCGTGCAAAATATCACCAGGATATAATAATTTATCGTAATCAACATAAATGCAATTTGGCCCCAGGCTTAATCCGGGTAAAAAACTTTCGTTTACTTCTTTTTCAATGACATCAATTCCTATGTCATTAAGAAATTGTAGAACCTTTTTTATTTCGCAACTAATTTCTTTTATAGGCATATTATGGTTTAATGAAATTAATATTTGGATTAAAACTGAATTCTAAATTTAACAAAAAATAAATTATTTATCGACAGCTATTATTGGAGCTTTTTTTAAAAATATAGTATCACAATTATGAACAGCTCCTTTTCTGATTCCACCACCAAACGGATTGAACAATTCAATCGATTTTTTTTCGTAGCCTTCTTTATAAATTGCTTCATTTACCATTAACGGAGGCGCTTCGTAACCAACAAAAGTAAACTCAGAATAACGCAATTCTTTTAATTGAAAATAACCTTTTATGTCCGTCAGATTTTCTCCAACTTTACAATTTTCAATTGGCTTTCTGGTGATTGAATCATAAATATATCCAGTAATTTGGGGTCTTTTACATCGGCTTACCAAACAACTCTGGCAAACAAATGTTATAGTTAATACTAATATAATTGTACAAAACTTTTTAAAATAGAGTAATTTCATCTTTGTTAAATAAGGTCACAATACCAAAATCCATAATCAAAAGCATCGCTGGTACTTGTGTCACAAGCCGTATCAGAAGAATTTTCATTTTTGGGCTTTTCGTATTTACGATAAACAATTTCTCCAATTTCAAATTGTATAGGTGCTGAAAAAATCGGACCATCAAAAGTAAAAGTATGAAATTCTCCATTTTCACCGCAAACGTCTACATTATCAGGTAAATCGCCAATAAATTTCTGATCGATAATTCGGCCAACAAAACTTTTATCAAGATAACGTTCGTTTACACAAACCACAATTGTTTTAAACCCTAACGAAATAAATTCCTGGATTAAATCCTGAGTTGGAATTTTCCAAAGCGGAAAAACGCCTTCAAAACCCATTTTCGCCAACTGATTTTCGCGGTATTGCCGTAAATCTTCTAGGAAAATATCACCAAAAACAGAATGCGTAATTCCTTCATTTTTTAATTCGATTAAAGTCTCAGTCATCACATTTTCGTATACTTCCATTGTTGGCATTTCAGGAATCTGCATGATTTTAAGAGGCAAACCAATGCTTTTTGCCTGTGATTCTAATAATTCGACGCGAACGCCGTGCATAGAAATTCGCTGAAATTGCTTATTCACGCTAGTAAGCAAATATTCGATTTTAAAGTCAGGATCTTGTAATGTTTTATATAATGCCAAAGCAGAATCTTTTCCACTGCTCCAGTTAAATAAGGCTTTTTTGATTGTTGACACGCTGCTGTAATTTTCTAAGGTAAACATACAAATTTCATTCGATTTGTTGATGAAACCTTTGTAACTTTGGGATTTCGCCTTCAAATTTATTTTAATGAAATACATCTTTCTTTTTATCACCAGTTTCGTTTTTGCACAACAAACCCAATTTGTCGATTTTAAATCGGTTAACGGACAATTAAAATTAAATGCCACAGAAAAATCGGTTTCTGGAATTGTAGATTACCGATTCGAGGTTTTAAAACCTATTGATACCATTAAAATCGATGCTAAAAATATGGAGTTTTCTCATGTTCAGCTTAATAATAAAGAGGTTATTTATAGTAACACCGGTAAGGAATTACAGATTGTGAATAATTTTCAGAAAGGAGAAAACCGCTTAACTTTCGAATATTCGGTGAAACCAAAGCAGGCTCTGTATTTTATAAATATTGACAATACAGAAACTCAAATCTGGACACAAGGGCAAGGAAGATATACCAGCAATTGGTTTCCGAGTTTTGACGATGTGAACGAAAAAGTTATTTTTAGTCTTGGCATTACTTATGACAAAGAGTATCAGGTTGTTTCGAACGGAGTTTTAAAAGAAAAGAAACCTGAGGTAAATTCAATTTATTGGCAATATCAAATGGAAAAGCCAATGAGTTCTTATTTGTTGATGTTGACCATTGGAAAATATGATAAAAAAGAATTTAAAGCAAAATCTAAAATTCCGCTAGAATATTATTTTGAGAATAAGGATGCCAGTCGTTTTGAGCCTACTTACAGATATTCAAAACGTATTTTTGATTTTTTAGAGAAAGAAATTGGAGTAAAGTATCCCTGGGAAATTTACAGAGAAATTCCGGTTCGTGATTTCTTGTATGCCGGTATGGAAAATACCACCACAACACTTTTTGCAACGCGTTACGTTGTTGATTCGATAGGTTTTACAGATCGTAATTATACGAATGTTGATGCTCACGAGTTAGCACATCACTGGTTTGGAGATTTAATTACAGCCGAAAGCAGTACACATCATTGGCTTCAGGAAGGTTTTGCAACGTACTACGCAGCACTGGCTGAAAGGGAAATTTATGGAGATGATTTTTTCTATTCGAAATTGTATGAAACGGCACAACAGATAAAATTTGCTTCAAGAACTGATTCTGTTCCGGTTTTGAATGCCAAAGCGAGTTCATTGACTTTTTACGAAAAAGGTGCGTGGGCTTTGTTTGTTTTGCATGAATCTATTGGCGATAAAGCCTTTAAAAAAGCAGTGGAAAGTTACTTAAGTAAATACGCTTATCAAACGGTAAATACACAAAATTTCTTTGACGAAATAAAAAAAGTTTCCGATTTTGATTTGGATAAATTCCAAAAAACCTGGTTAGAATCTACAGCTTTTGATACACCAACAGCTAATGCTTTATTAAGCAAAAACAAAGCAATTCAGATTCGTTTAGAAATTGATAAATTAAAAAAAACGCCCCTACCGGAAAAAATAGAGTTCTTAAGAAAAACTTTAGCCTCTAATGTTTATGAAGCTGTAAAAGAAGCAATTGTCAATCAAATAGAAACTGAAAAGTACGAAGCTAAAAAAGAACTCTTGCTAATCGCTTTACAAACCAATAATGTGCAAGTGCGTCAAGCTGTTGCAGGATCATTGTCGAAAATTCCGGAAGATTTCAGAACAAATTACGAAAGTTTACTAGATGATAAATCCTATCAGACACAGGAAATTGCTCTGTTTTATTTATGGAAAAACTTCCCGGATCATCGAACAGACTATTTAAACAAATCTAAAAACTGGATTGGCTTCAACGATTTTAATCTTAGAACTTTATGGCTTTCATTGGCATTATCAACTCCGGATTTTAGCCAGAACCCTGATGTTTTAGCCAATGAATTAGTATCATTTTCATCTACAAAATACGAGGCAACGACACGACAAAATGCACTTGAAAAGCTTATTGCCTTTAAAATAATTAATGATCAGGTTTTAAGTAACTTAGTTAATTCTACTACACATCATATGTGGCAATTTTCAAAATACGGAAGAGATACAATACGCGTTTTATTAAAAAATTCAGAGATGCGTGCTTCGTTTGAAAGAATTTTGCCTAATTTGACCCCTGAAGAACAATTTCAGTTGAATCGTTTGTTGAAAGAATAGAATATAGATTATAGAAGAAAGAGAATAGAGTAAAGAGCAAATAAAATAGATTTTTGCGCATAGCTTTTAGTCTTTTTTCTATATTCTATATTTCTCAAAAAAAATCCAAAAACAAAACCTACAATAATATTTATGAGAGCATTGGTTATTTCTGGTGGAGGAAGTAAAGGCGCGTTTGCCGGTGGTGTAGCGCAATATTTAATAGAAGAAAAAAATCATGAATACGATTTGTTTCTGGGAACTTCTACAGGAAGTCTACTTATCCCGCATTTAGCTTTAGGACATATTAAACAAATTCACTCTATTTATACTAATGTCACAATGGGAAGTATTTTTAATATTTGTCCTTTTGTAGTTAAAACCAAGGATGGGGTTGACATTGTAACTATAAATCACTTCAATGTACTGCGTCAGTTTTTTAAAGGAAAGAGGACTTTTGGAGAGAGTAAAGGACTTAAGAAATATATTAGAAACAATTTCTCTTTATCCGATTTTAATAAATTAAAGAAGTTAAAAAATGATGTTGTCATTACGGTAACCAATTTTACCCGAAATGAATCTGAATATAAATCGATAAAAGATTGTACTTACGAAGAGTTTTGCGATTGGTCCTGGATTTCAAGTAATTACGTTCCGTTTATGAGTTTGGTAGAGAAAGACAACTTTGAATATGGCGACGGAGGATTTTCGAGTCTGGTGCCAATTCGTGAAGCGATTAATCGTGGTGCGACTGAAATTGATGTAATTATTCTGGAAACCGAAGTCAATATGAATAAGACCGTTATTGGTAAAAATCCATTTTCGTTGATGATCGATTTGTTTAGAATTGCGCTTGATCAGGTTGAAAAACATGATATTGCTATAGGAAAACTGATGGCAAATAATAAGAATGTAAAACTTAACTTATATTACACTCCAACAAAACTGACTGATAATGCATTGATTTTTAATAAGGAAGTAATGAAAGAATGGTGGGAGCAAGGTTATGAATATGCTCAGAATAAGTCTGAGGTTATGAGTGATAATAGGTAATTTTACCTTGACAATGATTTATGATAATATCTTTTGACCTTGATGACACTTTAATCTCAAATAAGTTTGAAGCAGAAAAATCAAATTGGTTTCATCAATTTTTGGGTGCCGAAAGTTTGCGAAAAGGAACGATAAATTTGTTTAAAGAATTAAAAAAACAAAATCATAAAATTTATATTTACACCACTTCGTACAGAAGTGAATCCAGGATAAAATGGATGTTTTATTTTTACGGAATATCTGTTGATTTTATAATAAACCAGCAAAAGCATCAAAAGAAGCTTCGTAAAAAAGATGTTTATTGCTCAAAATTTCCTCCGATATTTAATATTGATATTCATGTCGATGACTCAATTGGTGTTGAAAGAGAAGGTGAAAAATATGGTTTTAAAACTATAATAATTTCTGAAACTGATGATAATTGGACTGAGACAATTTTGAAAGAAATAAATTTGAAAATACAATAGTATAGAGACGAACATGAAAAAATTAATTGTATTCTTTCTTTTCTTTTTTGCATTAAATGCATTCAGTCAGAACAAAATATGTAGAAGTGCTATTTGGGATAATTCGGAATTATTTCAACTAAATAAAGTAGACAAGTACACAAATTATAATTTTTCAAGTTTGTGGAATACAACTGAAAATAATGCTGTTTATGGCATTATAGGAGATAATTATCAAAGAATATTCATAAAGTTTACATCCGTTAAAAGAAACGAAAAAGATAAAACAGAATATATTGTTCATGGAAAGTCAAGTGTCAAATCGAATATTTGTGATTTTACAGGCACAATAACCATCATAAAAATACAAGAACTTAAAAAGCCAAAATTTGGCGTTGATGATGAATATAAAAATGCGGGTATAAAAAGTCAGGGATTACTGACTGCTAGTTATAAATTTATTGAAAATAAAAAACAAAAAAATACAGGAGAATTTCAGGGGAAACTACAAACCATATTTTATATTGATCAACATAATTTGGTCAAATGCAATGACATTGAAAGTTACAGAGATAACTATTTTAATAATGCATTTGTTGGTATATGGAAATCTAATACTACCGGAAAAGATAAAATTTGCAACTGGGGAGATTATAGGGTTCCCAACGTAAATTGCGATTTTGATAGTGGAGCGGGAGAACTCAGTATCTCTCAAAAATACTTAAAAAATGGATGGAATGTTAAGCCAAAACAAAACTGGTGGAAATAAAAACAATTGCAGAGTTCAGATTTTAGATTGACAAAGCATAATCTAAAATCTGAATTCTAAAATTAAAATTCTACCACAATTCTGAAACCTCATTTTTAATATAGGCTAAAGCGGCATTACTTGGTGATTGTTTTTCTAATAAATCATTCAAAATTACTTCGCGCAATTTATCACCGCTGTCTACACGATCGCTCATGGCAGCTTTTCGGATGATTTGTATGGTAGAGTTTTTGGCTGTTGCAATAATCGTCCAGCATTCATCAGACATGTAAATTTGCTGCGTTAGATTGTGTTCGAATTCCTGCTCGATCTGGTCGATTAGAAAGTTTTCGTAATCGTGTTTTTCGTTTGATATTGGCGCAATTCTGATCAATAATTTAGTCAGATTGATGCGTTCTAAATATAAAGTCATTCTTTCGTAAGCCTGTAAACGTATTGGTAAGGACTGTTTTTGATATTCTCTATTCAATAAAAAAGCACGTTTTTTATCATTGTTTTTGATGTGCAATTCAAAAAAACGGTAAGCTACAAATCCGGTAACAATGGCAGGTAAAGTATAACTGGCTAATTCTATAATTCTATTAAAATCCATTTGGTTCAAATTTTCAACAAAAATATACTTTTTGGGGAGAAATCCACTTTAAAATTATTGTAATAAATAAAAATGGAATTCTATTTTTGTAGAGATTTTTTAAAATCGCCTGAAACACAATAATAATGGATTCATACATCATATTTTTTCTTTGTTTAGCTGCATTTGCAGCCGGATTTATTGATGCAATTGTTGGCGGAGGAGGATTGATTCAAACTCCAATGGGATTGATTTTATTGCCCAATTTACCCGTTTCGACAGTTATAGGCACTTTGAAAATTCCTGCCTTCAGCGGAACAGCTTTTGCAGCTTTTCAATACATGAAAAAAGTAGTGATTCAATGGAAGCTGCTTTTGATCATGATGTGTCTGGCAGTTCCTTCGGCATTTTTAGGATCTACTATATTAACATTAGTTAGTAATGATTTTATGAAACCGCTTTTATTGGTCGTTTTATCCTTATTATTTGTTTACACTTACGCGAAAAAGAATTTTGGTCAACATGTAGCCAAAGATCATTCCGCAACAACACAAATATTTTATGCTGTGGTAATTAGTATCATTGTTGGTTTTTACGATGGATTTATTGGGCCGGGAACGGGAAGTTTTTTTGTGGTTGCCTTCATAGCTCTTTTAGGTTTTGATTTTTTGCACGCATCTGCGAACGCTAAAATGGTAAATCTGGCAACGAATTTTGGTTCAATTTGTTTGTTTATGATCAAAGGAAAAATCATTTGGTCAATTGCAATTCCAATGGCAATCAGCAACGGATTTGGCGGATGGCTGGGTGCAAAGCTAGCCATTAATAAAGGAAATGGTTTTATCAGGATTTTCTTTTTGATCGTGGTTGTAGGTACGTTGATTCGCTTTGCTTATGATGTTTTTTATAAATAAAGATGCTAAGGCACTAAGATTCTAAGCTTCTAAGTTTTTAGCTAATTACTTAAAAAGAAAATTTCATAAATTATTTGTCTTCTCAATTAAATTCAAAAAAAACTTAGCATCTTAGAATCTTTGTAACTCAGCAACTTTCTTAAAAAAGCCAATTGTTTCTAATTTAGCCCCGATAGAGGCGGTATCCTCGTAGTGAAACGGAGAGATATAGCCGAAAGCGGGAACTATGTTTCTTAAAAAGCCAATTGCCGTGCTCCTTATAATGTGACGGCAATTGGCTTGAATTATGTATTGTTTTTTCTCTAAATTTTCATCGTTTTGATAACTGCAACTTTATCATGGGCATGTATTTTTACAAAATACAAACCTGAAGTTAAAGATGTAAAATCAATTTTAAGATTGTTATTACTGTATGTATTGCTTAATAAAAGCTGTCCAGCTAAATTGTAAACTTCTACCTTGGTTATTTCTTCACTATTCGATATTGTATAAAAATCTTTTACAGGATTTGGATAGGTTACTAAATTGGGAAGTTCGTGTTTTTTAGTGTCTAAAGTAGCAGAATAAGCGGTGACGGGTAATCTGTAGCTGCTTTCTGTGCCATTAATGGTTTGCGATGCATAATAGGTCATTCCGTTGACCAATAAGGTAGATGGAGGAAGTACAGTTTCAGGAAGATTGGTTCCTTTTTTTGTAATAGTATTATTTATACCACAAGCGCTCTGAACGGCGTACCAATTGATATTAGTTCCTTCAATTTTAAGATCGGCCAAAGTTTGTCCGTTTGTAAAAGGCTGAAATACTTCGCCAGCAGGATTTGGATTTGAAGGTGTATTTGATGTTTTATAGCGAACGATAGCATTTTTATTGACGTCTCCAATGTTAGTAATATAGCCATAAAACAATACATCTTCGCAATTTTGAATTTCAAAGTCGTTGGTAGTATTGTAGTCTACGGTGTTTAGCAATGTTCCTTCTGAACTAAAAGTTAATTTTTTTGTTGAGCTTGAAGTTAAAAATAAATTGATTTCGCCGTTTTCGTAGTAATTAAATTTATTGAAATTTCCCTTGGCAAAGGAATAAGATGTAAACGAAGGATCTGTAGAACCGTCAGAATTTAATCTGGTTAGCAAAAGGTTGTTGTTTATTGCCAATATTTTACCATCACTTAATTCTTTTATTCTATGCAGGAATAAATTACCTGATTTAAAAGAGGAATCTGTAGTTCCGTTTTCGTTTAATTTTAAAACCGGAAAATAAGTATAGTCATATGTATTCTGTAAAAAAGAAATTAAGACTTTATTATCAGATAATGTAGTGATTTTTATCGGTTTGTGGAAAAAACTGGCTTTGTAATTGGTATCTAAAGAACCATCTGAATTAAGCTGAATGACATTGTATGAATAGTAATTTCCTATTTTTTTTGTAAAAAGACCGCTTTCTCCTATAATTAAAAATTTTCCGTTATTTAAAATTTTTATATCTTTTATAACAGCTGTTCCAATATTATCAAAAGTATTATCTTTTGGACTGAAATTGAAACTATTATCGATGCTTCCGTCATTATTTAATCGAATGATACTTGTTCCTTTACCATTTGCTGAAATACCGCCGTTGTGGAGTAAGATTATCTTTCCATCATTTTGCGGAATGATGGTGTAGTCGCTTTGTGATATTTCGGCATTTATTTTTACGGTGGGATCTAAAGTAAAAGTAGGGTCAAATTCTCCGCTTTGAGTAATTCGGCATATATTTCGGGCTGGTTTATCATTATAAGTAGAAAAATCTCCGGCTAATAAAATTTTTTGATCCAACAGTGTTTTTGCAGTAAATGGATATGAGGTTTTACTGTTTTGCTCATCAAAAAATAAATTTGGGCCTGAATGCGGATTGAATGTGAAATCGAAACTTCCGTCAGCATTTATTCTATGAATTCTTGATCTTGTTATTCCATCATTATTTTTATAATTACCGGTAACGATTATTTTATTCCCTTGAAAGAATAATTTACCTTCTGTGTAGAATAAAGGGGCAGAGTTTGAATAATTAAAAGTAGTATCTGTTGTTCCATCGGTATTTAAACGAATTAAAGCGGGACCACTTTTTGCAAGGAGGATAATTTTATTGTCGCTTTGCAAATATACCCTGGTTAGATTTGGAGTCTGACTGTCGAATTTTTTAAAAGATGTATCTCTTGTACCATCAGAATTCAAGCGTACTATTTGGTAAGAAAAGGTTTTGCCATTTTCTACAAAATTACATCCAACAGCTATGATTTTTCCGTCGGGCTGTACTACTATATCCTCAATTAAGCTATTGTTATCGGTTTCAAAACCATTAGTGACATATTTTTGCACAGGATCAATCGTGGTCTTTACTTTAAAGCTGGGATCATTTTTTCCGGTAGCAAGATAGCGGTATATAGTAGTTCGGCTTGTGGTAACTGATTTTCCATCACTTAATAGTATTAACTTATTACCTCCTGATTCTAATTTGAAAGTAGAATCAAGACTTCCGTCCGGATTTAAACGTATCATACCTCCCGTGTAAACATCGTTTGTCATATCGAATGCACCATTAATAATAAGTTTTCCGTCATCCTGATAAATTATATTTTTTACCTGTACAGGATTACTATTAACATTTTTTAAAGTAGTAGTAGGAAAAACGGAATTAAGGGTTCCATTTGCATTGAAGGCTCTTACTATGCCACCATATGCAAGTGTGATAAACGCACCATCTGATTTGGCAATTATTTGAATTTCGTTTACTGAATAAGAATCAGTGGTATTAAATGTTCTAACAGGACTTCCGTCAGGGTTTAAAAGCATTGCATTATATCTGCTGCCACTTTCAAAAACAGTTAGAATTTTATTGTCAGGAAGAACAACAGCATCATAACCAATATTTTGTTGGTATATTCCTGTGTCCTTGACATTAAAAGTAGGGTCAAGCTCTGGATTTTGAGCAAGTAATTTAAAACTAAGCAGAAAGAATAAAAAGTAGTTTTTTTTCATAAATTGTTTTTAGAATTGTATTCAAAATTAAGTTTTTATTCCAATTAATCTTATATTTTGTGTAAAATTTTTGGGTTATTGTCAGCCCGTTAAAACATTGGTATTTTTTAAGATAAATTCTAAAACAGCTTTGTTGCAGCTTTGAAGAGATTAAATTTTTTGGGTTTAAAGTTGCTTCTTTGGTGTTAGTTTATTCATTCATAAATTCTTATTTTTGCAGTAATTATGGAGAAAAATTTCATGCAAAAATACATTGACCAGCTCAATGAAGCACAGAGACAGCCTGTTTTGAAGAAAGACGGGCCAATGATTATTATCGCTGGTGCAGGTTCAGGAAAAACCCGTGTTTTAACAATTAGAATTGCTTATTTGATGGCGCAGGGTGTTGATGCTTTCAATATTTTGTCACTTACGTTTACGAACAAAGCTGCTCGTGAGATGAAACACAGGATTTCGGATATTGTGGGTGCATCTGAAGCAAAAAATCTTTGGATGGGAACTTTTCACTCGATTTTTGCCCGTATTCTTCGAGCAGAATCAGATCATTTGGGATATCCGTCTAATTTTACGATTTATGATTCTCAGGATTCAGCAAGATTGATTTCTTCTATTATTAAAGAAATGCAGCTCGATCGTGATATCTATAAACCAAAACAGATTTTGGGTCGTATTTCCAGTTATAAAAATAGTTTGATAACGGTAAAGGCCTATTTTAATAATCCTGAATTGGTAGAGGCCGATGCAATGGCAAAAAGACCGCGTTTAGGAGAAATTTATCAGCAATATGTTGAGCGCTGTTTTAAGGCAGGAGCAATGGATTTTGATGACTTATTGTTGAAAACCAATGAATTATTAACCCGTTTTCCAGAAGTTTTATCAAAGTACCAAAACCGTTTTCGTTATATACTTGTTGATGAGTACCAGGATACGAATCACTCTCAGTATTTGATTGTTAGGGCTTTATCTGATAAATTTCAGAATATTTGCGTGGTAGGTGATGATGCACAGAGTATTTATGCTTTCCGAGGGGCGAATATTAATAATATTTTGAATTTCCAGAAAGATTATGAAGGCGTAATCATGTTTCGTCTGGAGCAAAATTACCGTTCCACAAGAAATATTGTTGAAGCGGCAAATACTGTAATGGAACATAACAAGACCAAACTGGATAAAGTAGTTTGGACAGCCAATGATTTTGGACAAAAAATAAAAGTGCATCGCAGTTTGACCGATGCCGAAGAAGGTCGTTTTGTTGCAAGTACCATTTTTGAACAAAAAATGATGAATCAGCTGCATAATGGTTCTTTTGCAATTTTGTACCGTACAAATGCGCAGTCGCGTGCGATGGAGGATGCTTTGCGTAAAAGAGATATTCCTTATCGTATTTATGGTGGATTATCGTTCTACCAACGTAAGGAAATTAAAGACGTTTTGTGTTATTTACGTTTGGTTATTAATCCAAAAGATGAAGAAGCACTAGTTCGTGTGATCAATTATCCAGCTCGTGGAATTGGAGATACAACAGTTGAAAAACTAACAATCGCTGCCAATCATTACAAACGTTCTATTTGGGAAGTGATGGTGAATATTGATAAAATCGATTTAAAATTAAACACAGGAACAAAGAATAAAATCAATGATTTTGTTACGATGATTCAGAGTTTTCAGGTGATTGATCAAAATCAGGATGCTTTTTATATCACGGATTATGTGGCTAAAAAAACCGGATTGGTTCAGGAATTAAAAAAAGATGCCACTCCGGAAGGAATGGCTAAGATTCAGAATATCGAAGAACTTTTAAACGGTTTAAAAGATTTTACTGAAGGACAAAAAGAAATTGATGGCGCAAGAGGAGCTTTATCTGAATTTATGGAAGATGTAGCGCTTGCAACTGATTTAGATAAAGATACATCTGATGAAGATCGTGTGGCATTAATGACGATTCACCTAGCAAAAGGACTGGAATTTCCTCATGTTTTTGTAGTAGGTATGGAAGAAGATTTGTTTCCAAGTGCGATGAGTATGAGTACCAGAAGCGAATTAGAAGAAGAACGTCGTTTATTTTACGTAGCTTTAACTCGTGCAGAACATCAGGCTTATTTAACTTATGCGCAATCGCGCTACCGTTGGGGGAAATTGACAGATAGCGAACCATCTCGTTTTATTGAAGAAATTGACGGACAATATTTGGAATATTTAACTCCAGCCGAAACAAATTATCGTTACAAATCACCTATTGATGGGGATATTTTTGGAGATATTGATAAATCGAAGTTAAGACTGGCAAAACCTATTGGATCAACGCCGCCGAAACACGTTACGGACAATCAGCCAAAACCTGATTTGAACATTCGTAAATTAAAACCTGTTGCCGGCAATAATCCTAATAGTGCTGCACCTAATTTATTCGATAATTCCTTAACTATTGGAAATGTAGTAATGCACGAACGTTTTGGAAAGGGTGAAGTGGTGAATTTAGAAGGTGTTGGAGCTGATAAAAAAGCCGAAATAAAATTTGAAGTTGGTGGAATCAAGAAATTGTTGCTAAGATTTGCTAAATTAGATGTTATTGGTTAAAAAAGAATTTCAGGTTGCTCTGCTTTGAACATAATTCAAACGCAAGTTTGAAAGCCAGTACTTAAAAATGTAAAACTTTGTGCTCTTAGCGTAAATCCTTGCGAACTTTGCAGTTAAGAATAAAGATGTAGACGTGAGACCTGAAACAAAATAAACCTGAAACAATTAAAAAACAAAAATTAAAAAATGGCTGAGTTCATAAAAATATATCCAGATAAACCAAGTGAAGCTGCTATTGCCAAAGTAGTCAAAGTACTTCAAAATGGAGGTTTAGTAATTTATCCAACAGATACCGTATATGGTTTAGGTTGTGATATTACCAATTCGCGTGCTTTAGAGAAAATTGCCAA
>Ga0247740_1000279_pt1 | contig 26743 bp, 24 predicted proteins | sample UWRJL148409B2_FD_180942 | JGI IMG/M metagenome (GOLD analysis project Ga0247740, IMG submission 180942) | Plant litter microbial communities from Arlington Agricultural Research Station in Wisconsin, United States - UWRJ-L148-409B-2 | ecosystem: Environmental > Terrestrial > Plant litter >...
GGTCGGTTTTCACCGTCCGACCCCACCGAGGAAGTGCCGAATGCTAGTTCTGACACGCAAGTTGAACGAACGCATCATGATCGGCGACGACATTGTCATCACCCTCATCGAGGTGCGTGGTGACAACAGTGTGCGGATCGGTATCGAGGCGCCGCGTGGAGTCAAAATTCAGCGCGAGGAGATCGTCATCTCTGTCGCCGAGGCAAACCGTTCAGCCGCCGAGGCAGGCGAGGGTGCCGAAGACGTACTGAAGAAGTTGTTTGGTGCTCTGCCTGGTGCAGCTGCGAGTTCGGCGTCCGACGAGCCTTCGACTGGCGAGTAGCCCCCGTAGGTACGTCCAGCCCACGGAGTCAGTTCGAACGCAGGCCGCCGGCTTCGTCAGTCGTCCTCGCTCTCCAGCGGTTCGCGCACTGGCTCGGTGACGGGGGTGTCGGGCATCACGGGGCGGGTCACAAACAGTGCCAACGGAATGGTCACGGCGAGGCAGGCCGGAGTCTCCTCGGTGGCTTTGTGGGCTTCCCTGGAGTCGATCCGGAAGGTTCCAGTATCGGTCTGCCTCAGATGGAACGTGATCTGGGTGGTACGGATCTCGCGAAAGGCGGTACCCGGATTCGAGCCAGTGAGAAAGACCGACTCGTCGGCCTCGCACACCGTGATGGCGGGGCGGTTCGCGTCATCAGTCTCCACCGCAATCGGCTCGAATGCGGCGGGGCCGCGGTAGACGAATGGGAAATCGCCCTGGGCCGCGTACAAATTGGCCATGTTGACGATGACATCGGCGTCCTCTGCGGAGGTCAACTGGGCGAGGGTGAAGTCTCCCGTGTTCCACGCGAGAGCTTGGGCGAGATTGTACTCACGCAGATACTGCACCCCCGGTTCGGCTTCGAACGCGGACGCCGGCTCCGCCCCTATCCAGATGAGCTCTGGCGTCTCCATCACCGTGGCCTCGCGGGCGGGAGTGCACCCGCTGAGAACGGCGAGGCCAAGACCCCCGACCATAACGGCAGCAAGCACTCTGGTGATTCTGGCCATGATGTATTCCGCCCCCGGGTAAGCCCGTGCTCGTCTGCGACGGACACTCCTGCGAAGCTCCATCTTGGCGGGCTCCCCGCCGTTCGGGGTCACCGACCGGCCGGGCGCCCCAACACTGAAGCACGTGGGGCACGCGACCGTAATCCGTTCGCTTACCTGCTGATTCAGTGTCTTCAACCCGTCTCGGTCTTCAACCCGTCTCTCAGTGAGCCGCCGCGATAGCAGGGGCCTCAACGCGCGGGGCTCCTTGGGCCATGGGCCTATTGGATCTATCAGGGGCTGAAAAATTCAGCTCGATTGCGCGTTGTGGCCCCCGGTCTGAGAGCAGCTCAACCAAGTGGCCCCGGATGCTCGCGGCAAGCGCTCGTATTGACCCCGGCTACGAGAGCGTCTGCGCGTACTTGCCCCGGTTGCGAGCGGGAGTGCGCGTTATGCCCCCGGATGCTGGCGGGCGCTGCGCGCAAAGGCCCCGGCTACGCGGGCGCCGCGCGTATTGCCCCCGGATGTTGGCCACCCGCCAGAGATTCATGCTGGTCCACATCCGTGCGGGTAATGGGGTTGAGGCGACTCGCACGGCGGGCATAACCTGCGATCAAATGGCGCGCGATCGTGCGTCACAGGTGACAGTGATCTTCCACGGTCGCGTCCGTGAGCCGTGGGACAAGGAGATTCTCATGGCTGATTTGATTGTGCTGGCGTTCGATTCCGAGGCCGACGCCGAAGGCGCCTACAACAAGGTGCAGGAGTTGCAGAACGACTTGATTGTGCAACTCTCGGGCCTCGCGCTGGTGAAGGTCGATGACGACGGCAAGACCCACGTCGACTATCCCGGCCCTGCAGGAAAGATCGGAGCGGGAGCCGCCGGAGGCGCGCTGTTCGGAGCTCTCATCGGCATCCTGTTCTTGGTGCCGGTCGTTGGCCTCGTGTTCGGAGGCATCTTCGGCGCGCTCTTCGCCGGGCTCGACAAGACCGGGCTCGATGCGGCGTTCCGCGACCGGGTGAAGGCCACGGTGTCGGAGGGAAAGTCCGCAGTCGTGCTCTACGCGGTGAAGCTCACCGAAGACAAGTTCGCTGCCGCGCTGCGTCCCTTCAACGGCACGGTGGTGCAGACGTCGCTGTCGGAGGAGACCGAGCGCGAGCTCATCGAAGACCTGGGCGTGCGCGCGTAGTCGGTCGAGCGACCTGCTCGCGGGCAGGGGCAAGTATTCGCGAATGGATACAGCCGCGCGCGGGCATGCAGTGGGCTAATGGATGCTCGCCTGAATGCGTGATGCGAATGGATGCTCCAAGGCGCGATCTACGCGCGCAACGGCTCCCGCACCGACCATGATGTGTCGTCGAGGATGAACTGGTTGGTGCTGCCAGTTTTGGTATTGAGGACGATGGGCGCGAGCAGGTTGACGGTGGTGACGTCATCTGTGGGGTTCACCACCACGAGAACTGAGGCGTCGTCCGCACTGGTGAGCCCAATCGTGGCGCCCTGGTCATCGGACAGTACCGGCAGGTACTGGGGTAGATGGATCGCTGCATCGATCACAAAAAGTCGCACCGCGGCATCCCGATCGGCACGCAGCGTATAGAGACCCTCGGCGCCCTCGACGTCGTTGAGGGAGAAGTCGACGAACTCCGAGAAGCCGAGCGGCGGAGCGACAAAATGCAGGGGAACACTCACGAGAGAAAGTCCATCAGGGTGGGTTGCAGGGCGCGCGCAGTGACTGCGAGCGAGGCCTGATAAGCGGTTTCTTGCATCTTCAGGTCGAGGATGATTTCGGCGAGGTCCACGTCTTCGATGCTGACGCGACGTGACTCGAGGGAGACCTTGGCGTCGAGCAGCGTTTCGCCGGCGCTGAGCACGGTCGCCTGGCGCGAGCCGATCACGGCCTGCTGGCTACTCACCGTGGTGAGGTGGGTGGCCACGGTCGTGATGCGCGGGCCGATGTTGACTCCGGCGCGCAGGTCGGCGGCGATGGCATCGAGCGCGGCGAACACCGAGTCCTCGCCCTCGCCGAAGATGGCGGCGCCGTCACCGTCCACCCGAATGGTCTGGCCCTCGCCGATGCGGCGCTCGACCGACGAACCCGCAACTCCCGCATACGCGTAGTCGGGGCTAGTGAACGCGTGGCCGGCGTCGCTGGTCCCTGCAAAGACGGATCGCCCCGCATATTGGGTGTTGGATGCCGCGAGCAAGCTATCGCGGATGCTCTCGAGCTCCATCGCGATAGTCTCTTTCGCCGCCGGGGTCAGTGCGCCGTCGTTGGCGCCCTGCACGGTGAGCACGTTGGCCCGCTGCAGCAGTGCGGTCACACTCGACAGCGTCGAGTCGACGGTCGTGAGCCACTCGTTGCCGTCTTGGACGTTTTTTGTGTACTGCGCGTTGAGCTTCTGGTCGGCGCGCACCTGCAGCGCGGCGGCGGTGCCAGCGGGGTCGTCCGACGGACGCGAGATGTTTTTCTGCGTCGACGCCTTCTCCTGCAGACGCGAGAGTTCGGCCGCAGCCGATTGCATGTTGCGCGAGGCGGAGTTCATCATGGTGGTGCTCGTGACGCGGGTGATCATCGTCCAACCAATCCGGTGCGGTTGATGAGGGTGTCGAGCATCTCATCCATGGTGGTGAGCACACGCGCGGCGGCGTTGTAGGCCTGCTGGCTCATCAGCAAGTTGACGTTCTCCTCGTCAAGGTCCACGGACGAGTTCGCCAGCTGATTCGTCGACGCACTCGTCGCGGCGAGGTCAGCGAGCACCGAGAGTTTTAGTTCGGTCTTTGTCGTCGACCCGATCGAGGTGACGGTCGAACTCCATAGAGCGTCGGGGGAGTCCGCCTGCTTACCAATCAGCGAGATCGCGTCGGCGATCGAGCCGTCGAGAGCCCCGCCTCCGATCGCACGACTGGCAATTTCTGATGCTTTGGTCGGGATGATGGTGAGCCCCAGTGCTGCGGCGCCCGAGGTCGGCAGCTTAAAGAAGTCGGTGGCACCCGAAGCGGTCTGGCCCTTCGCGAGCCCCTCATTCACCTTTTTGGTGAGCGCGGTCGCCATTGCGTTGTACGAATCGGCGGCCAAGGCGAGGGCTCCGCCGGTTCCGGATGCTCCCGTGCCAGTCGGATCAATGGGCGCGAGCATCGACACCGCACCACCGAGCTCTCCGCCGTCGAGAGCGATGGCGGCCCCAGGTCGCGAAGCCCACTCGAGCTGCACGGCAGTCGCGCCGCCAGTGCCATCTGGGTTAGTGCCAGCGCCACTCCCGTCAATCGACCGCGGACCAGCAAGCGTCACGGCATTCGCCGTAGTCCCGCTCACCAGCATGTTGCCGCCGAGCAGCACGTCGACGGTTCCGTCGGTGTTCTGCGTGACGGTTCCGCCGGCCAGCGTCGCGATCGAGCTGGTCAACATACTCCGCTGGTCGAGCATCGCGTTGGTGGGCGTTCCGGAGGCCAGTGCCGAACGGATCATCCCGTTCAGCTCCGCCACCTGCGCGGCAGCCGCGTTCAGTTCGTCGGTCTGCAGCGACGCGTTGCCGCGCACCGAGTCCCACTGGGACGACACCGCGGTGTAACCCTGCTTGATCTGGGCAGCGAGGGCCGTCCCCTCTTCAATAACAACGGCCGCGGCCGCGTCACTATTGGGGGAGTTCGACAGCGTCTGCCACGACGACCAAAAATCGGTGAGCTGCGCCGAAATACCGGTGGTGCTCGGTTCGTTGAGGGACTTCTCGAGTCCGCTCAGTGTGCTCGCGCGCACGTAGGAGAAGCCAGCGGATGCCGCGGTGTTCCGCACTTTCTGGTCCAACATCTCATTGGCCAGTCGGGCGATACCGGTGACGGCGACACCCTGGCCGGCGCTGAAGGTCGGGGATGCGAGCATCCCGATACGTCCCGTCGGCGCCACGGAGGCGAGTGTGACCCGCTGCCGCGTGTAGCCCTCGGTCGTGAGGTTGTTCATGTTCTGGCCCGCAACGTCGATGCCGGCACGGGCTGCCTGCAGTGCGCTCTGGGCGGCGTTGATACCGCTGAAGGTACTCATTTAGCGGTACTCCCTTATCCCTCTTCGTCGAGCAGGCGTGCGGCGGGGCTCGCGCCCGACGACCCCGACCCGGCAGAACCGGGCGCCGAGGAGCCCGAGCCGGAGGTCGACGACGTTCCCGACGCGTTGTAGGTGGCGGGCCCGATGTCGAGGTCACCGATGGTGTCTTGGGTGGCGCGGTTCGCTTCGCGCAACAGGGCGAGGTTGGCGTCGCGAGCGATCTGGATCTTCTCGACCAGGTCGGCGAAACCCTTGAGGTGGGATCCGAGGATGTCGGTCCAGATGGGTTCGGGGGAGTGCTCGATCAGGTCGCCCAGGGTCGAGTTCTCGGCGACGCCCCACTCGTTGGCGACGGCGGCAACCTCAACGGTGCGGGCGAGTCCCAGGTCACGAATGTGGCCGGACACCTGCTCGGTCTCGGCGGAGGCGCGGTTCAGCCAGCGGGTGTTACCGGTGGTGAGAAGTAGCTGCTCGACTTCGAGCTTGAACTGCAGTACTTCGAGCAGTTCGCGTTCGCGCCAGAGCAATGCTGACAGTTCATGGACGCCCATAGTTCAAGACCCTCCCCACACGTCGAGCTCGATGGTTGGTTGTGACATTCTGCCCGAGTGGCCTTGACGCGGGTGTGCGTCACCGAAAACTATCGGTTTGTGTGGCCAGTATGTAAGTTTCCCTAGCTACTTTTCAGCTGAACACTCCGCACATAGCTGATTCATAGGGTTTACGGCTGAGTGGCAGTGCGACGACGAATGATCCAGAGCCGCGCGAACGCGCCAAGAGCGATGAGAAATACGACTATCCCGCCGCCAAGAATCAGCCAGTTGGGCTCGTTGTCCTCAACAACAACGGTGTCGCCGGTGCCAGCATCGGGGAATGTGATTGTGGCGGATGCTTCTTCGCTCAGCAATCCGCTCGTCAAAGTCAGCGTGGCATCCCACGGCCCGTTGGGCAGGGCGTCGTCAAGTGTCACGGACACCTCGCCGCTTTCGCCAGGCGCGAGGGTGGTCGTCTCAGTGATGTCGAATGGGCCGGCGGAGAGGCTGCCGGGACCGTCGGTCAAGGAGAGCTCACCGCGGATGTCGACGGCGCGACCGCCGGTGTTGGTGACGGCAGCACGGACCTCCGGGGCGCCAGTGTCGTCGCGGGCTGCGGTCACCGAGTCGATAGTGAAGCCAGCGGCGGGACCATTCCCGGCACCGACGGACACGTACATACGGATGCCCGCACGGTTGGCAGTGATCACGCTCGTGGACGCGTCTACCTCAGACTTAACTTCCGCCCAAAGTGCGGCGTACTGCTCGCCCTCTGCGGCATCGGCTGGAACGGAGATCGTGACCGTTAGATCAGCTGTTGCGCCCGGTTCCAATGGCACTTCTGGCAGGGACGGGACTGCCCAACCGGACAACTCGTTTGTATCTCTGCCCTCGCCGACATGGAATGCCCCTTCGCTAACTGTGGCGGCGCCCGAATACACGCTCACTATCTGCGGAGTAGTCGACTTGTTGCTGACTCGAACGCTGCGCTCAATGGTCGATCCCGGGGCAAGGTTGTCAACGATGTAGGTCTGTGCACGGGGGTCGCTCTGCAAACTTGCAGAGACACTGAGCAGTTGAATTCCTACGCCGATGTCCGGCGCCGAGGTATCGCTTTCGCTGGAGGCGAAAGCACTCGAAGGATTGGAAACGAGAGCTAAGGCGAGCAATGCGATCGCGAGCGGAGTCCATCGTTGTGGCATCGAATTACTTTCGTGGTGCAGGAGCGAACGGTTCCAGTACTAAATCAGGCGTTGAGAAAAGCAGACGTGCTCGGCGACATAACTGTCGCCGAGCACGTCTCGTCTGGAGTTAGAGGACGGAGTGGGTGACGACGGTCGCGTAGTTTCCAACGAGCGCGTTCATAGGGACAACAACGTTGAGCGTCGCAGCCCAGGTTGCGGAGTTGTTTCCGGTGAACGGGGTGGTGGCGACGACGAGACCGTCAGCGTCGATCGCCGTCTGCGCTTCGATTGCAGTTGCCTCGGTGATCGCGGCTCCATTAGCGTCCTCGGCGGCGAAGCCTGCGGTCGCGTAGCTAATCGCAGCCGTGGACATGGAGTCCACCTGTGCTTGCTGAGCAGTGGTGAGTGCTTCGGTCACGCCAACAAGCGCGAACGCACTCGTGGTGACAGTCACGTTCCATGCACCGGTCGTCGCGCGTCCGTCAACGACGCTGATGCCGGCGTAAGTTGCCGAGTTCATGGAACCGGGCAGGAAACCTTCCGCGTCGCCGACGGGCACGGGAGATACAGCCGTTCCCGTGACGATGTCCATGGTTGAACCCGCAACGGGAACAGTTACGGTGTTATCCCCCGTGGGAGCGGCATTAGCAGGAACAACAGCGAAGAGAGTAAGGGCGGCGGCGCCTGTGAGAGCAAGGGTGGCGCGGGTGATCGTACGCATAGGAATATGCCTCTGATAAGGGTTCAAGTGCCGGGCGACTGCCGGCGAGAAGAGACATTGGCCTGAAAGATTAGGTCCGAACGTTTGTCCCTCTTTCGCAAGCTAACAGCGACTCAGACTAGAAGAAAGAGAGATCATCGCTTATTAAAGTGCATAACGAGTTCTAAGCGACATATGCCGATTATTTTGTACCCCTCTGGTCTTCGGAGCCATCGAGCGCCCTTTCGTGAGGCGGTTCATTCACGTTCGCTTGGCTCTGCCTGACGCCAGTGCGGATTCAGGAAGGACATGCATTACGACGGAATAATCGCGCGCTTCAAGCCGGCGGCGGTGTCGTCGAATACGTCAACAGTGCTCACTGAGAATATGGTCTTGTCGACGCCGACCGCCGGGAATCTCGAAGCGATCCGATTTATTCAGCCTAAACAGCCACCGTCACCCGAAGATGTTGTGCTTTCGGCTTCACGAGGGGAGAGTGCGATGTAGGAGTGACCTCTCGCAACCTTTCACATACGCACGCCTGCGCCAACCTCCCAGAGTCGGAAACATCCGTTTCGAAACCTCAGAATCTGCTTCGTCGTTGAACCCCGGTAGTCACGGTGGTGGTGAACGTTCCCGCCCGCGCATCAGGCACTCGACGACAGACCTCCGCGTCACGTTTAGAGATATCGATACCGACTGCACGGTCGTGCACCACATCCATGATCATCCTCCTCGTTCAGCCCTATTGGGTAGGTCTGCTGCGGGAGGAAAGGATGAATCTGGACTCTGATATTCGTGCTCGTTGGCAACACTCCATGGTTCCCGTGGGGTCCTCCGCGTCAGGGTAGCTAACAGGCTCACCTCGGGACCATGGAGCAACCCACATCAACCGCAGCAGACTCCACCATCATCCATCGGCGGGTTTGTCCGCGCCAGCGGGATAGGAGAGGTGACCATTCCCATATTTTCCAACCCCACGGAGCGTCAGCGACGCTGGGAGGCTGGCTACTTTTCAGCTGAACACTCCGCGATTAGCTGATTCATAGGGTCGATGGCTGCGCTTTAGGTCAGTTCAATGTCGGTTTTGCGTGTCGAGCTGGAGATTCGAGTGAGGACATCCGTTGGGCAGAGACGATTGCGCGCGTCAGGCCGTCGGCGGTGTCGTCGAACACGTCGACTACACGAACCAGTGGCGCAATCTTGTCTACGCCCACTTCGGGAGACTCGGGGAAGGACCCCATCGACTCCACCTGTACGGTTACGGTCACCCGTAAATGTTTAGTGTTTGGCTTCGGTGCCGCGCGGTGTGCTGCTGGACTCATCTCGCTCCATCCCTCGGGATGCGGCCAGAGCGCCGGAATGATCGTGATCACCTCGTCGCCGTCGATGAGTTTCAGCTCGATTCCCGATGGCAATATCTCTTCGTCGAGAGGAAGTGGAGTGTCGATCTGACTTAGCGCGATCAGTTTCTTCTGTTGACGCCATTGGGCTTGAACCGCCGTGACTCCACGATCGAGAAGGTCTGCGACAAGATTGTGTGTCAGTACCTCGCGTTTGCCGGTCGTCCATCCGACATGTATGTCGTACTCGTAGAGGACTCGCGGACGCGCGTCTGAACCTCCGAAGCGTTTGGCGATGGATTCCGGTATCGAGTCGTTCACATCGCCAGTCAACCGCATCTGAGATAAAAAATACGAATTGTCACTTAAACCACATTTTTCCAGATCTGGTGGCGAATGAGGCGTCACTGCGATCGGCCATTGGTATGCAACAGAAGTGAATCATCTGTTTCGACTGGCTAGTCTCATGCAATGCGTTTCTTTCTCTGGACAACCGGCATCGTCGTCACGGTCCTCGCTGTTCTCGCGTTCGTCTTTGTGCAGGTCATTTCCAGCCAAGATGAAGCCTTACGCGCGGATGCCACCGCCACTCCAACTTCCGTGGCGAGCACTGCGCCTCCTCTGAGTGAGGAAGAGAAACTCGACCGGCAGATCGCTACGAACGTTAGTTTGTATGGCCAACTGGTATGCGACAGGTTGGCGGAGCAGCCGGATGCCGACATTAACGTGCTGGTCGATAAGTTCATCGACACGTATGGGTTGGGAGTGACCACGCCCGATCAGCAGCGGCCAACTGCACAACGATTGCTGACCGGCGCGAGTGCTCAGTTCTGCCCCGATCAGGGCGAACGTATTGCTGCGGCCTTCGCGGGCTAATTCGGCAAGTTCTTCAGGTAGCAATCGCGAAGGCGACGAGCAACAGGGTCACACCCGTGAGCAGGATGATTCCGGCAATCGCCCACCACGGAGTGAGATTCGGCCTAGGAATTGGCTTTGAGCGGGATTTTCTACGTTGCGCCATGTCGGAAAGGCTATCGAGTCCGAATTAACTACGGATTTCGAGCACATAACGAAACATCAACTACGAGGATGGTGTGTGCAGGCGACGATTCTCAGCCGATTACCGCAAAAACAACGAGAGCTATCGTCACCAGACTCAATACGACGATCAGAGTGACACTCTTCCAGCGGTTGCGTTCCTTGTCGAGAAAGGAATTGTCGCGCGAGCGTTCTTCTTTAGGCACCCATAAATCCTAGGGGCTGGTGGCTTCCGAGTCGAACCGGCGTAAAACTCACGCCGTGTCCGGTCTAGGTGACGCCGTTTACGGGTGTGCGACGGCGGGCGATTTCTCCGAGTGTTCCTAAGTAACGGTCCTAAACTGGGCAAGTGAGCAAAAACATTGACGTTGCCCTCATCGGCGGCGGGATCATGAGCGCGACGCTGGGCACCCTGTTGAAGCAACTGGAGCCGAGCTGGAACATCCAGATCTTCGAGCGGTTGGGTGCCGCGGCTCAAGAAAGCTCGAACCCGTGGAACAACGCCGGTACCGGTCACGCTGCGCTTTGCGAGCTGAACTACACACCGCAGCGCGCGGATGGTTCGATCGACATCTCAAGCGCTGTGAAAGTCAACGAGCAGTTCCAGGTATCGCGGCAGTTTTGGTCCCACTTGGTCGAAATTGGGGCTCTTCCTGATCCGAAGGCTTTCATCAATTCAACGCCGCACATGAGCTTTGTGTGGGGGGCCGACAACGTCGAGTATCTACGCAAGCGCTACGAGGCGCTTAAGGATCATCCGTTGTTCGAAGGGATGGAGTACAGCGAGGACGCTTCCGTCATTCGGCAGTGGACACCGCTGCTCATTCCGGGCCGCAAGAAGAGCGAACCTATCGCGGCGACGCATATCAAGTCTGGCACTGACGTCGATTTCGGCTCGCTCACCCGTCTCCTCCTGAGCTACCTCACGGATAACGGTGCAGAAGTAAACGTGGGCAAGTCTGTCACCGGCCTCAAACACCAAAAAGATGGCTCGTGGAAGATCAATCTTCGCGATGAGGTAGGGCGCACCCCCCAGACCGTAACCGCCGATTTTGTGTTCGTTGGTGCTGGCGGAAACGCTCTCAATCTTCTGCAGAAGTCAGGCATTCCGGAGATTCGGGGTTTCGGCGGGTTTCCGGTGAGCGGAGAGTTCTTACGCACGGACAATCCTGAAGTCGTCGCACGACACCATGCGAAGGTCTATGGAAAGGCTGCTGTTGGGTCGCCGCCGATGTCCGTGCCGCACCTCGATACCCGCGTCGTTGATGGCAACTCGAGCCTAATGTTCGGCCCTTACGCCGGATTTAGTCCGAAATTCCTGAAAACCGGTTCGTGGTTCGACCTCTTCAAGTCGATTCGGCCGCACAATATTATTCCGATGCTGCAGGCAGGCGGAAGAAACCTCGGCCTCGTACGGTACTTGGTGGGTCAACTTGCGGCTCGAAAGTCGACGAAATTCGGCGCTTTGCAAGAATTTTTCCCAGATGCGAAGCCGGAGGATTGGTATCGCATCACGGCCGGGCAACGCGTACAGGTAATCAAAAATGATGCAGATAAAGGGGGAGTGCTGCAGTTCGGAACGGAGCTCATCACGTCCGCAGACGGCACAATTGCCGGATTGCTCGGAGCGTCCCCCGGCGCGTCCACTGCTGTTCCTATCATGCTGGGGCTCGTTGAAAAGTGTTTTCCCGATCGGTATGTCTCGTGGCAGCAACGCCTTAAAACGATGGTGCCTTCGATCGGAACCAGCCTCAGTGAGGATCCCGCGGTGGCCCGCGAGACGTTGGGGCGAACCGCGCGAGCGCTGCACGTGCTCGTCTGAGCTGACGAGGGCGAACATTAGCCACGCCGCGCGGGGGCGCTATCCTGCACAAGACTCGTATCTACCGAAGGACCAATCCTGTGCCCACTCCCCCACGCTTGATCGCGTTCGACCTCGATGACACACTCGCTCCCTCGAAATCGCCTCTGGATCCGCGTATGGCCGACCTTATGGTTGCACTTCTCGACAGGGTGGAAGTCTGTGTGATTTCCGGCGGCCAGTTTGCGCAATTCAAGATGCAGCTAATCGAAATGCTCCCAAACGCTCCGGAGCCGACTCTGTCTCGCCTGCACCTAATGCCAACGTGCGGAACGCAGTACTACAGATACGAGGGGGAGTGGCGCCAGATATACGCGGAGAATCTCACCGAATCCGAAAAGACGAAGGCTCTAGAGGTCGTGGAAGAGACCGCGAAGTCTCTCGGGTACTGGGAAGCAAAGACTTGGGGGCCGATTCTAGAGGATCGGGGATCCCAAATCACGTTCTCGGCCCTCGGTCAGGCTGCACCAGTCGCGGAAAAGACTGCGTGGGATCCGTCCGGCGAGAAGAAAAACCATTTGCGCGAAGCAGTGCAGGCCCTGTTGCCGGACCTAGAGGTGCGGTCCGGTGGCTCGACTTCGATCGACATTACGCGTCAGGGGATCGACAAGGCCTACGGGATAACAAAACTTTCTCAGTTGACGGAAATTGCTGTGGACGAGATGTTGTTTGTGGGCGACCGGCTCGATCCAGATGGAAACGACTTCCCGGTTATTGCGCTGGGTATCCCTACGCATGCCGTTGAGAACTGGTCAGACACGGCGGAGTTCCTCGAATCGTTTCTGGCTTCAACTGAGTGAGGCGACCTGACGGCACGCGAGTCGTTACGCATCGCGGAGCTCACGGTCTCTCCCTCCCGTGTCCCGTTTTTGGGGACTCTGTGCGGTGGCCAAGGCGCTGAGCTGGGAGCAGTGGGCCGACCCTTCTTCCCTCGACAAACGGAAAGGTGTGTGCCTGCAATGGCGCGGCCTGATAGCTTGGTCTCGCAACGGGAACCGGTTTTATTAGGGTTCGTTGTGGGCGAAGCCCATGGGGGGGCTCCAGTTTTGGTGGAGACTTCGGTCGATTGCAACGATGGAAGGCGTGACTCGGTGGAGCTGAGGGACTATCTGCGGATCTTGCGCAAGCGATGGGTAATGATTGTCGCGTTCACTTTGATCGGTGTTGCTGTTGCCGCGGGAACTACGATCTTGACCACACCGACTTACCAGGCCTCGAGCCTGGTATTCGTCAACGTGCAATCAGGCGGTACGGTCGGCGATCTTGTTCAAGGAAGCACCTTTGCGCAAAGCCAGGTGAAGTCTTACGCCGAGGCGGTAAACACTCCGCGAGTACTAGACCCAGTGATCAAGGAACTGGGACTCGATACGACATCGCGTGATCTGGCGGCTTCCGTCAGCGCCGCGGCGCCCTCAGATTCTGTAAACATCACCATCACCGTCATCAGCGAATCGCCGAGAGAAGCGGCCGAGGTAGCGAATGCAGTTACAAGTAGCTTCAGGAACGTGATCGCTGATATCACGGAACCAACCGACGGCAGCGCATCTCAGGTTCTAGTGAGCGTCCTGACGGACGCAGTTGTTCCGGGCGCTCCCATCGCACCAAGAACTCCGGTGAACCTGGCGCTCGGTTTTTTCCTCGGACTCGCGGCGGGCCTCGCAGTTGCGGTGTTACGCGAGGTTATGGACACCCGCATTCGTGGAGAACGTGATGTGGAATCGGTCACATCCGCGCCGATTATTGGCGGCATCTCCTACGACCCCGCCGCAGTGAAACGTCCACTGATCGTTCAGGACGACCCACGTAGCGTTCGCGCAGAGGCGTTTCGAACCCTGCGCACCAACCTGCAGTTCCTAGAAGTTGACGCCGGCGGTCGGAGCTTCGTCGTGACGTCATCAGTGCCGAGTGAAGGCAAAACGACCACCTCGGTCAACCTTGCGATTGCTTTGGCGGATGCGGGCGCGCAAGTTGTCATCGTCGATGCGGACATGCGTCGACCGAAGCTCGCGGACTATATGGGGATCGAAGGCGCTGTTGGACTGAGCGACGTTCTGATCTCGCGGGCTTCACTCGCAGATGTACTCCAGCCGTGGGGTCGGGGAAATCTTGTGGTACTCCCCTCAGGGGCTATCCCGCCAAACCCGAGCGAACTGCTGGGCTCCAAGGCAATGGCAACTCTCATTCATGAACTCGAAGCAGAATTCGATGTCGTCTTGGTCGACCTTCCACCCTTGTTGCCTGTCACCGATGCTGCGCTCGTAAGCAAGCTAACTCGTGGGGCGCTTCTTGTCGTAGCTGCAGGTCGCACGCATAAGGGTGAGTTCGCGGGCGCGATCGCAGCTCTGGAGAATGTAGGCGCAAAAGTGGCCGGAGTCATTCTGACAATGCTGCCGATGAAAGGGCCCGATGCCTATGGCTACGGTCGGTACGGGTATGGTGGCTATGGTTACGCCGCTGATCCATCCGCTGCTGCGGCGGTTGATGCGGAAGCCGACGGTGGAGTCGAGAAAAAGCGGATCTCTTCACAATGGGGTCGAGGAAGCGCTTCAAAGGACTGACATTTCACCGCCCGTCTGAAATCATGACGGATCAGGACGACGCTACAGGCAACTTGGTGAGCGAGTCCAAATACTCGGCTGCGAGGTGAAAGCTGAGTCCCTCCTTGGTCGCTATGCTGGCTTGATTTCGGTGTTTCCGAACAGTAGGCATAATGATCATGATCCATCGTGTGAACGTTGGCGTATTTCAGTTTCCGGCTGGCTCCGTCAACTGTCGAAGGCGCCAGGTTGTTGATCCTTGGGTTTCTGTAAGACTTTTGCGATGGCAAATCGCACGTGGAGCAAGAACGCTCATATGTGTAGGCCAGGTTGCCTGCCTATAGTTCGCATAAAGCCGTCTGCCAGGCGACGCGCCGGGCGGCAGAGGACCTCGAACACACCGGCGACGGAGCCAATCCTACTGTCGGCGTTGGAAGCGATAGCGCCACAGTACGGAAGGCTCGCGCGCGGCGACAAGCAGAGCGTCACCGCGCGTCGTTGAAGATCTCCACGAGACCGGGCATGTGCTGCCTGACGCCACCGCGCGGCCACAGACCACAAATCATCCGTGAAGGTCACCCGTCTGAACGCGCAGGTTTTTTTCAAGGTTTCCAGGCGTGCTTGCCGACATCGTTCGTTGGCCGCATGTCCTGCCGGAAGACAGCCGACGCCGCGGCTCTTCTCACCGACCCAGTCACCGCAGAGGTCGTTTCCTCGTTTCCGCTGCTGATGGTAACGCTCGATGTTGGAGGCCGATACATTGCCTCGCGCTCGATCCAGGGCGTCGACGTGACCCACCCAGCAAAGGCACGAGAACGCAACAGGGCGGATTATCTGACATAGTTTGTCCAGCTCCAGAGCGGGCTCCCCGCAGTGCTTGGTTCGCCAGGGCGGCAACTGTGCTCGAAGCCATGTGCCCTGCGTCCACGAAGCAGTGCGAACTGGTGTCTACGACGTCACGAGATAACAGGCCAACTAACCACACTGGGGGTTACCCGCCGCCGCTACTCGCCAGTAATTACCCTGCCGCTGTGTTTCCTCGGCCCCGGACTTGTAATTGACGTTGTGGACGGCCTCGTAAACAAGGTGCTAAGACATGATATCAACGGCGTCGCGAGACGAGTTGTGAACAAAAGGCTGAGACAGGAATGCGCGACCACCATTGATATTGTGAGCAAACTAGGCGTCGCTGGAATCGCAGCAGGTCTTAGCGGAACCTCAACGTGATGATCCGCGATAACGGCTACCTGACAGCGTCGGAGGCCATTGCCGTCGCCCGAGGAGACCCTCCGCAAGAAGAAATACAAGCTGCCGGGAATTCACGCTCGCGCCGCCGCTGAGAGGACCGCCGAGACCCATTTCGACCGCCATTAATCTGGATAGCGGTCAGATAACTGCCAGCCTGTCGATTTGAGCAATATATTGATTGGCCATCATTTCGCTCGTGAAATTGCTGCTTGCAAACTCTCGCGCAGCCTTAGACATTCGCTTCCACTGTGCGGGGTCGAGTTGAAACGACAAGATCGCACTAACGATGGAGTCGCTGGTCTGCGCAACGATGATTCCTGCCTCGGCGTCCACGACGACCTTCTTCATTCCGCCAACATCCGTGACGATGCTCGGCAGTCCGCTGGACATAGCCTCCACGAGAGCTCCGGGGAGACCCTCTGCGGAGGACGGCAAGACGAATATGTCCATGCGGTCATTCATATATTCCGAAGGATCGGTGACGAATCCGGTGATTTCCACTGATTCAGCGACGCCTAGTGCTGCAACAGAACGCCGGAACGAGTTTTCAAAGACCTGGCTCTCGAACGGCCCCACGAATACACCTCGTGCGTTGATTCCCCTGGCGCGAAGTTTTTGTATCGCTTCCAGCACTAAGTCTGGTCTTTTCTTCGAGTTGAGCTTGCCGACAAATCCTATGCGAATCTCATCTTGAGGCATGAATGTCGACTTCGTCGACCGCTTGAACTTGTTTACATCCACAATATTGTTGATTGTTTGAATCCGATCAGACGGCATTCCGAGGTTTGTAAGTTCTGCGGATATCCCTGTCGAAAGAGCTAGTCCCAATGACGCTTTTGCGACTACTGAGCGGTAAATCAGCTTTTTGAAGCGCCGTACGAGGGGAGATCCGCTCAACTTAAGATCGCCATTTTCAAGCACAGGCATTAGGACGAATGCCGTTTTCGCTCTCAGAGACAAGGCGCCCAGAATGTTCGGCATGTACGCGCCTTGGAAATGAATGAGGTCATAGTGATTCGACCAGCGGAGCAAGTATGCGTAAAGTCGGGCGGCCCAAAGCAGTTGAAATGCGGGTGAGAACGAGGCGTTGTTCGTTTTTATCAAAGCTGTTTTCTTGGCTGCCCAGTTTGGCATCGTTTCTTCGTCTCGTTCTCGGTAGACAAGGTGCACATCAACACCGTGATCTTGAACTAATGTCCCGAACATTCTTCCTTGTAGGGTGACGGGGCCGCTGTATCCGCCCTCTGCACCCCAGGGGCTCACAACTAGAATCCGCAGTCCATTTCGCTTCTCATACATACACTGAACCCCATTTCATAACCTTTTAGAACCCGATTTAGTTGGTGTTAAGAAACACGCTGATTACGTGTCGGTGCACTGCAAGGAAGCCCGCGACGCGAATCTTGCTCGGACAGCGGGCGTTTGACGCTTTCATGCCCATGCCTCCGGATTCGACTCTAGGTAGCTTCGTGTACTGGATGGCAGCAACCAAGCTTCGAGATTTATCGGTTGTTGTGACATATCGGAGTTCGAATAGCCCATCTACAGCCGACGAATGCAAAGTGTTGCGGTGATTCAGTGACTTTCAGCTGAACGTAAACGTCAGCCACCTGTATCCGAACGCTCGAATATTAGCAGCCACGCTCCACACACATGTTCCGATGTGCAGCGTTCGAAATTAGGGCCTTGGCCGTGGTCGTCATCATGAATTAGGGGCACATGACATCCGGCTGAAATCTCGCTCATTTCGGCTCCTGTGTGGGGCCGCGCACAATATGCTCGTCGGCGACCACCACTCCTGCCCACTGGTGGTGCCACGACAAGTAGCCGATAGTAACCATGAGATTTGCCAAGTTTGACCACGGTCACGTCCTCTGCTGACGCGGCTCTTCGGCGGACTAAGGACGACGAGTGCTCGCCTTCGGCCCCTCCTTGTCTAGCGTGGACCAGACTCGATTTCGATGTGTCCGATAAAGCGCGAAGTAGAGGCGAGGAGTTATCTTGAGCACAAGTACGCGAGCGGCGAGCTTTGGCTTGCCGGCCTTGATGATGAGTAGAAGGTCTGGAAAGCGCGTACTGTTCCGAAGCTTTGCACGTAGGGCGGCTATGTCCGGCTTGTCTGTCCATTCCTCCCGGCGGACTGTCTCATTGACCAATGGGATAACAACGTTCTGATACTTAAATATCGCGAGATCCGCCCGAGTCCCTTCACTGCTACTAATTGTGTCTGCAGCACGATTCGCCAGAACGAGACAGTCTTGAAGATCGTCCCATCGGTATTCGCGGCCATTCAAGATGGAACCGGCGTGAATGAAATAGTTGTAGAGCTGCTTGGGGAGAAAAGCGACGGTGGACGACGCGGCAAGCAGCCCAAACATTGCTCCAAGGTCAGAGTGTGCCCGGGTCGGGGGAAAAGGATTACCGTCAAAAAGGGAGCGTTTGAACAGTTTGTTCCAAAGATGGCCTTGCACCTCACCGCGGAAAAGACGCCTGAGTGCCAGTTCTCCGGTGAGAATTTCGCTGGACGATGCGTCGGTGATAGAGCTACCAGGACCGTCAGGCAGGATTTTGACGGCGTTGCAAATGGTAATGTCAGCGCCCGTCGTGCGCGCTCGTATGAGCATGTCAGTCACTATCGAAGATTCCCATGTGTCATCGCAGTCCGTGAACCAGACGTACTCCCCCCGTGCCGAACTAACTGCTTGGTTTCGCGCCGATGCAACTCCTCGACCAATTGCACTGATGACAGTCAGATTGGGCAGTACTCCGGACCATCCATTTACGACCTGAAAAGTTTTGTCAGACGAATGGTCATCCACGACGATGATTTCGACACTTGGACCTGACTGACGTAAGAGCAGTTCGAACGTCTGGGGCAGATGAGGCTCGGCGTTATGCACTGGGACTATGATGCTGACGTCGAAGGTCATCTGATCCCGTGGGTCGTTTCTCGCAAAATTGCTAGCATCAAGTTTATCGTTCACTTGTGAGTGCCCTTCCAATGGCGGCTTTGGGTGACGGTTGAACAAACAGATGCGCCAGCAAGGAGTAGCTACGTTCTGTCGGCAGTGATACTCCGACGCACGGCCAAGATTTGTGCGTCCAGGTCCGCTTGAGCTCTTTGCAAGAGCGGCTCGAGCTCCGCGCGGCGGAATCTTTGAGCATCGAGAAAGGCCCGGATTTCGTGCGCGGACTTGCCTGCGACATCCATCGACACATGGTCCATACCGATAGTGGCAAAGTGCTCGCGCACTTTCGGGTTCGGGTTCGCTACAACTTCGATGGGTTGCGCACCGGCGATCGCGGAAAGAATTAGTACATGCAAACGATCACTGATTACAAATGCGGCGCTCTCGTAGAGTGCGCGGACCGCAAGTTCTTGCTGAATGTCTGTGCGGTCGCCCCATGGTAGATAGTTGGCGGCAGCGGAGCCAAACCGCAGACCGAGCTGCTTCGAGCGTTCTTCGTCTTCGTCTACCTGGCTCATGACCTGGATACCGAGATTATTCTCGCTTGCGAATGTGGATATCGCGTCAAACCACTCGTGGGTAGGAAAGTCACGTTTGCCCCGAAGACTCACGACAATATTTCGGCGCTCTGAAGCTGGCTGCCCCGATACGAATGGCTCATGGAACGCCGTGTCAGGTACAAGCTTGCCGACCTTCATCTGAGAGATACTTTTTTCGTTCCGCCAGAGTACGTGGTTGGAGACGACACACCCTAGCCAATGAAATGCCCCCGTCAAAGGTGACAAGTGAGCGATGGCTCGAGGAGGACGTACCACGACGGCGCCACGTAGTCGCAGGATGATCGAAATAGCCGCGAACATCGCTTCGGACTTCATATGCTCGGGTCCGAGCGGTACCTCGCCGGGATCGAAAATCAACGCGCGCGGACCGCGTCCGAAGAGGAGAGTCTTAAGCCAGCGGCGACGCTGCTTGGCATTGTAGATTTGCTCGTCACTGCGGAATCCCAGTTGCTCTACCCAACCTCCGGTCGTCCGACCGACATAAGCGTGAATCTCACCTGTGCCGCGCGCCCACTCAAGCACGCGCCGCCTAATAACCGCGTCCCCGAGATTGCCGCTCACGCCGGTCAGAATTACAAAAATCTTGGGAGGTGTTGCGGACAAAAGGCTCTCCTAGGAAACAAGGTGTGAGAAATCATATCGATCGTGGTGAAGCGGGACGTCGTTGGGGCGGGCAGTTCTATTTCATGCCTAGTTTTCGTGCGATCTTCCAGAATTCGCGATGGAGTTTGTTTCTTACTCGTACTTTGAACGACATCTTCGTCAAGTTTTGGTAGGACTCAATTAGCGGCTTGATCGCTTTGAGGTAGACCTGGAGGTCTCCAGCTTTCTTGGCCTCCGCAAATAGGCCGTGGCTACGCTCGGACAATTCGCGACGTTGGCGTATTAGGGAAATTCGTTCTGCACTGACACCGTCGTAGCTTGGCTGAATGCGCTTGCGCGGCGACCACCTACCCGCTGCTTGATCGTCGGCGAGACGCACAGCAAGCCCCTCGTGCCGATGGCGGAAATTCCCAGCCTGAGTGCTCGACGCGGCATTGATATCAATGGAATCGAGCATAAGTTCGTCCCTTGAAGCACCATCGGTGAGGATTTTATCGAGAGTTTCATTCCTGGTAACGACGACGTTAGTTCCTCGCCAGTCGATCTCGTACTTTGGCATCCATGCGTCCCCGAAGACGATGTCAGCGGTCTCTGCGAAAACATCATCGCAAAAATTGCATGCATCCGGCTGAAACACGGCGTGACCCCAGCTGCCACCAACGAGTGACAGTGTTTGCGCTTCCTTCCATAACCCGTCCGACTTCTCGCGCGCACCGAAGCCATATTGACGAGAAGTTAGGGCTGGGTCCTTAATGCGGAAATCGACTGTATCCAGATCAGTCGGAGGCACCCCCAGCTGCCACGCGAAGGACTCGGCGTACGCGGTCGACTTCATATGGCCACAGACAATTCCAACAAAAAAAGAAATTTGGGAAGCGAGAACGTCGTCTTTCGCAGCGACGAGGCGTGCACTTCGTATTGCGCACGGAACCCCGACGAAGGCATATGTCTGGCCGTCTCCTCGCACCGACCGGAGAGTGTCAGCAAAACTCGCCGGGTGGTATTTCGACTTTCTGTTATCCAGGACTTCATCGATGCTACGCGAGACGATATACCCAAACATCGGTGTCTCGGTTGACCCAACGTGAATTACGCCGTCTACTTTGCCTAGCCTTAGCAATTCGGTCAATAGCCAACTCGTGAGGCCGCCCGAACTGCTTCCCGGAATTGCTTGATCATCGAGGACGCGGCCGGCGTAGTTGTTGAGGTACTTTCCCGTCCGAGGATCTGAAGGCATTGCTTCATCAAATACCTCGGCGGCTATCTGATCCTCATTCTGAGACTCATCAGCAAATGGGCATACGGTCGAGCCAAGTTTCAAGTCCTCGGGGGACGCTTGGCTGATATCGGCTTCGTACAACCCGCGCGTTGTCAACCGAATTGGTATGCGCCCGTTGGTGGCAGCGCCGCAGCCCCCACAGCCAATACATTTTCCGTTCGCGATGACATCTTCTATGCCTGCCATGAGATTCCCCCGAGGTTTCTGAATTTATTCGGTGCGGTCGACCGGATTGGAAAGTTCGAAATTGAAAAATGATCGGAGGCCGTACCTTATGCAGGATCGTCTCATGATAATCGTTGCGAAGCGATGTATAGGGACGAAATCTGGTGACGGATGGTGCCTCGCCTGTCAGCTGAACGACGAAAGGTATGGATTGGGTCGCGAGATCCACCGGAAATTGGACCCAGGGCGTCACTCGGTCTTCTTTTCGCGTCGAGACCGGCGAATCAGCACAAGGAAGCCTACGCACAGGGCGACGGCCTGTAGACAAAGAGTCACCGACAATGCCGCGCCCGCCCCAATCGCCCCCCAGTTCAAAGACCCGACGGCAATAAGCGCTAGACACGTCAGCGTAGCTAGCGTCGACGTCGAAGCGACGAATCTCTTATGGCCCTGACCCTGCATCACGGAAGATAAAATCGAGGCCACTGCCGCAAACGGTAGTCCTGCCACTACGAACTGTATGACGCGAGTCGTATCGGCATATTCGGCAGGCAAGACGGAAGTCACAAGGAAGGGAGCGGCGAAGTAAATTACTGCATAAATAGCGCTCATGCTCCCGACGACTACAGTGGCGATGCGGAGGAGGGGGCGCAGCGATTGCGACACTGCGCTTGCGCGGGACGCAGCCGGAAGCAGGGTGCTCGCAAGCGATGACGTCAGCAGGGTCAGTGGGTTCGTTAGGCGGCTTGCCGTCGAGTAAAAGCCGGCCTGAGTTGCTCCCGTGATGGTTGTGACCAGAATGACATCGAAATTTCTCGCCTGCGAAGCCACGGCGTGCACCCAATAAGCCCGACTCAGCCGCAATAGCTCGCGGTAGGAAATTGATGGGGGAGTGGTGACTCTTCGCCGAACATAGAAATTTGCGAAGAGGGAGGAGCTCAGCGCGGCGATAGCGCTTCCTAACGCGAACGATAGGACCGGGTTAACCCCAACGGCTGCGAGAACGACAAAAACTATGACCGAGAGCGCCCGGCGCGCAAGGAGGTTTATCACGTTTATCTTGGCATCACCGTCCGCAAACACGACCGAGAGCCGTGCATCGGCATTTCGTTCTCCACTAACCCAGAACGCCAACGGGAGCATGTACAGATAGATGCTGTTCCCCGAAGCGAGCCAGACCACGACGAGAGCGGTCAGCACAACTCCCGTGAGTGCGAGCGACGAAATAGCGTTGAACCGAAGTGCGGTCGCTATCGCGCCACTATCGGGGCGTGCTGCCCTCTCACGAGAAATGAATGTAGCAACACCCATATCGATGGCGGTCTGAGATATCGTCGCGAGAGAAAGTACTCCGGATAGGAGTCCGAACTCACCTGGATCAAGAAGCCTCAAGACCAGAACAACTGATAAAGCCTGAATCAGCGCACCCCCGATCCGACCTCCGGAAACCCACGCAACTTGTCCGAGAAAAGGGCGCGGAGCGTTAGTCAAGGGAGACCAACTTGTCCCAAGCTAAATCGGTTCGAGGGACACGTAGTGACTCGAAAGGAAAACTCACTCTGCCAAACCTAGAAGTAAACCGTCGACAAAGATCTGGGCACTTTTCTCGACGGAGAATTCATCGCCAGCTGTCCGCGCCGCAAGCTTGAGAGACTGGAGCTCCGTCTGGTTCGCAAGAATTGCGATGAGCCCAGCGGCGTACTCGTCGACAGAGTCTTCGGTCCATATGGAGTTCTGATGGGAAAGGTACTGCGCCTCTGGGGCATGGAATGGGAATGATGTTGTGGCTAGAGGAATCCCAAGCGCGAGCGAATCGATCGCAACAAGGCCAACGCGGCCTGGCATAACCAGAATGTCGACGAGATTTGAGAGGCGGGCAAGTTCATCGATCTCAAGTCGACCAACGAGCCGGACGTATGGCCGCGACTTCGCGCATTCTGCCACGTAATCGTCGAGGGGGCCCGCGCCAGCAAGGAGTAGGACAAAGTTTGGTCGTGCGGCGTGGACGCGATCCGCTGCGTCGAATAGAAATGGTAGCCGCTTGGGTTCGTCAAATGCACCCACAAATAGTGCGACCTCGGAATTTCGAACGTTTAGTTGATTGGTTAGGGATTCTAGGTACTCCGTCGACGCTTCCGCCTGAGATCGGCGGAGTCGACCCGTGTCAGTGCTGTTGAGAACGGTGGAGAGTTTTTCTTTCGAGACTCCATGCTCAGTTAGATGGCTTGCTCCGTCATTCGTATAGGTAAAAACGTGGGTTGCCCGATCGCACAGCCATTTCTCCAGGCGCGCGTCAAGAGGGTTGTTGCCCGCAGTGAAGTTTCTCCCATGCCCCCAAAGCATCAAAGTAATTTTTGGGTCGGCAGCTAGGAGATATGTTTCGAGGTTAGTGCTGGCGAGTCCCGCCACAACGGCCCGGACTGATCGTGAGCGTCTCCAGATGTTGCGGTAAGTGATATTTCTGCGCCGGAACGAAAGCCGATGTTGTTTAGTAGGAACGCTCCACTCTCCGGACGAGGAGTTCCGTCGCGCTGCGACGATCCCCTTAGGCTGGTCGTGCCATACCTCGAGCTCATATCCGTTGGCTCGTAAGCGCTCGTCGATCGCGTCGAATAGGCCTTTTCTATATGTCGGAACGAACGGTTGAACAAATGCAATTACGTTGCTATTTGGGTTTCCCATGGGTTCCTTTACGAGTGACTTCGCGACATTTGTGCAAACCGCGTGTAGATCTGAGCGAGTTGACGTGCGACGTTTTCAATGGAATAGCGGAGTGCAACTTCCGCGAGCGCTTTGCGGGACAGGGTCTCCCGCAACTCTTGGCTCAGCAACAACGATCTTGTCGCATCTACAAGACCATCAAGACTTTCGTCCGCAACTAGAGCGGCACCGGCAGTAGCGAGTGATTCTGCCAGTCCATTGCTTGAGGTTATGACAACTGGGCGGCCTATGGACATCGCCTCCAACACTGACATTGGAAAAACTTCGCCAATCGAAGGGAGGACGTAAATGCTGCACTCGGCGATTCGGCTCAGTGTGTCCTCAGGAGCAAGTGCCCCCTCCCAGACGATCCGATTGCCCAGCCCATGAAGCTCAATAAATCGTGTGACGGAAGGCGCTTCGCCTTCATCCGGACCAACGATCGAGAACGTGACATCGAAGCCCTCGTCGATGAGCTGTTTGGCCATCTGCACGAACATTAGAGGCCGTTTACGCTCGTGAAGTCGGGCGAGGAATAAAACATTCAGCGTGGTTGGCGCCGCTTGTTTCACCGCGGGTGATGGGACACCATTCGCGATCGCTTCAAGCCGCAAGTCCGGTCCCGCCACTTCAGCAATATTGCTGGCCTCGGCAGCCGTCAGAGTGAGCGTAAGTGCCGCCTTACGGAGTACCTGTTTGGTGAGGACTGTATCAAAAACCCGGCCCTGTAGATTTCGTGGTTTCAAGATCATCCCGTGCGTCTGCAAGATTAGCGGAGTGGTTGACTTAGCGACCGCAGCCGCAACCGGCATGGTGATGAGATCACGAGCTAAGTGAACGTGCACGACATCCACCTCCGAGAGGCGGTTTCTCACGTACTTCGACAGTCCTTGCGCGCTGAGTCCTGCGTAACCCAAACGCGGGAGAGGTTGCCAAACTTCGAATAGTCTGACGCGGACACCGTCGATGCTAGTTGGAGTGCTTGCGCCGAATCCTCGGCAACCTGCGACGAGCTCCACATCGTGCCCCAAACGTTGGAGTTCCCGTAGTTGGTTGACTGCGACCCGAACTGGTCCGCCGTACGCACCATCGGGGCTGACGAGCGTCACCACCTGAAGGATCTTCATTCCGGTTCCCCAGACGGTTTCCGTGTTCGGAAGCGTGGACCGAGAATGGTCGGTGAGCCAGATCTCCCAACTACAGAGTTTTCGGGAATATCTCTATCGACAACCGTCATCGGCGATATTACAGATGAAGTTCCAATAGTTACTCCGCCCAAAACCATACAGCGGGACGTAAGCCAGACGCCATCCGAAATTACGATTGGCTTGGTTAGTAACGCCATATCGCGCCGATGGGCGTGCGTACCCGTGGTAAGCATCGTTTCCTGCGAAATGACAACGTCATGCCCAACAAAAATATCGTCTTGGTTGTGGAACCAGACGCCTTCGCCGATCCAGCTGTCGCGTCCGATGTGGAGTTTCCACGGAAATTTCACACGGGTGCGCGGTCTGAATGTGACGCCCGGGCCGATTTCGGCTCCGAACCGCCGGAGAACCGCGACCCTGAGCCTTGAGCTGATCTGCCACGGGTTAGTGACGAGCAATAGTTCGCATATGGCCCACCCGTAGACGACGTGCCGGCCTCGATTCCACGCTGTACGTTCTCCCGGTGCGCTCGCAAGCGGGATCACGGGCACAGACTGCGATTGGTCGTCCTGCATCATCATTGATCCAGGACTCCCCAGATGTCGCGCATTGTTGTCATTTGCCCCCCAGTTGAAACATGACGCAGCTCCATGATATGGCCGATTCGGGCAGACCAAATACTCAGATGTGATTCACTCGCATGTTGTTTCCGAGACTGTCTGTATTCGCGCACTCGGGACATCACCGCCTCCGAGCCTGGACGGAAAGCGCTGCCGTGTTATGCCTCATTATTGGCGGTTCAACAAAGTGCAGGAGCCCCCCATTCGAGCTAGTCTCGGTTGCGTGGGGGAAAATACATCGAGGGTCACAGTAGTCGGTCTCAATTATTGGCCTGAACCAACTGGTATTGCACCATACACGTCTGGGTTTGCAGCTGGTATGGCGGAAGCCGGGTTCGACGTCCGAGCGATCACGGCCTTTCCCCATTACCCCGCGTGGGCCATCTCAAAGGACTATTCGGGGCGGACCGTAACCGAGGTTCTGTCGGGGGTGCACGTCAAGCGTGTCCGCCCGTTCATGCCGTCCAAGCTAAATGGCCTAAGCCGCCTGTTTATGGAGATCAGGTTCGGCGTACGTGCGGTGTTCTCGAAGTGGGGGAAACCAGACGTTGTCGTGCTAGTTAGCCCGGCGCTGTTCGCGACAGCGGTGGTATTAATCCGCGCCAGGCTGTCGGTTAAGCGCCCGTCGATAGTCATATGGGTGCAGGACCTCTACAGCTTGGGTGTGACTGAGACAGGCGCGATGGGAGCTCTCGGCGGCCGCCTGATGGCGCTTTTCGAGTCCGTCGTCCTAAATCGTGCGGATCTAGTCGTTGCGATTCATAACCGTTTTAAGAGATACATCTCGTCAGCACTAAGTGTTCCCGAAGAAAACGTAGCGGTCGTTCGAAACTGGACCCATCTTTCACCGATTTCAGTAGACCGGCTCGACTACCGAACCAAATTTGGTTGGGGCGCCGAGACAGTTGTATTGCACGCTGGCAACATGGGCGCGAAACAGGCCCTGGAGAACGTTGTTGAGGCGGCGCGACTGGCAGACATCGATGAGTCGCCAGTCCGGTTTGTGCTGGTCGGCAACGGAAATCAGCGTGATGCGCTGGTCGCGAACGCTGTAGGCGCGGTTAGAATTGAATTTCTCGATAGCTTGAACGGTGAAGACTTTCAAGGCGCTATGGCTGCGGCCGACATCTTGTTGGTCAACGAGAAGCCGGGAGTTTCAGAGATGGCTGTCCCCAGCAAGCTCACATCATATTTCTCGGCTAGT
>Ga0247740_1000280_pt1 | contig 26729 bp, 24 predicted proteins | sample UWRJL148409B2_FD_180942 | JGI IMG/M metagenome (GOLD analysis project Ga0247740, IMG submission 180942) | Plant litter microbial communities from Arlington Agricultural Research Station in Wisconsin, United States - UWRJ-L148-409B-2 | ecosystem: Environmental > Terrestrial > Plant litter >...
TACCGCGTACGGCGCTTACGAGCTGGCGATGATGAAGCGGTCACTCGAGCTCGAAGCCCAGGTCGGGGTCAATCTCGGCGGCATACTCACTTGGGCGTTCACGTTTCCTGGTACGCCGTACTTCGCGGGCTATCGCAGCCTCGCCACCAATGGCATCGACTTACCCGTGTTGAGCGCGTTCAAGCTGCTCGGCCGTTTAGCGGGCACACGCGTGAATCTGAGCAGCAGCGGGGCGCGTGAGCTCGACGACATCGTCACCAATGGGGTGCAGGGTGACCCCGACGTAGACGGGATGGCCACGCGCAATGGTGACGCGATTCAGGTGTTGGTGTGGAACTACCACGACGCGCTCCTGCCCGGTGCGCCCGCGCACGTAAAACTGGCCGTCGGGGTGCCGCCGAGCTTCGGGCCACGTGCTCGCGTTTCGCACCAGCGTGTAGATGAAGCGCATGGCGATGCGTACGCGGCGTGGGTCGCTCAAGGCATGCCCGCGAGCCCGACGACCGCACAGGTCGCGGCGTTGAAAAAAGCAATGGTGCCATCGCTCCTGGTACCAGACCAGACGCTCGCTTTGACCGGGGACGGCTCGGTCGAGCTCGACTTCGATCTGCCGCGGTTTGGAGTCTCGCTGATCACGCTGTCGCCCACGGACGGCGCCATCGACGACGGGACGGCAGCGATGTCGACGGAGCATGCAGCGGGCGGGTGCGCCTGTCGCACCGGTGGCCGCGCAGATAGCGCACGAGCCCAGCTCGGCGTGGTGGCGCTGCTGCTCGCGGCCGGCGCGCGCCGACGCAAATCGCGCCGAGGCGCGGGACGGGCGCGATCATGACCAATAGCGGTTGGACGCGCGAGCGGTTTGCGCTCGTCCTGTTGCCGACAGCACTGCTGACCTTGCTCGCCGTGAGCGTCAGCGATGCGACGAGGACTCAGCAATTCTTCGTTGGAACGACCTATTACTTTTTGATGGCCCTGTTTTTGTTCTGGGCCGGAACGTACGTCCACGCGGCGCGCGAGTTGCGCCGCGTGGACGTCGTCGCCTGGGTCGGGGAGAACTGGCCGGGCCTCGTGGTCGCTTTTGGCGTCACGCTGGTTGCGGGCCTCGCGGTCGAGCCCGCGTTGCGGATGCTCTCCGACGAGGCGAACTTGGTTGGCACCTCCAAGAACTTATTCGCCTCCAAGGAGCCCACTTTCTGCGTCTCCGGCAAATACTACTACGACAGCTATTGGGACGTGGATGTCGCGATCGACCAGCGGCCAACGCTGTTTCCGTTCCTGGTGAGCCTAGTCCACGCGGTGATTGGCTACTCGTACCGGAACGTCTTCCTGTTCAACTTGTTGGTGCTGCCCGCGTTCATTCTCGTCTCGTACCGCTTGGCTAAGTCGCTCGGCGGAGAGACGTTCGGCATCGTCGCTTCATTGCTCGTGGTGGCCCACCCCGTCACTCTGCTTTCCGTTCGCTCGGGCGGCTTCGATTTTCTGGCGACGTTCTTCGCGCTGCTCTCGCTCAAGAGCTTTTGGGAATACGCTCGCGACCAGTCACCGTCCAAGCTTGCACTTTTGTGGCTGAATCTGTGCATGTTGGCTGAGATTCGCTACGAGAGCGCGCTGTTCATCGCTCCCGTCTTGGCGCTCCTGCTGCTGTTTGGGATGCTCTCCTTTCGCACCCTGCGGCCGTACGCCGTCGTGTACGCAGCGACGCCCGCGTTCTTCTTGCCCCGCATTTGGCAATCGATACTGCGCGGGAATGTGCCCGAACAAGATCCGGGCACCGTCACCTTTAGTCTGAACAACTTCGTCAGCAACGCCTACGAGTACTTCCAGCCGATCCTATCGCCGATGGGATCCTTCCCTTTCCACTCGGCGATCCTGATTGGGCTGGGCGTCGTCGGCTGTATGCTCTGGCTACGCTGGTTCTTCGGGCTGGCTCGAAACGGCGGCGCACGCGAGCAAGCGCCGCGATTTCGTTTCGCCATTTTGGTCACGGCCTGGCTCGTACTGCAGGCGGTCATCTGCTTTACCTATGTTTGGGGTCGCGCCCAATTTCCCGCGGTCGCACGGCTCGTCCTCCCGCTCGACACGTTCTTCTCGTTCGCGGCGGCATGGGTACTCACGGCTCCTCTCGCGCGCTTCAGGCGCTTCGTCCCCGTGCTGCTCGCGCTGGCCATCGTGGCCTCACAGCTGCCCGTAGCCTCGCAGCATCGGTCGTTCAACCGACTGACACAGACTCGAGAGAGCGCGACGACTTGGAAGTTCTTCGAGCGCCTGGGAGAAAAGCGCATCCTGATCGTCACCGACCGCCCCAATCACTTCACGATCATGAACTACGGCGCGATGAGCTTCGAGAGCGCGCGCAGTGACCCTTATCTGTTCACGGCGCTCGCGCGGCGCCTATTTTACGACATCTACGTGATCCAGCAGATCGCGCTGTCCACGAACGAGCCACGGCCTGGATACGAAATATGGCCAACGCGCCGGCTCGAGACCGTGCTGGAGTTTCAGAACGACGCTGACGTGCTCGTCCGAGTCTCGCGCTTGGCGCATTGAAGAAACGGCCCGACGCTAGAGGTGCGGCAAAACCGAGCTCCAGGACGACGCCCAGCCCCAAGGCTCGCTCAGAGGTCGTAAAGCGTGAGCGGGCCGGTCGCCAATACGGCGCTGCGCTTGATCTCGTCAGGCCAGTCCAAACGATCACCACGTTGGTGAACGAACCAACGGAAGCCGAAGGCGTGCGCCGCGGACGAGATGGCTTTGGGTCGCCGCATACTCGTGAACCGGTCGACGATGGCCGATCGCGAATGGACCAGGTCCGCATAAAACGGCATCACGACCAATGTGTGCGCAACGAATGCTCGCCGCTCGGAGAGCGCCGCGAGCGTGTACAGCCGATCGAACCCCGAGTCTTGGAAGACGTCCTTCGGATCGCCATGATCGCGCATGTAGTGCGCGACTTGGACCACGCTCGTGGGTACGCGCAGGGGGGACAGCTGGGGCATCGCCCAGTTCGTTTGCACACCGGCGCCAAGCCGCGCCGGGACCAGTAAGAGCAAGGCGGCTACCCCGACGATAACGAGCGGCCGAGTCACGGAAGCCAGACGCGGCGACTCGAGCAGCGTCGACCCCAAGGCGCCGCCGACCCACGTCACCACGAAGAAGTACACGATCATCAGCGGGCGATGCGAAAGCTCGTCCGGCGTGCTGCTCGACATGTCGAGGGCGAGCCCGAAGAACATCACCAGAAAATTGGCGATGAGCGCGAGTGGGAATAGGAGCTGAAGCAGCGGCGTGCGCCGGCGCCGGCGTATGACGAGAATCACGAGCAGCGGAGCGAACAGACCCAGTACGGCAAGCAAGACGTACGGGATCCCGAAGCCGAGGTTCGAGCTGGACGAAAACTTACTGCCCATGTGCGAGATCGCGTAGTCGCGCAGCGCGCCGGGGCTCGCAAAGGTCTGGACTAGGCGCAAGATCTCGCCGATGCCTGAGCCGTCGAAGCGAATCGGGGGCGCACCGGGCGCCTTCTGACCGACAGTCAGCACCAGTGCGTACGTGGCGCAGGCACCCGCGACCCATACGGCGCGCCGGCCGCGACTCACGGACGCGCGGAAGAAGAGCGCGGGCAATAGCAGCAGCAGCAGCGAGCTTGCGACGATGTACTGCAGCTTGTAAATCAAGACGAGCGCCGAGAACGACCAGCCAACGAGCAACTGTAACCGACTACCTCGCGTGCACCCCTGAATGACGAACAGCCAAGCGACCGCCAAGACGGCCAGACCGTACGTCGCGCTGGGCGATATTTGAGTCAGCCACTGGTACGACATGAACGTGTTGTGCATGCCCTGTTGCGCGCCATCGGGCAGCAAAAGCAGCGCCGCGGCCGCCGCGAAGCCGGGCCACGCACCCCACAGGGAAGCGATGAACGCGTACGCACCGAGGCCCGTAAAAAATACCCCGACCGGCGCGAGAGCTCCCGCAAATGCGGTGTAAGACTCGATGCCAGATGCCTGCTTGATCAAAGCCGGCAGCATGTACATTCCGTAGTGGTAGGGGCGCGCGGGGATGCCGGCCAAGCGCCAGTCTTCGATCGACGCGGCCCCGTGGGCAGCCCCGAAGATCCGAATGTGCACGGCGTGATAAAAGCCGTCGACCCAGGGCTTGAACAGGACCACATCGCCCTGCTCGGTCCGCGGGAAGATGGAATCTTGGCACCATAGCGACGTGGCCACTAGGCACAGCAGAACCGCCCACACGCTGGCTGAATCACGACGAACGAGAGTGCGATCCTTCCCCCGGAAAAAGAAGACCAAAGACAGCCCGAGCAGGATGGCAAAGTTCAGAACGATGCCGAGCGGAGAGATCCAGGCCAGCGCGAACAGCGCCGTGTTGACCACGGCATAACCGACCAGCAAACGCAGCGGGAGGTCGAAACTCACGCCCGCGGCCAGCGCGGGAACGCTCGCGAACAGCGAACCCACGAGGTAGAACGCGAAGAACAGCGCCTCGCAGGCCACGAGCGCGCGCACCGAAAAAAGCCCTCCGGCGAGCGTCAGCCAGGTAGCCACCGTGGCTCCGATCAGCGCTACGAGGGCCAGATCGGACTTGCTGTAAGTGATGGTCGAGCGCCTCGGGCCTATGGGCGTGGGTAGGGTGAGCTCAGGCACGCAGTAGCTCGCCCAGGCGCTGCGCCAAAGGAGGTCCGGCGAGACCGTTCTCTGCCAGATGCCAGCGTTGGCTACCATAGCGACCCGAAGGATATCCGGCTGCATGCAAGCAGACGAACGACTCGGGAATGACGCCTGTCGTCAACATCGAATGACTGAGCGCCTCACCGAGGCCGCCCGCACGGTAGTGTTCCTCGATCGTGATCACGTGGCGCTTTTCGCGAATACTCGTCACGAGCTCGGTCGGAAGCTCCTCGAGCGGGAACGTTCCGACGCTCCAAATCTCCAACTCATCGAGCAGTGCGTGATCGGCGAGGTCGTACAAGCCCTGCAAGACCGGCCCCATGCCGATGACGACGCGAGTGCGGCCCGCCTTGAGCTTTCGCCACGGAGCGAACACCGGCACATCTCCCGGAATCTTCGCCGAATGGCCGAGCCGGAGATAGTTGGGCAGGGGGTCGTCAGCCATCATGCTCACGACTCGAGCCACGTCGGCAGACACGAGCGGAAGGTAGATTCGCATATTGGGCAGCGCGCGTACTGCTCCCACGTCCTCGAGTGCGTGATGAGTTGCACCCATGATGCCGTACGCGTACCCCCCGCCGTTACCCACGAGCTTGACGGGCAACTTGTGCAAACAAACGTCGTTCCGGATCTGCTCGTAGGGCCGGAGCACCGTAAACACAGCCGCGCTATATACCCATGGCGAATGCCCGCCGCGCGCCAAGCCCGCGGCCAGCGAGATGGCGTGTTGCTCGGCGACGCCGACGTTGATGAACCGCTCGCCATAGGCCTCGGCGACGCCTTCGAGTGCCATGTAGCCGAGGTCACTGGTGACGAACACCAAGTTTTTCCGTCGCCCGTAGAGCGAGATCATCTCTCGCGCAAATTCAGCCAGCATCACTATAGCCGTGCAAGGTTCGGGCGTGCTCTCGGCGCAGCTCATCGAGCGCTTGCTCGTATTGGGGGTCCGACATGGGCAGGTAGTGGCAATCCACCGTGTCCTGCATGTAGCTGATGCCGTTGCCCTTCACGGTGTTGGCAATCAACACTACCGGTGCCGCGCGCGGCTTCCAGAGCCGTTTGCACTCTTCGCGCGCGGCCAACAGCGAGCCGAAGTCGTGACCGTCGACGGTGATGACGTGGAAGCCGAAGGCGCGCAGTTTTGCGTCGAGCGGCTCGAGTGCCAGGACATCCTCGGTCCGGCCAATGGCTTGCAGCTGATTGCGATCGATGATCCACACCAGATTGTTCAGCTTGTGATGGGCGATGAACAGAGCCGCCTCCCACACGCTGCCGGCGTCGAGCTCACCGTCCGAAGTGACGCAAAAATAGCGCCGCTCGTCGGCGTCGAGCCGGGCCCCGAGCGCCATCCCTGCGCTGACCGAGAGCCCATGACCGAGACTTCCCGTGGCGAACGGGATTTGGTCGATGGTGTTGAAGGGGGGCAACGCCGGCAACTCGGTCCCCTCTTGGTAGTACGAGTCGATCTGATTTTTGGTGAGGAGATCCGCTTCGGCAAGCACGGAATAGAGTGCCGCAGCGGCGTGCCCTTTGGACAAGACGAAGGTGTCGTCGGCTTGCATCCATGCAAATCTCAGAAAAACCAAAATCTCGGCGCACGACAGAGCGCTGCCAATGTGTCCCGCATTGGCTTTCTTGTACATGGCCAAGAAGCGCGCCTTGACGGCGAACGCGCGCTCCTCGAGCATCACGCATTCAGCCGTCGCGTGCGCGGTCATCGCGCCGGCTCAGTTTTCAACCGACGGAGCTCGCAGGGCAACACTACTTGCCGTAGCCCGTGCTCACGATGTTCGCGTGGACCGCCGCATCCGTCGCGTCCGACGGATAGCCGGCGACAATCGCTCCCTCGTAGAAGGTGCCGTAACTTGCGTTGGCGTTGCTGTAGCAGCAGTCCCCGCCACTACCGAGCACGATCGAACCCTGCTTTTGACCCGGGGATTTCCCGTTGGGGAGCCTGCCCTTGTAGTAGGTGTTCAAGGTCGCCGCCGTCGCGTCTGCGGCCTTCAACGCAAGCTCGGTCATGCCATTGTTCTTTTCCATGGCCGTGACGTAGGTGAAGGGCTGACTAATCAGCATCTCGTTCTTGCCGGTGGTCAGGCCGGAGAAAACGCCGCCCTCGAGATCGGCCATCACCCACGGACCGCTGCCGTTGCCGGAGCCCCATTGGGTCCCGTTACCGAAGTAGAGCGCGTCCATCGAGTTACCGGGAACGTAGAGACGGCTCACTTCACCGTTGCCGTAGTCATAGCAGCAGCCGTTGCTGAAGTGTTTTCCGCTCGTCACGACGTAAACGCTTTGCGGAGACGCACCGAGCGGCATACCGGTGGAAGAGCCGTCCCTCCAGTAAGCCTGCGCCTGATTGGTATAGAGGGCGTACACCTTGTGGCCGCCGACCATCAGTGATTCCTTGGCCGCGTTTGCGGCCGTGTTGTTCTTGTAGCCTTCGTGGGCGTTTGCGCCGTTTCCGAGTACGAGCCCAGGGATTTCGGCCTCGACCGCGTTGCCATGACCGGACTGATCGTAAACCTTCATGATGGTGCAGGTCGTTCCCATGCAGAAGGTATCCTGCACGGCCGCGTTGGCGAAGCCACCGGGGGAGAGCACGGGGATGTCTTTGGTCGTGCCGTCCGACGCGCGTTTGACCTGGTAAAGATTGCCGGCGTAAGCCCGGAGTAGAGCGCGCACGGTACTGTGCGCAGCCACACACGAGGCGCTGGCCGCTGCGTAAATATCGCAGGGCAATGCGGCGACGGGGGTCTGCCCACCCGAACCGCCCGACCCCGCGCCGCCGCCTTGGCTGGTGCCGCCGACCCCTGTGCCAGCCGTGCCGCCGGCACTCGTACCGCCTGCGCTCGTGCCGGCGGTATCGCCCGAACCGCCCGCTCCCGTGCCGCCTGCGCCGCCCGCACCCGCCGCAGCGCTATCTTTAGTGAACACGACTGTGCCGGTAAGTGCCGGGAATTGCGGCGAAATCGTCAGTTTATCGGCGGCGACGCAGTAGGGCGTCACCGTGTCGTCGGTCGTGAGCAGATTGCCTGAGGTCGAGTACTGACCCTTGGTCGTTTCCACCTCGGAGAGGGTGCCGAGCCCGCCGGGCTGATCGGCCGTAACCACGCAGGTACACTGGCCGTTCGTCGAAGTACAGGTCGAGTTCGTCCAACCCACGGCTTGGAAGATACTGCTCACCTGCTCACAAGTCCGCTGCACCGAAGAGATCGACAAGCAGGCAGGCGCGAGCGGGAACGTCGCCGTACCGGTCGTCCTCGTGTTGTCGGTGAAAGTGCCATCGGCGTTTGCGATGAAGGAACCGGTCGTGGTCAGCGATCCAACCACTGGCACGCTCGGGCAACCGAGGCTGGCGAGGGAAACATCCATGTCTCCGGAGAGCTTGAGGCATGATGAAGAAACGTTCCAAACTCCGACGACGCTTCCGCCACAGGGGGTCAGACCGGTGCAGGTTGGGCCGGCCCCGCCGCTGCTCGCGCCGCCACCGCCGCTGTTGGAGCTTCCGCCGGCGGTGGGGGGTGTGCCCGCTACGCCGCCGGGCGTCCCGTTGCCGTTGCCGTTGCCGTTACTACAGGCTGAACCTGCGACCGCTGCGACCAAGAACACGCTCAAAAGCCCGAAGTGACCGTTACGCATAAGTGACCTTCCGAGGCAGACCTTGTCGCTGGCGTATCCAGCAGCCACATGAGCCAATGCTCAGCAGCATAGAGCCCCAGTAGTGACAGTGGCTACCGAGTGGACTTTCCGGTCAGCAATCTGCACCCCTCGTAGAAAATCGTTAGCCTCAGGTTGAGGCGGCATTTGCAGCGTTGTCGCGAGGGGAGGTTTTTTGTTAAAGCATCTCCAAGCATGCGCGGCATGCTGGCGACTTGGATTTTCTGACAAGATCTGGCGCTCGCACGCAGCTGATAGGTGATGAGCGGAACCAGGGTGGGAACCGGTAAGAGGCGGTTACGTGACCTCCAACGCGGTGGTCTTTTTGCAGCACTGGTGCTCGCGTCGGGTTGCGGGGGCCAAGCTCGCAACAGCGGCGGGCACGAGGGTGAAGGCCCGCACGAGAGCAGCGGCGGCGCAGCGAACCGCGCCGGCACGAGCTCGAGCGACGGAGGCTCCCTTGCCACAGTTGGCGGCAGCGCAGTCGGCGGCAGCGCAGTCGGCGGCAGCGCTCAAGGCGGAGCGACCGCAACGAATGGAACCTGCGCGCCGGGCCGCGCGCCTCTACGCCGTCTGACTCGTGCTGAGTACATCAGCAGCCTGACCACGTTGTTCGGCGACGTGGCTGACGTTGCGGCCCAGTTACCGGAGGAAGCACGCTCGTTCCCGATCGGCAATTGGGCGGAAAATCAGAGCGTCGGGCCAGAGCAGGCGGCCGCGTACGCGCGGATCGCCAAACAGCTCGCCGAGCGCGCGACTCGAGATTCGGAAGCGTTGGGCAAGCTGAGTCCATGCGCGGCGCGACAAAATCCGGATCGCGCGTGCGCGCAATCCATCATCGAGACTTTGGCCTCGAACGCTTATCGGCGCGCGTTGACCGAGCAAGAGTTGGACGAACTGTTCGCGCTTCACACTGCGGCTTCGACCAGCGGAGCAACCTTCGCGCAGGCGACCGCCGCAGTCATCAGGGCCATCTTGCAGGCCCCGGATTTTCTGTACCGAGTCGAGTGGGGTACGGGCACGGGGCCGCGCCCAGACGTCAGACGCCTCTCGGGCGATGAGATGGCTTCGCGTCTGTCCTATTTGTTCTGGGGTACTACGCCGGATGAAGGGTTACGGAAGGCTGCGCGATCGGGCGCTTTGAACGAGCCGAAGGGCATTGCGCGCGAAGCGGAGCGGTTGCTCGACGACCCCCGCTCACGCGCCGGGTTGGCGGCATTTTTCGATGATTTTCTTGCGCTGTACCAGTTACCCGAGCTCTCGCGGACGGATCCGGACTATTCCCCGGAGCTCGGGACTTCGCTCGGACGCGCGACTCAACGCTTTCTCGAAGCGCAGATATTCGACAAAAATGCGTCTTGGCCCGAGGTCCTCACCGCGGACAAGGCGTTCGTCAACGGTCAAGTGGCGAGCGTGTTCGGGGTTGCCGGAATCACCGGAGACGAATGGCAAGAGGTCAAGTTGGATCCAACGCAACGCCGCGGCTTGCTGACGCAGCCCAGCGTATTGATGATCGGCCAGACTTCGGACAGCACGAATCCTTCACGGCGCGGGTACCGCATCATGGAGAAGGTGCTGTGTCGGCATGTGCCACCAGATCCGCCCGGCGTTCCGCCGACGATCCCTGCTCCGCCCTCGGGCCCCGTGACGACTCGGCAAATCTGGGCGTTGGCCATTTCGAACCCGAGCTGTTTGCCATGTCATCGCGACATGGACCAACTGGGGTTTGCGCTCGAGAATTTCGATGCCATCGGGCGCTACCGGAGCCAGCAGCAGGGCTTGTCCATCGACGCGAGCGTCGAGGTTACGGGGCTCGGACCGACGAACGGACCCGTCGAGCTCGTGAACCAGCTGGCATCACTGCCCGAGACGCAGGCCTGTTTTGCGACTCGATTTACCGAGTTCAGTCTTGGCAAGTCGTTGCTGGACAATCCCGCTGACACTTGTTTGAGCCAGGACATCGCTCGTCGCTTCGAGGCTGGAGGCTTCAACCTCCGCCGCCTGCTTTTGGATCTCACGCAGACCGACGCCTTCCTCTACTTGCCGAAAGATCGCGGAATATGACCTCCTTTCGTTTGTCCCGGCGCGCCGTAATTCGAGGAGCCGGTAGCATCGCCATCGCGCTTCCTTGGCTCGAGATCATGCGCGAAGAACGCCAAGCGGTAGCGGCCAGCGCACCCGCAAAGCGCTTCGTCGGAGTGTACACGCCGGGGGGCACGGTGCATGCAGAGGGCAACGGATCCCCCCTCGCCGAGCAGTGGTCGCCGACCGGGACGGAAACCAACTTCGAGCTCAGCCGGATCTTAGCTCCGTACGAGCCGGTCAAATCACGGTTGCTCGTGCTCGACGGTATCGACATGAAGAGCGCGGTGGGTGAGCAAGTTCAGAGCGGCTTGATTGCCTGGTTGACCGGCACGAAGCAAGTGATCCCGGCCGGCTCGAGCTACAGCAGAGGCCCATCGATCGATCAGGTACTCGTCGATCGCCTGCGCTTGAATGGTGCGTTGAACAGTCTGGAGCTGGGGGTGCGCTGGGGCACGGGCAAGGCCCACGGCTTGGTGTCACCGATGGGCGTCGTCAGTTTTGCGAACGACGCTCAGTACACACCACGCCCCCCGATGATCGACCCGGTCGCGATTTGGAAGCTGCTTTTTGGCGCGTTGGACCCCGCGGCGGCGGCAAGCGCAAACAATTTGGACAAGTCGATCCTCGACTACGTCGACAAGCGCTACGCGGGCCTCTCGGCGAAGCTCGGCGGCGCCGACAAGCAGCGCATCGACCAACACTTGACGGCGATCCGGGAACTCGAGCGCGACCTAGCGCAGTCGGCCGCAGCGCGCTGCGCTCCCCCGCCGTTGGTCGACACCTCGGACTACGACCCCTTCGCCGGACTCAAGTCGACCGACGACGGCGCAGCTACTGATTTAGTCACCGATGCCGCCATCCCGAAGGTCGGGAAACTGATGCTCGACATGTTGGTCATGGCGCTCGCTTGCGAACGGACCTCCGTGGCAACGTACATGTGGACCGATTGCGAAGCCAAGCACACCTACCCTTGGCTGAACTTGCCGCAGACGTTCAATTTTTATCAAAATGGCGGCGGGTATCATCCTGAACAGTGTGCGCAGATCGGCACTTGGTACGCCTCGCAAAATAGCTACCTGCTGCAGCAGATGGCCAAGGTCGACATGGGCGGGCACTCGCTGTTGGATGAAAGCGTCGTCTTCTTCGGTTCGGAGGTGTCGAACCCTGCGAGCCACTCCAAAAAGAACATGCCGTTTTTGCTCGCTGGTGGTGGAGGGGGTCTGCGTGGTGGCCGCTGGCTGACCTACGAGAGCGCTTCCCACAACGACCTGCTAGCGGCGATCCTCAACTTGTTCGGGCACGGCGTAAGCGCGTTCGGGGACCCCAACTATTGCTCGGGGCACGCGCTTCCGAACCTCGCCTAGCGAGACCTGAATCCCCTCCGCGGTCAGCGGGAGTACCAAAGGAGCTTAATCGGCGGGACGAACCGGCCGCTCTCTCGCAGGTCCCCCCGTTACCCGAATGTCGGCCGATCCCGAGCGCGCTCCGAACGCGACGTTGAGCGAGCGCTCCGTACGCGCTCGAGCCCGTCTCTCGTACGTGGGCGTGCCGCGGCGGCTTGCTTGGGGCTATGGCTACGGCAGCCTGTGCGCGGTCGCGCTCGGTGCTTTGGCAATGACGTTTCGCGCGGATTGGGCGATCTTGGCGACGTTGACTGCGCTGTTCATCGCACTCTGCGCGCATGGTTTTGGGTGCCGCGTACGGGTTGCGGTGTGGCCCAAGGCACAGGGTGGGTATGACGTTCTCGTTCAGCGTTGGGGTTGGTCGGCGCGTTACATGGCGGCAAAGCTACCAGCCCTGACCGCGAGTGAGCCCAGCCGTAGGCAGCGCGCGCGCGCGAACCCATTTGTGTCCACCCAGCTCGACTTGAACCTCGATCTCGGTTCGCGCTCGATCGCGCTGCCTTCTCTGCACATCGTCGGGAGCTATGCCGCCGCGCTCGAGCGCTTGGACCCGTTCATGCGCGCGCTGCGCTCGCTCGAGCCGGCACAGCGCATTCAGCAGGGCGCTCGCGATGAGGGCGCGGGTGGCTGGGTCATGCCCGAGTTCGAAGCCAGCGCCGCGCAGCGATGCGAGGGCCTGGCTTGGGCGACCGGCGAGGGCAATGCGCTCTACCTGCGGTACGGCGTGACGCTCGCGCAAGACGCCGTGACACGGGGTGCGGCCCTGAGATTCGCGGCAGCGCTCGGGGTCGTCTTGCTCTCGACCGCGCTACCGTCGTCACGCGCGCTGGAAGCACGGTTGCAAGTGGCGGGTGCGGTGCTGGTGGTCGCGTTGGCGCTGCTCGCGTTTGCAACCTACGCCGTCCGCTGGACTCTACCGGGCCCGGCGAGTGTGCCCGTCGTCGTTGTCCAATATCGCGCGCTCGGTATCCCGTTTCACACGCGACGCTTCCCACTCGCAGATGGCTTGCGCGTGCTGTACGCGAAAGTGACCTCCGAAACGTCCGAATCGACCAGCACGTCGACCACCGCGTACCTCGTCACGAGGGCTGGGCAGCGTCACGCCATCAACGGCATGGCCGAAGATGACCCTGCCACGCGCGCGCGACTCTCCAACTTCAGCTCATCGCTGATCCAGCCCAGCCTCGTACGCGAAGCCCTGCAGCCATCACAGGCGGAAGAGCCTGAACCGCGCTACGAGGAACCACCTGGGGCGCCAGGGTTCGCCGAGCCACCCCGCTCCCGCATTGCCGAGCTCGGCGTGTTCATCGCCGTCGTCGCGTCGCTGATCGCTTTCGGAACTGGATTCAAGCAGCTACGCGAGCTGCGACACGCGACCGCCTGGGTCCGAACCACCTACGATTGGGAAACCGTGCGCGCCGGCAAGTCCACGCGCACGCTGTTCCACCCCGCGCTCGACTCGACCGCGGAGCTCTCGCCAAAACCCGAGGTACGAAAAACCGACGCCCCTTGCTGGGTGATCGACGACCCCCACGGCCATGACATCGCCCGCTACGTTCCACCGACCGGCCCCGTTACCTTCTTCGACAAAATCCGCGCCTCCCTCGTGCTGACCTGCACTGGCTGGCTCGCCGCCGCTGCCCTCGCTGCCGGCCCGTTCATCCGCCGCCGCCGCAGCCTCGACGTGCGTGCGGGGTGAGCCGACCGATCGGGCCCGCGTCTCGCTGGCTGCGCTCGCGGCGCCAGAACCTAGCCGAGTCACGTCGGCTGCGCGCGGGCGACGAACAGCCCACGAAATGACTCTCGGTAGGCCCACCCCAGATACGCTTCCAGCACCACGACGAGGATCGCGATTGGCAGGCCAGAATGTACGAGGAAGGCGTGCACGGCCAAAATGTTCACCACGATCGGAGCGAGCAAAATCAGCGCCAGCGGCGTGAAGCGGTTGGCGAGGAGCAACGCGCCGCCCACGATCTCGGTCGCTTTGATCAACTGGAACAAGTAGCCAGACTTGAAGAGCCCGCCCATGAAGGCGGCCGCCGCCTCTGAAAGTTGCTCCTTCTGCGGCGGCATGGGGACGATGCCCAGGGCCATGAGCATTCCGAAGATACCAGAGCCCAAAAAGATGACTCCCTGCACGACACGCGCAGCAATCGGCAGATAGCGAGCGAGATTTGACTTGGAGGTCGTGTTCATCTGGTTCTCCGTGGAAAGTCTGAGCCGATGCGGCCTATCGGGACGACGATCTAGCAGTGTTCGGATCGACACGCGGAGTTCGATTTTCGAAACTTCAGTTGGTGCCCTCAGCCCGTCCGTACCTGTCGCTCGCTTTGGGACAAGAATGACCGTGGGCTGTGTCGTCGAGCCGGCAGGGCGAGCGTGCCGCAATCGTTCTCAATGGACGAATGGCCCGCAGTGCGTCTTCGACCAACACGTGTATTGGTCGGGCTGAGGGCACTGCGCGGCGTTCGAACAAGCGCAGCGATCGACCTTTACACACGCGCCGTAGCAGCCGTCCACGACTTCCGGCACTTCACCAAACACGCACTCGGGAGCGGTTCGCTTACATAGCACCTCGCTCGGGTCGCACACGAGGAGGCCAAAGCTCGTACCAGCCGCGCCCGCGCTGGGCACTTCCGCGCTGGCGGCAGACCCGGCGTCTTCCCCGTTTTTGGCGCACGCGACCGCGAGACAGACGAGAGTGCAGCGGACGAGGAAGCCGATTGCCGACGCGCGCATGGCCGACACTCTACACGAAAGCGCGAGCGAGCCGATTCCGGCGCGGCTCGCAGTCCGCCGAGTCGAGCATGGAGCGGCCGGTCATGACCGCAACCAGGCCGCGGAAATGACCTGGATATCAGTTACAAAGGCGGCGTTGTCGAGCTCGACGCTCGCTCGGCCAGGCACGGCGAGAGCGGATGTGCTTTGGTGACGGCATGCGCCAACCTAGTCAATCTCGAAAGCTGTTGATCGCGTCGGTCGGCGTGGCGACCATCAATTACGTGGTGGGTTGCGTGCATGAGCCCGTGACCTCTGGCAATTTGGTTGCGCCCCCACCAAGCAGCGCCGGAACGTCGAGCGGCATGGAGGATGGCGGCGTCCTCGTCGCTGGTGGCGCACCTGGCGCAGGCGGTGAGTCCGCAATCCCGCCCACCTCGGGCAACTTGGTCGCTCCGCCACCCACCGCTCCACCGCCAACGAGCACGCCGCCTACGAGCACGCCGCCCACCTCGGGCAACTTGATGCCCCCACCCCCGCCCTCGCCGACCGGTGGCGTGAAGCCTCCGCTCAAAGCGCACTGAATCGGGAACGCCCCGGTCGCCCTGTGGGTCACCCTGAACGGCCTGCGCTCGCGCCCCCATCACTGACGATGCGCGAAGGCCGCGATCAAGAGCAAGCTAGAAAACGTCCGCGTGTAGAGAGCGAAGAGGCGCGAGTGCAAGCGATGGCGCCCCGCAGCCTCCCCGAGGCGAGCAAGGAAATTCCCGGGCGCACCATCTCAGAGCTCATCGCACTCACCCAGAGTGAGCGGGCCGAGCGTCATCTTGAAGCAACGTTCCGAAATACCATCGCCATCGAGGTCGCGCCCTTCACCCGAGGAGATGCTACCGCCGAGCGAAAGCCCGAGGCCGACCGACAAGCTCCAGCCTTGGTAGTCTAACGTAATTCGCCATTCGCCAGGTTGGCGCACGACGTGCTCGAAACTGCGGGCTCGGCTTGGCTCGCAGGACCCTCGCAAGAACTTGCACCCGGCGGGGCGACCCCGGGCGGTCCCGCAGCCGGCACTTGGCAGGTCTGGGACGAGGGATCGTCCCCAAAGCCGCACCGGGCGGCAGACCAATCGGGGACGGCGGACGACGACGAGATTGGATCGGGCATGGCGAATCTCCTTGTTCGCCCTGGTCGGCGCGAGCGGCGGCTCCGTTGCGGGGAAAAATCTGCCCGTGTCAGCGGCGACAGCTAGACAGTCGGAACCGCGCGCGTCCGCGCGCAACGAGGCATGGCGCCTCGGTCTTACGAGGCGCACTTGGCCAAGCGTTGTTGGCGCCGTGCAGATTGCTCGTGTGACGTGGCTTTTTTCACGTGAAGCTTCGGAGCCGGGCGAAAGGGAGCCCGTTTGGCCAGCGCGCGCGCTTCTTGCTTTCCTGCGAGCGATGGCAATTTCGGCCGACACGCCTTTCTTCATCGTTTTCAATCAGGCGTCGGGGTCGGGGGACGCACGCGCGGCTCAAGCCGAAATGCAGGAGCTGCTCAGCGCCCACGGTCGCAGGCATGAGTTCTTCGTGGTCCAAGACGCAAAACAGATCGAACGCTGCGCGGAACGCGCGGTCGAGGCCGCCGTCCGTGAACACGGAGCCGTCATCGCGGCTGGGGGCGATGGCACGATCAACGCAGTGGCACAGGCCACGTTGCCCACGGGTCGACCGTTCGGCATCCTTCCCCAAGGGACCTTCAACTACACCACGCGCAATCACGGAATTCCGCTGAATTGCAAGGACGCCACTCTCGCACTCTTGAGCGCGGAGATCGCCCCGATGCAGGTCGGGTTGGTGAACGACCGCGTTTTCCTCGTCAATGCAAGCCTTGGACTTTACCCGGAGCTCTTGGAGAACCGCGAAGCCGACAAGAAACGCCTTGGTCGCTATCGGTCGGTTGCAATCTTTTCGGGTCTCAAGAGCTTGTTGCGTGAACATCGCCAGCTCGCGCTCGAAATCGAGCGCGACAACGACCATGAACTAGTTCGAACACCGGCGTTGTTCGTGGGTAACAACCAGCTACAACTCAAGCGCGCTGGCCTACCGGAGGCAGAAGCCGTGGAACACCGGCAGCTGGCCGGAGTGGTCGTCAAGCCCGTGGGCACACTCGCGTTGCTGTGGCTTGCGCTACGCGGGGCGCTAGGCCAACTGGGTGGCGCCGAGCGCGTTCGAGACTTCTCATTTCGTAGCATGAGCGTGGCGCCGCGTCGGCACCGGACGCGGCTCGTGAAGGTCGCAATGGACGGAGAAGTTAGCTGGCTGAAACCGCCCCTCGTTTTTTCGGTCGCACCGAAAGCGTTGCAGTTGATGAAGCCGGCAGCTCAGCCAGCGGAGCCCAGTTGAGCCTGCTTTTACACATCTCGGATCCGCATTTCGGTACGGAGCGACCGCAGGTCGCGGCGGCGCTGACTGACCTCGCGCGGCAGCAGCGCCCCTCGGTCGTGGTTCTCTCGGGAGACATCACCCAGCGTGCGCGCCGCCGCGAGTTCGACGCGGCGTGCGCCTTCGTGAAAGGTCTTGCGCTGCCGCTGCTAGCGATTCCCGGCAATCACGACATCCCGCTCTTCAATCCAATCGCGCGCTGCTTCTCCCCGTACGCGAACTACGCTCGCGTCTTCGGGAAGGATCTCGAACCGGAGCACGAGTCGCCCTCTCTATTGGTCTTATGCGTGAACACCACCCGCGCTGCGCGCCACAAAGACGGCGAGGTCTCGGCCACCCAGATCGAACGAGTCGCGACACGGCTGCGCGCGGCGTCCCCTGCGCAGCTAAGGGTCGTGGTGACGCATCAACCGGTGCACGTCATCCGGCAGAAGGACATCGAGAACCTACTGCATGGGCACGAGTCCGCCGTACGCGCCTGGTCTGCGGCGGGAGCCGACCTTCTCCTCGGTGGGCACATCCACCTGCCGTATATCCGGTCCCTGTCCGGCGCATTTCCCGATCTGCCGCGCGAGCTCTGGGTGGTGCAAGCTGGCACCGCGCTGTCGCAGCGGGTACGCGGCGGGATCTCCAACTCAATCAATCTGATTCACCACCGCGCGGACGCACCTGAGCTGTGCACGGTCGACCGCTGGGACTACGACGACCAGAAGGCCGCCTTCCAGCTCTTCGAGTCGAAGGCTCTTCTACTGGATCGCCACACGCGTCACTCTGGCTAGAACGGCTTGGGGGAGGTTGGCAGCGCGCAGCAGCCGAAGACGGTGCCCGCTCCTCGCTGCGCCTGTCGAGAAGACCTAAACAGCCGGCGTGCCGAAGTGGCTGCTTGGGACGGCCTCGGCGTCGACGGCAAACGCGACGACCTGGCCAGCAAAGTCGGTGGCGAGGGTACGAAGAATCGACTGCGCGAGCCCAGCGTCGACGAGCGTGTCGATGCGCACATTCGCGCCGTCGAGGAATCCTGATCGGCGGCTACCGTGGGCCCCCCAGCCGTCGGCTTTCGAGCGCGTGTACCCGCTCACGCCGAGCGCGCGCAATTGGGTGGCAATGCGGTCGCCCAGGTGAAATGAGCCAATTACGCTCACGAGTTTCACTTTCGTCGTCCCGATATCGTCGGTCATGAGTGAGATCCTTCTTGCCGAGAGAACCGAAACGGCGCCACACGACTCGGTAGCTCTAGCAGCAACTGGCGAACCCACTCGAACTTCGTGCTCGGCCTCCGGGCTGCGCGGGGTGCGGAGCGACCCACGCACGGGATGCGGAGCGACCCACGCACGGGATGCGGAGCGACCCACGCACGGGATGCGGAGCGACCCACGCACGGGATGCGGAGCGACCCACGCGCGGGGTGCAGCGCGGAGGGGGCGTCGCGAACGAAAAGCACTGTGCGCACACAGTGCTTTTCTCACGGACGAAGGGCGCATCGGACTGAGGTGGGCGAAAGTGCTCAACCTGCTCTTATCCAGCGCCAGCAGCGCCGCATCGTCCGCGTTGACGCCTAGCGAGCAAGTGGACGCGCCATCAGAAACCAGCCGAGACCCGGCCACGCGCGCAATGCCCGAGCTCCCCGCCCAGGCGTGGGACATCGGGCCAAGTACCGTCCGGTGAATCGGAAGCCCGAATGGTGTGGCGGTCGGAGCCAAGCTCGGGGCCTTGCTGCGTGCCACACATGGAGAAAGCACCTCGAAATCGTCAGGGTTGCGCTAACATCGGTTAACCTAAGCCCTTTTGTGCGCAGTCGTCCGTCCGCGAGGGCTCGGGCCTGTTCCGGACGGGCCGCGCAGACGGCTGCACCTCAAGCGCATCGCCGGATCGTGACCGGGATTTCGATCTGATTTTAGCTAACGAACCCGACTTCACTAGCTTGCTGTGTTACAGACGTTGCGACTTGCGTGGTGAAAGCTCGCGCCCGTCGTTCGCGCTAACCTACATCCGGCTAGAAGATTTCTGCTTGCCGCGACGTCGGTCGAGCCGTAAAGGATTTCGCTGGTGGGAAAATGACCGCACGATTGATTCGGTTCACGGTGGGGCTCTGCCTAGTTTTCGCGGGCTTCTCGGCCTGCGGCGCGCCTGCTCGCAATTTTGGCACCAATGACTCCAACGCGGCCGGGACTTCGGGGTCGGCCGGCGGAGCCGGGAGGTCCGGGGCGGGCGGCGGCGGCGGCGGCGGCGGGAGTACAGTCGCGGGCGCCGGCTCCTGTGCGCCGCCCAAACACGACGGCGGCGATGGAAAGTGTGTCGCATCCGACACCTGCGAAAGCGGCTATCACGACGGTGGCAACGGCGTGTGTATCGCCGAAGGCAAGTGCTCGAGTGGCTTTCACGACGGCGGAGACGGCAGCTGCGTCGCGACGGGGAAATGTAGCTCCGGGTACCACGACCTAGGTGACGGAACCTGCGGGACCGCGGACTGCGCCAGCGGCCTTCAGGACGGTGGCAACGGGGTCTGCGTCGCGACGGGCAGCTGCTCGCCCGGCTATCACGACGGCGGTAGCGGGACCTGCGTCACGGCCGGGACATGTTCTCCCTCTTATCGGGACAGCGGTAGCGGGGAGTGCGTCGCGAGCGGGACGTGCGCGAAGGGCTTTCACGACGACGGGCTTGGAGCTTGCATCCCCGAGGACAGCTGCTCGCCGGACTTTCACGACGGCGGGGACGGCAGCTGCGTCGCGAGCGGAACCTGCACGAAGAACTATCACGACGGCGGGGACGGCAGCTGCGTCGCAACGGGCAGCTGTGCCACGGGCTATCACGACGGCGGCGCTGGGACGTGCGTCTTGGCCAGCATCTGCTCCCCTGGGTATCACGATAGCGGCAACAAGAACTGCGTAACCAACGGCACTTGCGCGTCCGGCTTCCACGATGGTGGCGACGGTAGCTGCTTCAAAGCAGGAACTTGCGCGTCCGGCTTTCACGACGACGGCAAGGGCACCTGCGTCACCGCGTCATGCTCTGCGGGATTTCACGACGACGGCAAAGGCACCTGCGTCGCGGCAGGCAGCTGTGCGAGCGGCTTTCACGACGGCGGAGCCGGAGTGTGCGTCGAGACCGGGAAATGCTCGCCGAACTTCCAGAACGGCGGCACAGGGACCTGCGTTGCGACGGGGACCTGCTCTACCGGCTATCACAGTGGCGGCACCGGAACGTGCGTCGCGAACGGGACCTGCTCTACCGGCTATCAGAACGGCGGCAATGGCACGTGCGTGGCGAACGGCTCCTGCTCGACCGGCTATCACAGCGGCGGCACCGGAACGTGCGTCGCGAACGGCGTTTGCTCGAGCGGTTACCACGACGGCGGCACCGGCACCTGCCTGGTGAACGGCGCTTGCTCGACCGGCTACCACCCAGACGGTAGCGGCGTGTGCGTCAAGAACCAGTGCGAAAACGGAGCGACGCAGGCGTGCGGCAGCTGCAGCCTGGGCGCGCAGAGTTGTTCCAGCAATGTGTGGGGCACCTGTTCGGGCGCCCCCAATTTGCAGACCAGCAACCAGCACTGCGGCGCGTGCAACAGCCCTTGCCAAACAGGTCGGACGTGCTCGGGGGGTGTCTGTAAAGTGGCCAACGGTGGGGTGTGCAACGCCAATGCGGACTGCCTCAACAACATCTGCACCACGTTCTATTTCGATGCCGACAACGACTCGTACGGCTCGGCATCGAGCGGAACCCAAAAAATTTGCGGCACGACTTCTACGGGCGGCAATTGGAGAACGAACAACCGCGACTGTTGCGATTCGAATGCCACGGTCAACCCCGACTACGTCGGCGGTCCCAAAGACGTCGGTGTGTCAGGCTGCGCCAAGCCTTTCGACTACAATTGCGACGGCGTGGAAAAGCAGGCGACGGCGGTCTACTCCGATGGGTGCCTGAACTTCAAGACCCAAGCGACCTGCCCGGGAGTCGTCTTCAGAACCGCTACGGCTTGCGGCGAGAAGAAGTCGGCCTCCGGTTGCGGCTGGGATGGCACGACCTGCACCAACGCCACCAGTGCGGGTTGGACCCAAACCTGCGACTGAAGGCGAGTTGCCCCTGCGGGGCTGCGCGCTTCCTGCCTCCCCCAAATTCCGGGCTCGGCCTGCGGCCTGCGCACGGAATGGAGGGAGGCCGTCGCGAATCGCAAAGTACTTTGCACGCACAGTACTTTTCTCGCTGACGAAGGGCACTTCGGCCTACTTCGATGATGGGCTCAGCCTGCAAGGCCGCCCGCGCGCTGCGCGGCGGGAGCGCGAGCGCCCACTCTCTCCTGCTCGCGCGCGGATCAGTCGAGGCGCGACTTGAGGTACGGGACGTGCGCCAGGGCGAGCCAACGCTCGATAGCCGCGCGATGACCCTGCCACGCATCGAGCGCGGAGCGAGCCCAAGCACGCACGGCTTGCTCGTGCAGAGCAGGTTCGACCGCCGACGTCACCTGCGCGACCGTGATTTCGCCGCGCGATGCGGGCGGCTCGAGCCAATGAAAACGAGCCTTGTGCTCGGTGAGTTGCACCATCACCGCGTTGGCGCGCTCGGGCGTCAGACCGCGCTCGAGCTGCAACGTGAGCCGCACGAGGTGCAAGCCGACCGATTGCGCGGCGCGGCGTTCGCTCGGTTGACCGGGATGCTGAATCGCGTACGCGTCGACGGAGAGGCGGTGCACGGCGAAGAGAGAGCGGTCGGCGTATTCGCGGGCGAGCACCGCGCCGAATGCGGTCCAGCACGCGGGGCTGGACGTCATGTGCGGGTGCGTGGGGCCGGCCGAGGGCGGGAAGGAGGCGGAGCAGCCGGGGCAGGGTTCGAGAGTGGATGGGGTCACGCCGGGAGGGTAGCGCGTTATTGGGTGGGGGATTACGCGAGCCGAAGCCCAACGCCCGCGTTCGAGATCTGACGAAAGTCAGTGTCCGCGGTGAGCGATTCGGCATCGTGAAAGATGGCGTGCACGGCGATCAGAAGATCGAGCCTCTTGATCTGGACGCCCTTCCAGCTCGCGAGCAACACCCATGGTTCGAATCCCTGTGCGCGTTGCGACGCGGGGTTCGGAGGGGTCGACTTGGAATTTCATAGCGTGCGGCGGTCTTCACGCCGAGGAATACGACGGCCGACGCGTTGGCGTTGCGCGGCTCACATGTTAGGCGTGCAGAAATGGCCTTCGGCTATGGCTCGGATCATACTTCCCCTGCGATATTTCTGTGCTTGCTCACGCAGGTCCCGCTTTTTCTGCTGCTCGTCACGCGGGGCTATCGACAGCTGACGCAAGCATGGTCTTCGGCGCTGTGCGCCTTATTTGGCATAGTGGCGATCTCCGCATCGACGGCCCTGTATGCGACGATGTTCCCGTTGGTTCGCGGTGGCAGCTGGGCCTCCGCCCTCATCACGCTATTCGTCATTGCTCCGCTGAGTGTCGTGAACAGCATCATCTTCACCGCTCGCGCGTTTTCGGATCGCCCGAAAGGGCTGGCTGCGGTCCTGACTGCCTGCGTGGCCCCGCTGAACCTATGCAGTTGGTGGGCGCTCCTATTCTGGGGTGACGGAGCCTAGTCTGAGCTAGAAGCCCAACTGTGCTGGCTCGGTCGAGCTGACTGCGTCAACGACGCCTAGGGCCAATGCCGTTCGCCTCAAGCTCGCGGCAGTGAGCGCGGGGGGCCGAGCCGCTCGGGGACCGAAGTGCCCAATCACCGGTTTGATTTGGCGCTGGGGGTCGACGCATTCCAGGACCGGAGGTCATGTGCATTCGAGAACGTGACGTCTGCTGTCTTCGGGAGGGCAGCGATCGTCTCGAATGCGCGACGTCGAAGAGCTGCGCGCTGCCCGCCGCGGAAGAAAGACGTGCCAGTGTCAGGATCGGGCGGCAAAGTCAGCGACTAACGTCGCCGATTGGCAAACTCAGATCGCAGCCTGCACCACGGATACGAAGCTCATGATCGGCCACTTCTAGCTGGGGTCGCTCGGACTCGGCGATGCCTTCGAACATGTCCTGCCACTGGGTAACGCGAAGGGTCCACTTCATCGCTGCAACGTCGAGCACTCGGTAGGTCGTATACGGGTGCGCCTTGCAGGCTCGAGTGAATTCGGTTGGCAGCCCTGACTCCCCGAGCTCGCTCTCTTGGCACACGTGGTCGGTGCCGTCGTTGCCGCAGTACATCACGCTCTCGTATTGGGTGCCGGTCTCGCAAAAGGTAACGGTCGAGGGCGAGCGTTGCACGACTCGCATGTCGAGACTGGGGTAGCAAAAGTCTTGCTTCCAACTGGGCAGCGACGCCAAAGGGAGGACGGACAGGCCCGAGCCACGTTCTCGCACCCACGACAATTGCGTTCCAGCAAGTTTGACCACCCAGGGGCTCGCCCCAGGACACCCCGGATCACTGCATGCCAAATCTCGAGCTCTTTGCTCGGTTTGTGGCAAGGGCAAGCCCAAGCCGACCACGGCTTCCTGATTGGCTTGGACGAATGCTAGCCAGCTGGAATAGTGCTGCTCAGTTGCGGGCTCGGGGCTGCGATCGACTTCGACCGGACAAGGGTTCTTGCCGGCCAGCTTCTTCTGCGCGGCGGCCGAGGCGTGGAGGTAGTTGGAGATCGCGAACGCTGAGATGGGATCTTGGCCTTGACCTTCACGAACCAAGCCAAGATTGTAGAAAATCTGCGCACGAAGCGCGTGCTCACTGGTTGCGCTGGCGGCGCGTCCCAAGCTGTCTCGGGCCAGGTCGAACTTCTTCGCCAATAGCGCGGCGTAGCCTTGCTCGGCGTAAGCCCGTGGGTCGCCGGGGCGCGCTTTCAACGCTCTGTCGAATTCAGCCAACGCTTGCTCGTAGTCCCGAGCTCGGGTCGCACGCCGAGCCGCCGCGAGTGCCTTCGAGTAAGCCGCAGCTCGTGCGCGCGCTTCGTCATCTGCCGGCTGTCGCGCAGCAGCGCCGTGAGCGCTGACGGCAGGCCGCGCGGAAAGCACGGTGGGAGCCGCGGACGCGCCCGCCGAAACCCGAGCCGGCAGCACCTCTCCTGTCGCAGCGCGCCCCTTGCAGCCCGCCAGCACCAGTAGACAGACGATGAGGCCTAGCCTCGAGTCACTCGAACCCGCAGCCTCCAAGATTGGCATTGAAGAGTGCCCATTATGGCAAAGACGTCGACCGCGGTGCACCATCATCTTGCGTCGCCGCGCTACCCACCTGTGGCACCGCGCGGTTTTGGGTGCCCTGTAAGGACGGCGTGGGGAAGCGGATAAGGCATCCAAAGCACGGCGGGGTTGACCGCGCCGGTCCTATGCGCGGCCTGCGTGAAGTAGCTGCGGCGCCGGCCGGGCAGCAGGCGGGGGCAAATCGAGACTAGCGACTGCCCTCCGGCGCACGCCGACGCTACTCGTTCGCTGGAGCCTCGGTGTTCTCGGGCTCGGGAGGACGGTGCAGCCGCGAAGCGGAGCGGGTGGCAGCTCCGCGAAGCGGAGCGGGTGGCAGCACTCGCGCCACGAAGTCACGCTTCGGGCTTCGCCAGGAGTCCGAACGCAAGCAACGACCAGCAAACGGGACGGCCGCATCTGGCTCGGAGCATCGCTAGGTTCACCTCAACCCTCCGCACCTGCATACTTTCCGTCCGCGCAGGATGGCATCACTCGAGTCGCTCGGGGAGCAGACCACCGGCTCTTGCATCTTCTTGCACCATTCGCGAGTGGAGATAGGACAGTCGCTAGCCGCATCGCACGGGATCTCCGTGCCCCCGTCGTTCGAGTGCATGCAGTTGCCGCCGGCCGGCATGATGCCGCAGAACTCGCCAGGGTCACAGTCGTTTTGGGAGGTGCAACTATATTCGCGGTCTGGCTGCTCACAGTCCTTGTCTGTCGTGCATTCCAGTCGGTCACTTTCACTGCGATTGCAGCATACGTCGTGGACTCGTCCGCAGGTGACCGTCCCACACTTGATGGGCTGCTGCGCCTTCTTTCTCGGAATGGTGCACCAGCCGTAGAGGCAGACGGCCCCAACGGTCGCGCAAGGAACCCCCGAAACGCACGGCTCCCCGTACTCGCAGGCATAGGGTTCCGCTGGCCTCGGCTCCGCGCACACGATGGGTTGATTTTGGCCGCTGCCCCACATGATCTCGCAACACGCGCGGCCCGCGCCGCAGGATTTCGACTCGCCGCAGCTCACTAGGAGCGCCGCGCGGTCGTCACAGAGCTGGTCCAATGCGCTCAGATCGAAGGGCTCGTTGGGACGCAACGCAACACACGCGCTCTTGTCTGCGTCGGGAGGCTCGCGAAGACAGCAAATTTCCTTACCCGTTTCACAAGTCGTTTTTCCACACAGGATGCGCCCGAGCTGTGGTCGGGGCTTGGCATCGACGGCGGGCGCTGACGCAGGGACACTCGTTGTCGCCGCGTGAGCCTTCGCGGCGGTCTGGGGCGATGCAGGTGACGTCGAGCTCGCCGCCTGCGGTGGCAGCTTGACCGAGCTCTCCGCCTGCGATGGCAGGCGTCCCGAACTCGATGCGCTGACGTTCACCCGCGCAGTCGCAGACGGCGCCGTGCCGGCATCGGTGCTATTGGCCCGACAGCCGCACACAATCAGCGCAAGAGCACAGAGGATGAGCGAGCGGTCATGCATCGGAAGTGCGATTGCGTATACATTCATTCGCGAAGATCGTCAGCTCGGCGTTTCCTTTCATCGGCAGGTGCCGGCCGCGGGGCGATTCATCGCTGACTTCCTCGCGCCCAGCGTGAAGCTCATCGTCGAGGTCGATGGCGCCATTCACGCGCGTAGGCGCGCCGCTGACGCTCGCCGCGATCGCAAGCTGCGGCGCGCGGGCTTCCGCATCGTCCGCGTCAGCGCAGAGCACGTGCTCAGCGATCTCGAAGGCGCGCTCGCTCTCGTCCGCGCTGCGTTCTAGGTGCACTCTCAACGTTGAGCGTGCGCTCGCAGATCTGCCGCACAACGACGCGCGCGCTCGTCGAATCGTCTCACGGCGCACTGACCCGCGCTGGCGGAATTCGTCACGTGGTCGTCGCTCAAGAATGCGTTGCATAGGAGTTGCGCATGAATTAGTCACTCGCGGGTAATCACGGGGGCGCGGCGCTTCGAATCGAAGCAATACACATCGGATGGCTGTTCGCGCAATTCGGCAATAGCATCATCTCACGGCTGGAATCAGGGCCGATGCCTCGTCGGCCAGTCTCTACCCGGGTGACTCCGGCGGGCCGCTCTTCTCGAGCACCAAAGTGGCTCGAGGCCCAACTTTCCCGCGCAACCAAGTGGTTGCCGTCGACGCGTACTACACCTTCATCGACAACACCGGTAAGTCCGTGCGTAACATCCACGCCCACCTCCATGACAACGGGCCGACCCACGCGTGGCTCGAGTTCGTCTTGCCGGCGTCGTCGTTCGTCTACAATTGATGAGATTCGAGATTTTCTTCGCCGTGAGCTGTATCGCTATCGGGGCCACGGCGTGCCGTTCGTCCAAACTCACGCAGCGGGCACTATCTGACGCGAGCGCCGCGTCGCCCACTAGCTCCGCGCCCGCGACGGCCTCGATCGAACGCGCTGTTCCTATTCCTCCTAGCGCTAGCTCCACCGCCGCGGGTTCAGCCTGGCAACCGTGGCCGACCCCCGCTGCGGCGGAGCTGCGCAGTGGGCAACGCGAGATGGCGTTCGCGATGGCGCTCTCGCGGCACTTGGCCGACGCGCAGACAATTCGCGGCGAAGGCGGCTCGTTCGTCTTCGCGCCCGTGTCGCTGGCCGCGATCCTGGC
>Ga0247740_1000281_pt1 | contig 26717 bp, 21 predicted proteins | sample UWRJL148409B2_FD_180942 | JGI IMG/M metagenome (GOLD analysis project Ga0247740, IMG submission 180942) | Plant litter microbial communities from Arlington Agricultural Research Station in Wisconsin, United States - UWRJ-L148-409B-2 | ecosystem: Environmental > Terrestrial > Plant litter >...
CTGGTAGCGATCCATCGCCGAGGATAGGCGGTCGAGCGCCGCCGCGTCGCCGCTCGCCGCCGCTTCTTGAGCGGCCGTCAGCTCATGGCGGATCTTGAGCAAATCCCCGAAGCCAGCGAGCAGATTATCCATCACGCTGCCCTCGACGCGCGTCTCGTGCCCTTGGCGATAATAACCGAGCAGCGCGCCCTTCTTCAGGGTCACCGACCCTTCGTCCGCGTCGAGCTCACCCGCGATCACGCGGAGCAGCGTGCTCTTGCCGGCGCCGTTCGGCGCAACCAACCCCGCCCGCTCGCCGAGCTCTAGACGGAAGGTTACCCCTTGAAACAGCCGCTCGCTGCTATACCCAAAACTCAGATTGGCGACGTCTAATAGTGACAAAGCGCACGCGGTCTAGCACGGCTCGGTTGCCTCGGGCGCCAGAGCGTGAACCCCGCCGCGATTCCGCCGTTATTCCGATCTGCTTGCCACCACGTAGCCCCGAATACAAGCTCCGCTGGGCCAACGGGAAGGGGCGCCGCGGGAACTACGTCGACCGAGCCAGCTCTACACGATACCGATGAACCTCGCACTGTTCGACTTCGACGGGACCATCACCTTCGGCGATACGTTCACTCCGTTCATTCACTTTGCGGTGAGTCGCCCGCGAGTCGTTGCAGGTGCCCTGCTATTGAGCCCGATGATCGCCGGTTATGAGTTGGGCCTGGTATCAACGACACGAATGCGCGCCGCGATCGTGAGAGTGGCGCTATCGGGACGTCGCGCACACGAGATCGCAGAGCTCGGTCGATGCTACGCGCGAGCGCTGCCCGGCCTGGTGCGACCGGAAGCACTGGCGCGGATTCGTTGGCACCAAGACAGCGGCGACGAAGTCGTGGTCGTCTCGGCGTCCCTCGACGCTTACTTGCATGCGTGGTGCAGTGACTTGGGCGTCGGGCTGATTTGCTCGGCGCTCGAGGCAAACGCTGGGATTTTGACTGGGAAGTACGCAGGTGCTGACTGCAGCGGGCCGGAAAAGGCGAGGCGAGTACTGGCGGAATACGATCTGAGCCGCTATTCGAACGTGTACGCTTACGGAGACACGCCCGAAGACAAAGAGCTCCTTGGCCTCGCTCACCGGCGCTTCTACCGTTGGCAGGAGCTCACGTGATCTAGGGCAGGTTCGCAGGCAATCGCATCGAGGACGCACGGACAACGTGAAAGAGGTGGAGAAAGCGTTTGCCTACATTACGAATGGCGCGCGGCTGCTCGTGTTCGAGCACGTTGATTTTCCCGCTGCCGGACTGCAAGTGCCAGCGGGCACGATCCGGCCTGGTGAAGCACCCGAAGCCGCGGCCTTGCGCGAGGCAACGGAAGAGACGGGCTTGCCGCGATTCTCGAACGTGCGCTTCTTGGCGACGGCTCGTTTCGATGCGCGCCCATCGGGGAAAGAAGAGTTGCACGTCCGTCACTTCTTCCAGCTCGAGGCCTCGCCCCCCGTGCCCGAGTCTTGGCGCCACGACGAGCGGCAGGGCAATGACGCACCGGGAGCGGTGATCACCTTCGATCTGTATTGGCTATCACTGATCGACGCCGCGGCACGCTTGGCGCATGGCCATGGCGCGTGCATTCCCCGTTTGCGATGGCACGGCTAGCTTCGCCTCTCGTAGTTCCGCGATCGTTCGCGGTCAGAAACCTCTGTGCCGCGAGCGACGTAAGGCCCATGACCCCATGCAAGCGATACCAATGCGTGACATCTTCCCCGAAACCAAGCTCCACCCGAGCATCAGCGACAAGGTCGCCAATTACCGCAAAGAGCAGGTCGACCACGTCAAGTCACTGATCGCCGCGCAGCGCGTGGTCGTGGTGGGTATGGCGCAGAATCCATTTCCGAAGCGCGCACGCCGCTTGCTGGATGGTCAAGGCATCGCCTACGAGTATCTCGGCATCGGGAGCTACTTGAGCGAGTGGCGCCGTCGCTTGGTGCTGAAGATGTGGACGGGCTGGCCTACGTTCCCGATGATTTTCATCGACGGCGTGCTGATCGGCGGTTTCGAAGATCTCGCGCGTTTGGTCGAGAGCGGTGATCTAAAGAGGCAGCTGGCGACCCCGCGCGTTTGAGGGCGTCTCTTCAGAACTGAGTGATGAACTTCCACGCCTCGGAGGCGTTCCAGCTCGTCGCCTGACCGGGGTCCTTGGGCTCCCAGCCGTGCTCGCCGTCGAAGACGCAGTACTTGGTCGGGTGACCCGCGGAACAACCCTTGTAGTCGGTGCACGTGTGCGGCTGCCCCGTGGCCGGGAAGGTGGTGGCCGATGGTTCCGGGGTGCAGCCGTTGACCGCGGCAAACTCCGCTTGTTTGACTCTACCGCTAGTCGGCATGGGGGCGCCGGTGCTGTCCTTACTCGCCTGCGAAGCGTAGTAGGCGATCGGCTTGGTCAGCTTCGCGGTGCACGAGCCCGTGAGGTCTGCCCCGGAGAAGAAGGCCACGCCGCGGAAAACGTCGGCGCGGGTGCACGCCAGAGCTAGGGACATTGCCCCTCCAAAGCTGAATCCCGACGCAAAAATGCGAGTCTTGTCGATGCACAGATCGCCCGCGATTTGCGCGAGGATCGCATCGGTGAGCTCGACGTCCGACTTGCTCCATGAGCCGGCCCCATTCGCGGCATCAGGCGCGACGAACACGGTGTTCTTGCTGTCCAAGGTAGCGAACTTGAAGAAATTCCTGTCTGCGACCGATGTAGCGGATGACCCAGACTCGGCAAAGGTGAAAACCAAGCGATAAGGGTGGTTGCTATCGTAGCCGTCAGGCGCGCGCAGAATGTACTTACGCGAAGCGCCACTGAAGGTGATGGTAATGGTGCCGTTTTGGAGCGTCTTGGCCTTTCCGCAGCCCGCGCTCTCGACGGCGCCCGTTCCCGCCGAGCCGCCGGAACTCGTGCCGCCCGCACCGCCGGGACTCGTGCCGCCTGCTCCGCCGGGGCCGGTGCCCGCATTGCCGCCGGTCATGCCGTCGCCACCGAGACCGGAGCCCGCCGTGCCCGCGGTCGCGCCACCGCTGCCCGACCCACTCGCCCCCGCACCGCCCGTCGCGCTGCCGCTGACCCCTGCTGCACCTGACGCGCCCGCGCCGCCACTCCCCGACTGGGCGCTACCGCTACTCCCCCCGCCTTCGCTCCTGCCGGACGCGCCTGCATTGCTTCCTTCCGCCGAAGGGGAGCTGCTCGACGAACAAGCAAACCCCGCCATCGACAAAGTGGTAACCGAGAGGACGGCAAGCGCGCGTTGCATGGAGGCCTTTTGACGCGCGAAACGGCGCGCGCACAGGCTGGAACCTTAACTCATGATCTGGCAAGGGCAAACGGGGGCACGCTCGGAGCGGGTCATCCGCCCCTCTTCCCGCCCCCTGCTGCACTCGAGCTTGCTCCCGCCGGCCACTCGGATAGACTGCGCTCACGCTCGGGGCGCGGTCCCAACCGCTGAGAAGTACCCGTAGAACCTGATCCGGTTTGCACCGGCGTAGGGAAGCGCGCTGAGAGAAGTTCGGCGTGCGTCCCGTCACCCAACGAGGAAGCACGAATGTCGACGAGAAGCCTACCGCTGCGCGGCGCCGCAAATCCCTCCACTCATCGGGATGGAACCAACCCGGGCTCGTTCGCCAATGCGCCGCACCTCGGCGGCGCGCTGACGTTCTCTTCACCCGACACGCCCGGCATGCCGCCGCCGAGTGACAAGACGGCTTGGGATTTCCTGCCCGAGGGTTGGCGTAGGGACGGAGACCGCGCGATTGCGCCCGCGGGCTTCGTGCCCATCACTCAGCTCGAGCATGCGCGGCTCGGCACGGTGACGCCCGAGATGAGGCGCGTCGCCGAGCGCGAGCCTCACCTCACCGCGGAGCAAGTCCGGGACGAAGTGGCCGCAGGGCGCATGATCATTCCGGCCAATACTCAGCACTTGCGCCACGCATTGGAGCCGATGTGCATTGGTCGCGCGAGCAAGACCAAAATCAACGCCAACATGGGCGCTTCGCCAGTTTCCTCCAGCACCGACGAAGAGGTCGAAAAGCTGAAGTGGGCCGAGCGCTGGGGCGCCGACACGGTCATGGATCTATCGACGGGCGGCAATTTGGACGAATGCCGCCAAGCGATCATCGACAACTCACGCGTGCCGATCGGTACCGTGCCGATTTATTCGATGATCATCGGCCGCAAGATCGAAGAGCTGACCGTGCCTGCGATCATGGACAGCCTGCGCTATCAGGCCAAGCAAGGCGTCGACTACTTCACCATTCACGCGGGGGTGTTGCGCGAGCACTTGCCCTTCGTGCAGCGCCGCTTGATCGGCATCGTCAGCCGTGGCGGTTCGCTGCTCGCAAAGTGGATGCTCGTGCACGGCCAGCAGAACCCGATGTACACGCACTTCGAAGAGATCTGCGACATCATGCGCGAGTACGACGTTTCTTTCTCGCTCGGTGACGGCTTGCGCCCGGGCGGCTTGGCCGACGCCAGCGACGACGCGCAGTTGCGCGAGCTCGAAACGCTGGGCGAGCTGACCGAGCGCGCTTGGCGCAAGGGGGTGCAAGTGATGATCGAAGGTCCAGGCCATGTGCCCTTCGATCAAATCGAATACAACATGAAGCTCGAGCGCAGTCTGTGTCACGGCGCGCCGTTCTACGTGCTCGGTCCACTCGTGACCGACGTATTCCCCGGCTACGACCACATTACCTCGTGCATCGGCGCGACGGCGGCCGCGTATCACGGCGCGAGCATGCTCTGTTACGTCACCCCCAAAGAGCACGTGGGCCTGCCCAAAAAAGACGACGTCAAGCAAGGCTGCATCGCGTACAAGATCGCGGCGCACGCAGCCGACGTCGCGCTCGGAATCCCGGGCTCGCGTGATTGGGACGACTCCCTGACCAAGGCGCGTGCCGCTTTGAACTGGGAGAAGCACTTCGAGCTCGCGTTCGACGGTGACACCGCGCGCGCCTTTCACGACGAAGATCTAGACGTCGATACGGACTTTTGCGCCATGTGCGGGCACGATTGGTGCTCGGTGCGAATCTCCAAAGAAATCGTAGAGTTCGCGAGCGGCAAGGCGGACGGCTTCGAGCGCGACAAGGTCATTCAGTCGGCGGCCCTCACCGCCGAGCAACGCGAAATCCTCGAGAAACGCGGCGTCCTCAGTCCGGAAGAGATCCACCGCTTGGCTTCGAAGACGCGCAAGGCGGTCGGCGCCGATGCCTCCAAAGGCTCGTGCCATTCGGATTACGTGGAACCGCAGACGGCGCAGCAGATCCAGGAACAGCGCCTGGTCCAACTCCGGACCAAACCCGAGGTCACGGCGGCGGAATAGCGAGCGTCATGACCGACGCAACCGAACGTTACGTGTTTCACATCACCGAGCGCGGCGCATTCGCCGCCGCGCTCGAGGCCGGCGCGTACGAAGCCGAAAGCCTGCAGGCGGAAGGCTTCGTTCATTGCTCCACGCGCGCGCAGGTGTTGCGCACGGCGGCGCGCTTCTTCGGCGGTAGAGCCGGGTTGGTGCTGCTGTGCATCGACTCTGCACCGTTGGGTGAAAGCCTACGCTACGAGCACGCCGACGGCGAAGCCTTCCCGCACTGCTATGGGCCAATCCCGCTCGAAGCTATCCCGGCGGTGATCGACTTTCCGTGTCGCGCCGACGGCAGTTTCGAACTGCCACAAGAGCTCTCCCTGTTTACCGGCTGAGCTCGGGCCGCTCGTTCGGGGAACGGCGCGGCGTCAGCCCGGTCTGAGCACGAATAGGTTGCAGTTGCCGTCGGGGTTGATTGGGCCCTTGACGACCTTGCACCCCCCGCACTGGTTCTGCGCAGCGGCGACGTATTGCAGGCAAGCCGAACAGCGCTTGCTCGCCTCCATCGTCTGGTCGACATACTTGGCGATCTCATTTCTAACGCGCAGGTCGTCGGCCGAGAGCGCCGAGACATCGTTGCAATTCGGCTTTTTGGAGCACGCCAGAAACAGACCGGGCAGCACGACGGCCGTCGAAAGCGCCGCCATGGGTGCAAATGCTTCTCGCCTTTTCATTCGTTGGTTCATGTTGCCAACCTTTCGGTCACAGCCTCGTACGAGTTCTGTGCACGTCAATCCGTTGTCTAACAATGACTTTGAGCAATTCGCCGTCGAACGTGTACAACGGTTGAACAATGGCAATGCCTTGGGCCGCGCGCCTCGCTCCCGAGCCGTTTCGAGACTTCTTACCATATACGTCTGCCTCGGCGTTGAAGGTAATTCACGTCGCGCAGGTCTTGCGTCGATCGCTCGACGTCGCTCAGCACGTGGGTGATCAAAGCGCGCGCGCCAGCGCGGCAACACGGCTGGAGGAATCGCTGCGTGCAGCAGGGTTCGACTCGGAGCTGCGCGTCCTCGGGGAGCCGGGCCCCGGCTTGGTGACCGCAGGACTGAGCGAAGGGGATCGAATCATCATCGGGGAGCGCGTGCTGGCGCTCTACTTCCACTTGCTGCACTGGCATGGCCCGCTCTTCCTCGACCTGCGTCCTCGGCACTTTCTGTGGGTCGCGGAGCGCCGACAGCTTTGGTTTTACCCGAGCGGTCTGTGGTGCAACCCCGATGCGGATTTCACGGAGCGGCTGCGCGCGCTCTACTCGGGCTTCTACCGAGAAGACAGGTCGGCGCTGGCCCGCGGCATCGAGCTGTACCGCTGGGATTGTTCACCGTCGGACGGCTTCGACGAGCGTATCGAACGACTACTGCGTAGCCACTTTGGCGCGGCAGGCGCTTTGCCGACCCGGTTTTCGATTGCTCACTTTCGCTCCACCTTCGACGCGATTTTCAAAGAAGTCGCGGCAAGCCACGCCAAGCTCCATCCTGATCTCACTTTCCTCGGTGTGGAGCTCGTGAGCCTTTACCTAACGCTCGAATCGCTCGATGTGCCGCTAGACGCCCAGCGTGCATTCGAGCGTTCGGTGGGACTCTAAATGCCCACCGAACCGGACAGCAGCGCGCGCCCCGTGTTGGTCACGGGGGCGAGCGGGTTCATCGGCCGCGCGCTAGTGCGTGAACTGCGCGCACGTGGGGAAACCGTCGTGGCCGCCAGCCGTCGGCCCGCCCGAGCCGCGGGTGCCGACGGCGTCGAGTGGCGCAGTTGCGATTTGAATCAGCCACAATCGCTGGCCAGCGCGCTCGCCGGTATTCGCGTCGCATACTACCTGGTCCACAGCATGGGCGGAGGAGCGGCGCACTTTCGCGAACTCGAGTGTGCCGCCGCGCGAGCGTTCGCCGCGGCGGCAGAGCTCGCTGGTGTCGAGCGCATCATCTACTTGGGCGGCCCCGCACCGCTTGGGACACCCTCGGAGCATCTCCGCAGCCGCCTGGAGGTCGGAGAGATTCTGCGTGCGGGCGCCGTGCCCACGGTCGAGCTACGCGCGTCAATGGTCATCGGTTGCGGCAGCGCTTCCTGGCAAATCGTTCGTGATTTGGCGCTCCGCTTGCCAATCATGGTGTTGCCCAAGTGGCTCGACTCGCGCACTCGCCCCGTAGCGCTCGACGACGTGATCGAAGCGCTGATCGCGGCGGCGGATTTGCAGCTCGCGGAGAACACCTGGTTCGACGTTCCGGGTCCCGAAGTCATGGATGGACAGCAGATTTTGGAGCGCATCGCGACCCTGCGCGGACGCCGATTCCTGGCGGTGCGGGTCCCGCTCTTGACCCCACGGCTGTCGGCACTCTGGTTGAGATTGGTTACGCGGACCGACTTCGCCTTGGCTCGAGAACTCGTGCTGGGACTGCAAGAAGACCTACTCCCCAAAGACGACCGGTTTTGGGCGTTGATCGGTCATCCCGAACTGATCTCGTTCGACGTCGCGGCTCGTCGAGCGCTGGCAGCCGAGTGATAGCTCAGAACCCGCGCCTCACCCTGATCGCCTTGGCGGCTTGGGTGCTCTGTTTTGCGATCCTCGCTCGCTGGGGCACCTGGCTGCCGTTTGCCTTCGCGGGTGCGATCTTGACCGTCCTGATGCTGCGCACGGGAGCCGTCGCCACTCGGAGCCTCAGACCTTCGGTGCGTCGGGTCGCGGCAGGCGTGCTCGGAGGCGCGCTGATGGTGCTCCTCACCCACGCGGCCTATGCGGCCGTGTCAGTGCTCGTTCCGAGCGTGCTTCCTGCAACGAGAGAGCTGTTCTGGTTGCTCAACGTCGAAGGCTTTTCCGCCGCCGAGCGCGCGACGTTGATCGTCGTCATTGCGAGCTGTGAGGAGGTGCTATTTCGTGGCCCGCTGCTCGGTTCCGTGCTCGTCGACGAAGACTTGGCAAAGTGGCGATTCAAGCAGCCGAAGCTGCTTCGAATTTTTGCGTTCGCGGCCGCATATGCGTTGGTCACGCTGCCGCTGGCGAGCCCCCTCCTCATGCTCTGCGCATTCGTATGCGGGAGCATCTGGGGCGCGCTAGGCGTCGCGGCAGGGTCACTGACCGTGCCCATCTTGGTGCACGCGCTCTGGGATCTCGGAGTCTTGATCGTCTGGCCTCTGACCACACGGCCTTGACCTCGAAGAAGTGAAGATCTGTCGAGGGCGCTAGTCCGCACTGACCTGCACGTCGCCGTCTGCACTCGAATAATAGAGTCGGTCGCATTTTGCGTCCGGGACCGCACCCGAGCGCGCCCCGAGATCGACCGCGGTGTAGAGCGGAGCGTCCGGGCGGTCGCGGAAACGCGCCACCTGCTCACCGGCGCCTTCGTCGAAGTAGAACAGGGTCCGCGAATCACTCGAGAGAGCGCTGGGCAGCGCGCGGGACGCGCTCGTTCCGTCGAACAGATTTTCACTGATGCTCTCGGGCATGGCCCAACCGGTCGACGTCGACAACGACTCGAACACCACTGATACGCCCTCGAAGCCGCTCGGAAAGCCCGTGTCGGGCTCCGGCGTGAACGCGGAGAAGACGAATGATTTGCCGTCTGGCGCCAAGACGGGGGCCGCGTAGTGCTGCATCGTTTGGATCGCGCGCTGGTTGATGCCGGTGAACGCGCTGGTGTCCACCGTCACGCCGAACGTGCCACTGCGTGAACTGCGCGTCACCGCGGCAAAGGTTTGCCCGTCGGTCCCGAGCAGCACCATCGTTTTGCCGTCGGCGCTGAGCGCGACGCCGGCATCGGCGCTGAAGTCGGCCGGCAGCGTCACCGCGGCTCCGGCATCGAAAGCAGCGCTCGCGGTCGCGCGATGTGCGCTCATCAATACGTCGTCGCGCAGAAACAGGATGTCTAGCTCGTCGGGCGTGATCGCCAAGAGCCGCTCGTTTGCGGCCGTCGAGATCCCGGCGAGGGGCGTCGGGCCGGCCCAGGTTGCGCTCGCCGAACACGCGCTGGGCGTGACCGGGATGATCATACCCTGTTCCAAACCGCCCTCCCCGCCTGCGCCCGACGCATTGCCGGCGTTGCCAGCTTCTGCCGCTTCGCCGCCACTACCGCCGTCCGAGCCGAGTCGGCCGCCACTGCCAGCGGTGGGCTTGCGCCCGCCCGCGCCCGCTCCAGCGCCAGATGAACTTCCACCGTCGCCGACCGGGGGCGCACGCCTTTCCGAATCGGACGAGCACGCCACGCCCAGGCACAGCGTGAGACCAAGAGCCGTGAAAGTGAAGCGGTTCATTCGGCGGGCACGCAGCTGTAGTTCTGGCGCCAATTGGCGAGGGTTGGGCTTGCCGTGAGTTGATCGTTCGGAACCATCCGAATCGTCACCTTCAAGTATTGTTGAGACTTGAGGCCCGCGGCAAGCAGCAATGCTCCGACGTCGCTACCGACCCAGCTCGTATTCGAGGCGCCCGTCGCGGTGCCGAGCTTCACGACGCCGGGCGTGGTCACCATCGTCGGGTGGAGCGGCACTGTTGCGAAGTCGCTCCCTGTTGCAGAAGTCTGCGCGTAGAACTCGATCTTGGAGTTCGCACTGGGTGTGACGGTCTGCCAATCGAAGAAGCGCCACACGGGTTTACTTCCCGAGTCGCAAATCGCTTGGTAATTGCGCTCGTAGTTGGCCGGGCCGAGGATCAAGATCGGCGGCGGGGGCGAGCATGTGCCGCTCAAGCATACCGAGCCGAGGCAGCAGTCGTTGGTGACCGCACACACCCCGCCTTGCGCCACGCACATGCCGACCGGAGGCGCAGCGCTGCAGTGACGAGACGGAGGGTCGGTGAGCGGCGTGTCGATCTTGCAAACGGCCGTCTTCGGGCTCGCGAGGCCACCACAGCAGTCTTCGTCGACTTCACAGGTGCTGGCGCTGCTGGTGCCGTTGCTCTTGCAGCTATCGAGCACCCAGAAGCCGCGTTCGTTCAGGTAGTTCGCACCGGTCGTGCTGTACGCCTGATTCGACAACAAGAAAGCGGGGTGACTGCGGTCGGAGCCGGCACTGGGCGTGTCGTCGACAGCCGCAATCCAAAGCGCGCTCTGGAGCTGGCTGTAGTTCAGCATCTGCGTGAAGCTTGCGGTGTTCGAGTAGTCTTGCTGCACGGATGCCAAGTTGAAGGTATTGCCATACGGCCGCGTGCTGGTGAACACGACCCAGCGGTAGCCGCCCGCCGCGCGCGGCGAGACCGTCGGTTGATAGGCCTTGTTCGCGTCCACCGCGCGCTCGCCCGAATTGAGGCTGGTGAGGGGGACGGGGGTTGGCGTGGGTGAAGAAGTATCCACCGACCAAAGCTTGCCCGGATCTTCGAAGTAGTTCGTCGGTCCCATGAAGCCGTACTTCGTCCAACTGGCGTTGGTGCAGCACGAATCGGTCGGGATCGTCGACTGATAGATCACGCTACGCGAGTCGCTCTCGAATGTCGGCCATTTGAGCACGTCACCTGCGGGCCACGTGTTCACGACCGAACGACGGTTGGTGAACGTTTTCCCACTTTGACTGAAGTCGAAGATGCTGATGCCCTTGCGCCAGCCGGCACCCGTGGCGGAGTCACCATCGACGTACACGAGCTTGCTGCCGTTGGGAGCAAACGACGGAACCATCATGGCCGTACTGCCGAGGCCCCAATTTCCCGGGCTGGTCGCCGTGACGTCGATGGGGACGTCGCCCGAGGCCTGAGGCGTTTGCCAGACCGAGTAGTAGCTGCCGTTGGCGTTGTCGCCGCCGTCACGCACGGCCGGGGTGCGGTTCGTGTCGCCGGTTGGCTTGAATGCCGACTGCGGAATCGCGGTCATCGCGGCTCCGTTGCAGTTTACCTTCCACTGCAAGAGCACGGTCGCGTTGTTGCTGCTCTCCCAGTAGTTGAACTTGAAGTCGTGATCGCCGGCCGTGAGATTGACCGCGCCGTAGAAGGCGCCGATCGCCCAGGTGTTCGCGACGCGGTTTTGGTCGATGTACAGGCGGCCGCCGTCGTCGACATTGCCGAGCGTCTGGAACTCGTACATGCCCGTGCACGGAGCGGTCAATAAGCCCGTCCAACGCACGGAGAAAGCGTCACTGCTGGTCAGCTGGGAGTACTCGGTACGCCGCGCACCCCACGAGTTGTAAATGTTGGCGTCGTAGCGCGTGAATGCCCTCTGCAGCGTCGGATTTTGCGCCATCGACGCGCCGAACGTGGTGTCGCCGTAGTAGGAGACGGTGAGACCCGAAGTGGGAGGGGTGTACGACGCGGGCGGGTACAAGTTGGCGGTCGGCACACGCTCGCTCGTGACCGTGCCGTACTGCCAGCGCAAGCGCACCAGCGCGTTGCTCGTCCTCTCGACGTGTTCGACTTTCAGCGGGTACAGCGTGCCCTGCGTCATCGCCACGGCGGTACCGCACAGATTGGTGATCGCGCCGGTGCGTGCGATCACCTGAGTACCGCCGACCGTGACTTTGACGTCGTCATCGACGTCGACGCAGAACGTGACGTTGCCCGTGTACGGGGATTCGACGCGGCCGTTCCAAACGCTGCTGAAATTGTCGGTGGGCAGGCCATATTCGACGGCGGGACCGTCACCGCCCCAATTGGCATAGACATCCGGCTCGAGGCGCTGCAGCGCGATGGGCGCGGTGTACGAGTTGTTGGCGTAATAGCTCACATCCAGGCCGTGAACGCCGTCGTTCGGGTAGAGCTGGGCTTCGGGCACCGTGGCCAGCGGAATGCTCGGTGAGCTCCAAGACAGCTTGATCGACGACTCGTTCGCGCTGTCGAGCTGATCGAGGACGATCGGCACCTTGCTGCCAGCGGTCATCGCGATCGTCCCGGTAAAGGTGGTGAGCGCTCCCTGGTAGCCGAGCTGATTGATGATCGGCGAGCCGTTCACGAGCAGCCGCACGCCGTCCGTAGTGTCGATCTGGAAGGTGTAAACCTCGCTGCTGTACGCCTGAATCAACCCGCTGCGTCGCACCGAGTAGTCGACGGGCACCATGCCGCCCGGGCTCGCGGCCGCAAAATCGAAGTTTACGATCGGGTCGATGCGCTTCCACATGGGGCTTGCGACCGTGAACGTGGTGTTGGGGAAATACTGTGCGAGCAGCCCCGTGCCGTTGCCGCCAGCCTGAAGATTGTTCGAAACGTTGACGGTTTTGGGTACGGCGCCGGTGTTGATGCCGATGACGGTTTGCCTAGTGTTGCCGTAGACGTTGTTGGCGGCGAGGGCCAAGCTTCCGTCAGGTGTCAGGGGGGCCCAGCCAAAGCCGCGCCAGTCATTCGCGCCTGACTTGTAGGGGTCACGCGCGGGCGAAGGGATGAAGTCGGAAATCGGCTTGAGCACGCCGCCGGAGATGCTGGAGAGCCCCGCGTTCGTCGCGCTGAAAGAGCTGTCGGAGGTAGCAAAGTAGTTGCCGTTGGCCGACACCGAGTGGCACACCGGGCAACCGTCGACCGTAGCGAACGCGCTCTTGGCAGCCGTGGTCGAGCTCGGATCCGCGACCATCATATTGGTCGCGCCGTTGCGATTGTACTGCGTGTAATAGATCAGACCGCGCACCGGCGCCGAACTGAAGCGCAGTGTGCGATTGACCGCCGGTGCGGGCGTGCCGCCGAGCAGGCGTTGGATGCGGATGCCGACGTCGTTGCCCTTACCCGTGTTCTCGAAGTCTTTCCATACGCTTTGCGGAATGATCGCGTTCGGCGTGGTGGGTTCGGGGATGATCGTGCTGTAGTTGAAGGTCGCGGTACCCGTCGCTGGATAGCGCAGAGAGACCTGAACCGCGCTCGCGGCCGTCCCCCCGTTGTCCCACTGCAATACGGGCGCGGTGACGCCGAGCGGAAATACGGTATCGTCGTACGGATAGAGCACCGTCATCGGATCGCTACCCGAAACTGGCTTGGCGAAATTGCTGACGGCGTTGGCGGGCGCGAGTGAGTTGTCGCTCAGGTTGACGGTGACATTCAGCTTGCCGGTGGCGGAGAACTGGCCCGCGTAGGCCGTTACGTTGAGCAGGCCGGGTACGGCGCTGAGCATGTTGACCGCGCCATCGGCGACGGTGGCCACGTCGAAGCGATCCAAGGTCCAAGCCGGCGTGAGTGTTCCCGCGTAGCACCCCGGCGGCTGGAGCGTGACGCCGAACGTCGGGTTCGCGGGCGTCACCGTGAGCCGACTGCGTTTGCCGTCAGGGCCGCCGATCGCGCTCGCCGGAACGATTTGCTTGGTAATACTCGGAGAGCTGTAGCGAAGGTACGCCGCGCTGCCGCCGGAGCCCTGGTAGTACTCGTAGCGAAACAGTACCGGAGTGCCCGCGGTCAGGTTGATCGTGGGCGAGGCGTACTCGGTCGTGCCCTGATCTTTCCATTGGTCGATGACCAGCGTGCCGTTGATCCATAGCCGCGCGCCGTCGTCCGTGGAGGTGTAGAAGGTGTAGGCCTCGGTGGTGGTCGGAAAGATGGAGCCCGTCCATCGCGCCGACCAGCTGGTTGCACCGATGCCCGGCGGGCCGGGGGCGGCACCATTGTAGTTGTTGTTGATGTTCGATTCGTTGCGTGTGGCCGTGACCGTCCAGTTGGATGGGATCGAAGTGACGGTCTTGTCGATGCGATTGAAGTACTCGGCCTTGACGTAGGCGGTGTTGACCGCAGAAATAGTGATGTTCTGCGTGCTGGGCGTCATCACCAAGCTCGTGCAACCACTGCCTTGAGGCAACGGAATGGTCGGGCGCATCGTCAGTCCGCCATCGTTGATGAACGGTCCGCCGTCCAAGTTCAGGCCGTTCGCGTCATCGACGATGCGTTGACAATAGGGATCGCACGGGTTGTCGATGCAAGCCTTCGACGTGCCCAAGCCCTGGGCCTGCTGTCCACCGGTGGGCACGCTCAGTGTCGCGATGCGATCACCGATGCATTCACCCCACGTGTCTCCTTCACAGGTGCGCTTGCCCATGGCGCACGACACGTAATCACCCGAGCGCCGCTCGACTTGACCGCACTCGACGACCTCGTCTGCGTTTTCGCAGGCGCAGCCCTTGTTGGGGGTCGCGCAGGGGTCGACCACCGGCGGTGGCTTGTCGACGTCACCGGCGTCGCCGCCCACGTACGGCGCGCTATCGTGCCCCCCATTCGAACAAGCAGCGCCGAGGGCGAGCAGCACCAAGGCTAGGGCCAAACGCAGTGGCTTCTCGAACATGGATCTCCAGTGACAAGAACGACCGCTTTGCCGGCCAAGTAATGAGCGGCCTTGCAAGAAGCGGGACATCCGAGCGCGGGGAGACGCGACTGATGTGGGTGAAATGCAGGCAAAAACAGCGGTTTACTCCCGCTGTCGCACATCACCGCCGAGCGCCCGACACGCGCGCGGCGGAGGCTGAATCGCGGACGCGCTCAGCCGAGCACGTCGGCGATCGCGTAGCGCCCTGGCCTCTTTCCAGCCAGAAACTGCGCGGCACGCAACGCGCCGTGAGCGAAGAGATCGCGGTTGGAAGCGCGATGGGTGAGCTCGAGCCGCTCACCGTCACCCAGCAGGTACACGGTGTGATCGCCGATCACATCACCACCACGGACACCGAACACCGCCATCTCGTCGTCGGTCCGCGCGCCGACCTCACCGTCTCGACCCCGCAACTCACGTACGTCAGGCCGCACTTTTTTCACGGCTTCGACCAAGCGCGAGGCGGTGCCGCTCGGCGCGTCGATCTTCTTTCGGTGGTGAAGTTCCACGATTTCAACGTCGTAGCCGAGACCGAGTCGGCGCAGCGCGAGTTCCACGGCTTCGGCCAGGACCTGCACGCCGAGACTCATGTTGCCGGCCCAAAGCACGGGCACCACCTCGGATGCTTTGTCGAGCGCACGCTTGGCCGCGGCATCCAAATTCGAAGTGCCGCTGACGATCGCGATGCCCTGTCGGGCGGCGATCGACGCGAGTTGCGCCACTGCCGACGCCGTAGAAAAATCGATCACGACCTCGGCCCCGAGCAACGAAGAAGATACGTCCGGGCTCGTGACCACACCGATTGCGCCCAAGCCAGCGAGTTCACCGAGATCGCGCCCGAGCAGTCGGTCCGAACTCGAGCAGGCCGCACCCACGATCTCGAGTTCGGGATTGCCGCTCGCGAGACGTGTGATGGCCAGGCCCATACGCCCCGAAGCGCCGTGCAATGCGAGCTTCACGACGCCTCGTACTCGGCCATCACCGCGCTCAGCCGCGCGCGACATTCTGCCGAAGCTTCGACAAGCGGCAAGCGCACGCTCGCGTTCATGCGCCCCTTGAGCGCCAGCGCGCCTTTGGCGGGGGCAGGGCTCGCCTCGACGAACATGGCCTTGTTCATGGCGAACAGCGCGACCTGCTTCTTGCCGGCTTCGACGAAGCGCCCGGCGAGTGCGTCATTGACCATTGCGCTGACCTGCCTCGGGTACACGTTGCTGGTCACGCTAATCACCCCGGTTGCGCCGATGCTCATCATGGGCACCGTCAGCGCATCGTCACCGCACAGGATGGAAACCGGGCGTTTGGCCCGCGCCAAGAGCTCTTGGCTGTGCAGCACGTTGCCGGTGGCGTCTTTGAAACCGACCACGTTCGGACAGGCGTCAATCAGGCGCAGCGATGTATCGACGCTCAACTCGACCACGCTGCGGCCCGGCACGTTGTACAGCACGACCGGCACGCTGACCGCTTTCGCGATCGCGCTCACGTGCTGAAATAGCCCTTCTTGCGTGGGCTTGCTGTAGTACGGCATCACGACCATTACCGCGTCGGCGCCGGCCTCGATGGCGGCCTTTGCGCCCTCGATGCTCTTCTTGGTGTTGTTCGAGCCCGTCCCCGCGAGTACCAGCGCGCGACCCTTGGCAATACGCTTGCTGCGCGTGATCAGCTCCCGCTGCTCGGCGTCAGTCAGCGTGGGCACCTCACCGGTGGTGCCGCAGGGCACGAGTCCGGCGACGCCGCCTTCTACCTGCGCCTCCAAGTGTTTCTCGAATGCGACGAAATCGACCTCGGAACCGTCGGGCGAAAACGGGGTCACCAGCGCCGTGTACGCGCCGGAAAGGCTAAGCTCTGCCATGGCGCGCTTCTTTTCCCGCGTTCTGAGGCGCGGCGCAACCATGCGCCGCCGCTTTCGCGGCCGAGCCCAGGTGGGGCGGGGGCAACGCCCGGACGCTGACGCACGGCCGGCGAGACGCTCCGATTTGAGCGGAATTGACCCCGTGACGCCCCCAGGTACTATCGATTCTGGTCGATCATGGCCTCGATTCTACCCGGTCGTCGGACCGCGATTTCACTGCCGTCCGAACGGCCCAAAGGCGCAGGTCAGCCCTGCCTGGTGATCATCTCGGGTGCCGAGATGGGGCGGCGGATCGATTTGAGCTACGAGGAGGTTTCGATCGGACGCAGCGACCAGTGCACGGTGTGCGTCAATAGTGATCTCGTGAGCCGGCGGCACGCCGTCATCAATCGCGTCTTGGGTCACTTCATCGTCGTTGACCTCAAGTCGACCAATGGCACGTTCATCAACGATCAAAGGGTCGAACGCGCCGAGCTCAAGGACGGGGATTTGCTGCGCACCGGGAAGACCGTCCTGAAGTACCTCGAGAACAACCTCGAGCTCGAGTACATGCAGCACCTCTTGAGCTTGGCGGCGGTCGATTCACTGACCGGGCTGTACAACAAACGCCACTTCGACGAAGTGTTCGGCAAAGAGGTGGCGCGCGCCGACCAAACGCAGCAGCCCTTGTCTTTGATCGTACTCGACATCGATCACTTCAAGAAGATCAACGACAGCTTCGGGCACCCCGCGGGTGACGCGGTGCTCAAGCACGTCGCGTCCGTTGTCAAAGCTCAGATCCGACCGGGTGACACCTTGTGCCGCGTGGGGGGCGAAGAGTTTGCGCTGGTTTTGCCGCAAACCCCGCTTACCCTGGCGACGCAGGCGGCAGAGCTGATCCGAGCCGCGGTGGAGGTCAGCGCGTGTGACGTCGCGGGCACCATCATCCCCTCGACGCTCAGCCTCGGCGTGGCTCAGTTGGCACCGGGTGAAGTGCCCGAAGGGCTCTACCAAAGGTCCGACGGGCGCTTGTATGCGGCCAAGCACGGCGGCCGCAATCGGGTCTGCTGAAGCTCAGCGCGTGAACGATTCGATCAAGTCGCTGAGCGCCGGATAGCGCATCCCGAGCTCGACTCGTGACGGCATGCTGAAGTCGGCAAAGTCGAAGCCCGGCGCCACCGTACAACCGCACAGGGCGAAGCCATCACCAATCACGCGCGCGGCCTGCAGCGTGCCGGCCGGTACCACCCACTGTGGGCACTCGCCGTGTTGCAAATTGGGCCCCAGCTCGACGCGCTGATGCATTCCCCGGCGATTGATGGTGTGTAGTTCGAGGGTCCCGCCCAGGTAGTGATGCCAAACCTCGTCGCTCAGCACCGTATGAAAGGCCGAAAATTCACCCGCGCGCAGTAGAAAATAGATCGCGGTGGACGCGGCCCGCGAGACGGGCGCAAAGGGTGCCGTGACCGAGGCGGGCGCGCGAAAAGTCTCGCGAAAGAAGCCACCCTCGGGGTGCGGCGCGAGCCCGAGCGCCGCAATCACCTCTTGAGCCGTGAGCGAGTTCACGCGCTCGCGCGCTTGTTCGGGACCGTTCCAGGTCGCGTATAGCGTAGGCCGGGCTTCTGGCCCAGGCACTTGGCGCTCAGCGCGGCGGCGAAGCGGGCACGCGCGGGCTCGGGCAGGCGCGCGAGGCAGTGGCTCGCAAACGTTGCGTCCGCCTGACAGCGAGCCAAGAGGCGCGCGACACGCGGTCCGTGGAGCCGGCTGCAAGCCGCGCAAATTCCCCGATCGAGCAGAGAAAGCGAGCTACAGCAGCGGCAGGTTTCGGGGGCGGGCATGGCTTTGGCCTTAGTGGAGGCAGCGCGCGCGGGCCAAGTTCTAACCAGATCCGTCGCTAAAAAACGCTGCCATCGCCCCGCAGGTGGCGGAAATTGTCCACCGCCGTGAGCCAAATCCGCTAGCTTCGGCCGATGGCCCACGACGACGACAACCATGTTCATGATGAAAATTGCGACCATGAGCACGGTGATGAAGAATTTGCGGACGAGCTCGACGAGTTCCTCGGCGAATTTCAGGAACTCCTCGGCACCGACCCCGAAGCCGCGATGGAGCTCGTCGAGAGCGTCGACGAATCGTTCGCGGCGCATCCTCTGATTCGCATCGCGCATGCCCATGCGGTTTGGGTGACCAAAGGCGCCGCGAGCGCCCGCAGTGAGCTCGAAGCGCTAGTCGCCGCCGAGCCGGATTTCTCGGATGCGCACTACGCGCTCGCAGACGTGTACGGCGAGCTGAAGGAGGAGGCGCTGCGCGTCACCCACTTCATGCGCGTGCTGGAGCTAGACGAGAAAGACGACATCGATTCCGGCTTCGACGCCAGCTCGTTCCAAGATCTGATCGTGAAGAGCGCGGAGGCGGCCCTGGCCGGCTTGCCCTCGCCGTATCTGGAACGTTTGAAAGACGTGCCGGTGCTACTCGAGGCTCGCCCGAGCAAGGTGCTCGTCAAAGACGGCTTCGACCCACGCGCGCTCGCTCGTTTCGAAGGGCCAACGACCGACGCGCCCTCGGGCGGCGGTGTAATCCCGACCAGCATCATCTTGTACACCGCGAATTTGCCGGCTGAATTCGAAGACGAAGAGGAGCTGGCCTCGGAGGTCGAAATCACCTTGCTGCAGGAAATTGGCACCTACTACTCACTGAGTGACGAAGAGCTCGACCGCCTCGGCCTGGAGTGAGCTCGGGCTAACTCGAGGAAAGCGAGCGCCGCTCGCGTCGGCGTGAAAGCGCGCGGCGTGAGCGCGCCAACGCTGCGCGGCGGGCCGAAAGACTCCAAGCGCAGGACATGGAGCAACTCGCTTTCCTGCTCACGCTGAATTGCAAAGCGCGGCACGATCGCGACGCCGAAGCCGAGCTCGGCAAAGCGCTTCAAGAGCTCGACGCTGCTCATCTCCATCGCCACCCGCAGCGCCAGATTTTCAGCGGCAAATGCCAGCTCGACCAGGGCCCGCGAGCTCGTCGTTCGGTCGAGCAGCAAGAGCGCATGCGGCGCGAGGTCGCGGACGCTCAGCTGTCGACGCTTGGCCAAGGGGTGCGTGGGTGCGCACACGGCCACGTCTTCTTGCGGGGCAAGCTCGACGCACGCGAGCCGGTCACTCACGCTGCGCCCCGAGACCACGAGCGAAGCGGGCAGCGGCAAACTGACGATGCCCAAGTCGACTTGGCCCTCCGAGACGCGCTCGGCGATCACGGGCGAAGGCCGATTGTCGATGCGCAGCTCGACCTTGGGGTAGTGTTCCCGAAACGCCGCGAACACTGGCGGCAGGAAATAGCAGGCCAAGGTATCGCTCGTGCCCAGCACCAGCTCGCCCGAGTCGAGCGCGCTGAGCCCCGCGAGCTCGCTCTCGGCCTGCGCCATTTCCTGGAAGATGCGCGTGGCGCGCGCGAGCAACGCGCGGCCCGCATCCGTGAGGCGCGGTCGGTGACCATCACGAGAGAACAGCTTTTGCCCCAGTTCCCGCTCCAGCAAGAGCACCGACTGGCTTACCGAGGACTGGGTTTTCCCCAACTGTTTCGCGGCTTTGGAGAAGCCACCGCTGGTAGCCACCGCGCTGAACGCGGCCAGTCGATTGCTATCCAAAATCATCGTCATTACTTATCAATTGTATCACTTTCTATTGGATTGCATAATGCACGGGGCGAGCCAATGCTCGGCCCATGATCGTTATCCCGGGTCGTGCAGCGTTGTCGGCAGGGCGTTTGGCCAAGCGCCTCGCCAAAATCCAAAGCCAGAACCCGGCGCTGACCGCGCTCAGTGCGCGCTTCGTTCATTTCGTCGATCTGGGTGAAGGGCACCTAGCCGAAGGCGAGCAGCGACTGCTCGAGCGATTGCTCGAGTATGGGCCGCGCGAGGCGAGCGCTCCGCTCACGGGCGCGCATTTCTTCGTCGTGCCGCGTTTGGGTACGATCTCGCCTTGGGCTTCCAAGGCGACCGACATCGCCAAGATCTGCGGCTTGCCCCAAGTGCGGCGCTTGGAGCGCGGCATCGAGTACGTGGTCCAAGGTCCGATCCGAGACGAACTGGCGTTGCTGCGAACCCTGCACGATCGCATGACCGAATCCGTCCTCCGCAGCGAGAGGGAAGCAACGCGGCTGTTCGCCCGCGCCGAACCGAAACCCCTGCGCACCATCGATCTGCTCAAGCGCGGGCGAAGCGCGATCGAAGAGGCCAATCAGAGCCTCGGCCTAGCGCTGGCTGCGGACGAAATCGAGTACCTGGAGCAGAGCTACCGCTCGCTGGGGCGGAACCCAACGGACATCGAGCTGATGATGTTCGCGCAGGCCAATAGCGAGCACTGTCGGCACAAAATCTTCAATGCAGACTTCGTGATCGACGGAGAAAAGCAGCCATTTTCGCTCTTCAAGATGATCCGTCACAGCACGGAAAAGAGCCCAGGGGGCGTGCTCTCTGCGTATCACGACAACGCCGCGGTGATCGAAGGGCACCGCGCGCCGCGCTTCTTCCCGAACTCGGACACGCACCTCTACCAGGGGCACGACGAGGCGCAGCACATTCTGCTCAAGGTCGAGACGCACAATCACCCGACCGCGATTTCACCCCACCCGGGCGCGGCCACGGGTTCGGGGGGCGAGATTCGAGACGAGGGCGCGACCGGTCGGGGCTCCAAGCCGAAAGCGGGGCTAACTGGCTTCTCGGTCTCGAACCTGCGTTTACCGGGAGCAACGAAGCCCTGGGAGAACGAGTACGGCAAGCCGACGCGCATTGCCTCGGCGTTGGATATCATGCTCGAGGGCCCGATCGGTGGCGCGGCGTTCAACAACGAATTCGGGCGCCCTAATTTGACGGGTTACTTCCGCACGCTCGAGCTCTCCGCCCCGGGGCCTGCCGGACGCGAGGTGCGCGGCTACCACAAGCCGATCATGCTCGCGGGCGGCTTCGGGCACATCCGCGGTGAACACGTCGAGAAAGGCATCATTCCCGCGGGCGCCGCGATAGTCGTGCTCGGCGGCCCTTCGATGTTGATCGGACTGGGCGGCGGCGCGGCCTCCTCCGTGAGCTCCGGTGCTTCGCACGAGGATTTGGATTTTGCCTCGGTGCAGCGGGACAACGCGGAGATGCAACGCCGCTGCCAAGAAGTGATCGATCGCGCTTGGCAGCTCGGTGACGAGAACCCCATCGTGTCGATTCACGACGTGGGCGCGGGCGGCCTTTCGAACGCTTTGCCCGAGCTGGTCAACGATAGCGGGCGTGGTGCTCGCTTCGAGCTGCGCAAGATCCCGAACGACGAGCCGAGCATGTCGCCGCTCGAGCTCTGGTGCAACGAGTCGCAAGAGCGCTACGTGCTCGCAATTTTGCCCGGAGATTTGGCGCGCTTCGACGCGTTGTGCGCGCGCGAGCGTTGCCCGTACGCCGTGCTCGGACACGCCACGGACGACGGCCTGCTCACCGTCGATGACGCGCACTTCGGCAACCAACCGATTGCGCTGCCGCTACAGGTGCTGCTCGGCAAACCGCCGAAGATGACGCGCAACGTGGAGACCGGCAGCTTCACTCCGGACAACGACGACCTGACGGGCATCGAGCTGGGTGAAGCGGCTCGACGCGTGCTGCAATTGCCCAGCGTCGCCGACAAGACGTTCTTGATTACTATTGGCGATCGCACCGTCACGGGGCTCGTCGCACGCGACCAAATGGTCGGCCCTTGGCAAGTGCCGTGCGCCGACGTGGCCGTGACCGCGACGAGCTACGACACGTACACCGGTGAAGCGATGGCGATCGGCGAGCGCACGCCGCTGGCGCTCCTGAATGCCGCCGCGTCGGCACGCATGGCCGTGGGCGAAGCCCTGACCAACCTCGCCGCCGCCCCGATCGCGAAGCTCTCGGACGTGAAACTGTCGGCGAACTGGATGGCGCCCGCGGGTCACCCCGGTGAGGACGCGCGACTGTACGAGGCGGTACGCGCCGTGGGCAGCGAGCTCTGCCCCGCCCTCGGCATCGCCATCCCAGTCGGCAAAGATTCGATGTCGATGCGCACGGTATGGGAGCAGGACGGCGAAAAAAAGAGCGTGACCGCCCCGCTGTCGCTAATCGTGAGCGCATTCGCCAAGGCCAGTGACGTGCGCCGCGTGCTCACGCCCGAGCTACGTCGAGACGAACCCGGCAGCCAACTGTTGCTCGTTGATTTAGGCCTCGGCCGTTGCCGGCTGGGCGGCTCGGCGCTGTTCCAAGTTTATGCGCGAGTCGGGCGAATCGCGCCCGACCTCGATCAACCCGCGCTGCTGAGCGGCTTTTTCGCGGCCATTCAAGAGCTCTCGGCACTCGGGCAGCTGCTCGCTTACCACGACCGTTCCGATGGCGGACTGTTCGCGACTCTGTGCGAAATGGCCTTTGCCGGCGGCACCGGCATCACGATCGATCTGGCCACGTTGAGCGGCGACGCGCGCGCCGTGCTGTTCAACGAAGAGCTCGGCGCGGTGCTGCAGGTGCGGGGCGCCGAGCTCGCCGCGGTTCGGGCCTGCTTCGAAAGGCACGGCCTCGGCTCGGCGGTTCACCAGCTGGGCGAGCTCGCCGAAGGCGATCGTCTTCGCGTCACCCACGGCGCACAGGTCTTGTTCGACGAAGACCGCGTCGCATTGCGGGCGCTCTGGTCCGAAACCACGCACGCCATGCAACGCCTGCGTGACGACGCCACCTGCGCCGATCAGGAGCACGAATCACGACTGAATTTGGCCGATCCGGGGCTGTCGGTCCGCCTTACCTTCGACCCCCAAGACGACACCGTACGCAGCTTGGTGCGCGGGCCTGCCGCGCGACCGCGCGTCGCGATCTTGCGTGAGCAGGGCGTCAACGGGCAGGTGGAAATGGCCGCGGCCTTCGACCGCGCAGGGTTCGACGCGGTCGACGTGCACATGACCGACATCCTGAGCGGTCGCGTCGGGCTGGCGGACTTCCGCGGACTCGCCGCGTGCGGCGGCTTCTCCTATGGTGATGTGCTGGGCGCCGGCGAGGGTTGGGCCAAGTCGATCTTGTTCAACCCGCGCGCCCGCCGCGAGTTCGCGAGCTTCTTCGCGCGAGCGGATGCGTTTGCATTGGGTGTGTGCAACGGCTGCCAGATGTTGTCCAATCTGCGCGATCTAGTGCCGGGAGCCGAACTCTGGCCGCGCTTCGTGCGCAATCGCTCCGAGCAATTCGAAGCGCGGGTGTGCATGGTAGAAATCACGGACAGCCCGTCGATCTTGCTGCGGGGGATGCAAGGGTCACGCTTGCCGATCGCCGTGGCTCACGGTGAAGGGCGCGCCGAATTCGAAAGCGACGCGGCCCGCACGGCGCTCGACACGAGCGGCCTCGTCGGCGCCCGTTACGTCGATCACTTCGGAGAGGTCACCACGCACTACCCCGAGAACCCCAACGGTTCGCCCCACGGCATCACCGGGCTGTGCAATCGGGACGGGCGAGTGACGCTCCTGATGCCGCATCCCGAGCGCGTATTTCGCAGTGTGCAGTATTCTTGGCGACCGCGTGAATGGGCGGAAGATGCGCCCTGGCTGCGACTTTTCCGCAACGCGCGCGCTTGGGTCGCGGAGCACTGAATATTCCACTGGCGCGGCTCGTCTTATCGACGGGCTTCCACCCGCTCTGGACCGAGTCGCGCTATGACTGTTCGGTCCTTCTCCATGCTGCGCCTGCCCCGTCTCTTCGTGCTCGGCTTGCTGACCTTCATGGTCGGCCTGGCCGTGCTGCCCAGCGTCTCGGCTGCCGAGCGTACGCGCAGCAAGCGCCCGGCGCGCAAGACGTGCCCCTTGCAGAGCGCACAGAAGTTTTTGATTCGCTCGACCTTCGTCAAACACGGAGCGCTGAGTCCAGCTCCGCATGAACGAGCCCTGCGCTACCGCGCCGAGCAGTACGGCATCGTCGAAGGGCTAGGGCTCGAGCGTTACAACAAGGAGAAGGCCTATTCGAACGCGGTCAGCGTGCGCTTCATGGGCTTGCCGTTGCAAATCCACAAGAAGGTCGCACCGGCCTTGCGCTGCGTGGAACGCTACCTCGTTCGTACATGCACCGGCCCGAAAGAGCGCTACACACCGCGCGCCTTGGGCGGCTTCCGCCAAGCCAACACCTACCGCGGCGGCGAGGTATCCAATCACCTGTTCGGTATCGCGATCGACATCGACCCGGATCGCAACCCGTGCTGCGGCTGCGTCGCCCCGTGGCCCGACCACCCCGCCTGCCATAACCCCGACAAGACGGTGTTTCAGCGCACCGCATTACCGCGTTGCTGGATCGACGGCTTCGAGCGCTTCGGCTTTTATTGGCTGGGCCGGGATGCGGAACTCCGGGACACCATGCACTTCGAATTCTTGGGCGATCCCGAGCTGTTAGGGCCCTGACCCGAATTCGAAGCCCGCCTCGGCCCCCCACCCATACACGATCGGAGGGGAGCCCCGGAATGGTCATTTTGCGAACGGCTCGGCGCTCAGAGCAGCTCGGCCAGACGCAGGGTGGTGGTGGTGACCAACTGGTAGTTGGCAGGCCCCGTCGTAACCACGGGTCCTGTCACCTCCAGCACCTTGCTGGCGCCGACTGGTACGACGTACTTGCCTTCCACATTCGCGCCCTGAACGCTCGCCGTCCACGTGTTGCCAACGGCTTGCACCGTGAGCCCGGCCTGATTGGCGCCTTGCAGGCGAATGCCGGCCCCGAGCCCGTTGGTCTGAAACGTATTGAGCCCCGCGTCGGTGACCGTGCCGAAGTCGAAACTGCTGCCACTGCTGGCGCTCAAATACATGCCGGTCGCGTCGGTAAACGCTCCACCATTGTTCTTGAAAGTCACGCCGCGTAGCGTCAGCGACAAGACAGCGGCGTTGATACGAACGGCACCGTGGATTTGATTGCTGGCGCTGCCGTTGTCACTGATCTCGGTGTCGCGAATCGCAACCGTCGAAACGGGCGCTGAAGACACATACGAGGTGAGATCAATCGCCAGCCCGTCGTTGTGGTGCAGCTTCGAGCCGGTGATGGTGAGCGTGGTCGGCAAGACTGAATTGATCGCGCTGCTGCAACCGGTGAGTTCACTATCGACAATCGTGATCGAGCCACTGGTGAGCTCCGAGCGCAGGCATTCGTAGCGCGCGGCGGCGTTCGGCTTGAGCGCGAGCCGGGTGCCATTCTTGGCCGTAAAAGTCGCTTTGTCGCGCAGCAGCACCAAGCTCGTGGCCAACAGATCGAAGGTTGCGTGGTCGAGCGTGACGCTGGAGGTGTCGGCCGCACTGACGGCGGCTTGCTGAACATCGACGATGGTCAGATCTTGGAGGGTCAGCTTGGCTGCGGCCGCGGTACGAAACAGAGCGTTGCCCGAGAAGACCCCGTTGTTACCACTCGTGAAGCGGCCCGCGGTCACGGTCAAGCTCGCGCTGCCGTCGATGAAAAACAGGTTTGCGCCGCCGAGCGCATACACGTGCCCGGTCGAACCGCTGAGTGTCGCGATTACCGAGCCCCCAATGTGCACGGCGCCGGTTTCACTCCCGCTACTGACGAAGTAGAGATCGACCATCGTCAGCGTGCCCGAGTTGGTGGCCACGATTGGTTGCGCGCAGGCGTCGAACTCGAGCCCCTCGACCTTGCTCGTGCCGGCAAAGGTGAACAGGTTCGAGAAACTGCAAGCAAGCTTGGCCGCGCCAGAGTGCTCAGCCATCACGTTCACGCCGTCGGGGACGATTGCGGCGGGAGCTTTCTCGAAAGTGCCGTCCAAAAATACGACGGTGTCGCCGGCTCGAGCGACGGCCAGCGCATGAGCGAGCGTGAGGAACGGCTGGTCACGTGTGCCATCGTTCGCGTCGAGGCCGTCGGTTCCGATATAAAGCCCGTGAAATTCGGGTCCGCTGCCCGCTGCGCCGCCCTCTCCCGCCGCGCCCGTCTCTCCCGCCGCTCCTCCCGTGTAGCCGCCCTCACCGGCGCCACTGATCGGGTTGGGATCGCCGCCCGCGCCGCCTTCACCGCCGCTCGTTTCACCTGCGGAGCCCGCACTGGATTCACCACCGGCGCCGGCCTGTCCCGCTTCACCACCTGGCGCTTGCGTGTGCTTCGACCCCGAGCTGGAACCGCATGCCCAGACCAACCCCAACGCGAGCGCCACCGGCAACCCGCCCCGCAGCGAGAACAATCCCTTCATCGACACAGGGTTACAGCGCCCTCACGCAGACTGCAACTCGCGCGGGCCGGACTGTCCGCTTCACTGGTGTTGCGTTATCGCACGCTGGCTCACCAGCCGCTCGGTGCTCAGCGCTTCGAGAAGCTCGCGGCGAAGTAGCCGTCGGTGGCAAATTGTGA